>Ga0208159_1000160_pt1 | contig 27630 bp, 45 predicted proteins | sample 9_EtaG_FD_184082 | JGI IMG/M metagenome (GOLD analysis project Ga0208159, IMG submission 184082) | Marine viral communities from the Subarctic Pacific Ocean - 9_ETSP_OMZ_AT15188 metaG (SPAdes) (version 2) | ecosystem: Environmental > Aquatic > Marine > Oceanic | place: Pacific Ocean | collected... | reverse complement strand
GTTTGCATTCCATGTTCCCATGAATCTTAATCCACCTGCCAAAGTATTGATTTGACTTTGTGCTTTTCCAAATGCCTGTAAAATAGAATCACTTGCTAATATGTTTGAAGCTGTTGGAGATGCTAAACCTGTTAGCACTTTTCCTGTAACAGAATCATTGTCTAATGTGACTGCACCAGATACATTTGAACTTCCATCAAAGCTACTTATAGTAGCAGTCGCTTGACCAGTCAGAGAGATGTCTCTAGCAGTTTGAAGTGCTGTTGCTGATGCAGAGTTCACACTAATTGAACTTGGTAAACCTATTTGTAGTTGCTGATTACTAGCTGTGGTTTCTACTTCATTTGCAGTACCAATAACACTAAATGTTTGTGTATTAAGTGCAACATCTCCTGTTCCAGAATCTCCACCAAAATCTAAATCACTTGCAGCATCTAAATCATCTACATATTTTTTTGTAGCAGCATCTTGTGCTAGAGTAGGGTCTGTTAATCCTGATAATCTTCCTGTTATTGTAACACCTGTTGATGTTGTCTCAAGTTTTTTAACATCGTTAAAGAATAAATCAACACCTGCATTTTCAGTTAAAGTTATCCACGCTTTGCCAGTTCCATAAGTTTGAAAATACATATTGTCAGATGACCTCAAATATAAATCTCCTGTACCTGATTCATCAATAAACGAATTACCATTATGATAAATTTCTAAACCATCACTAGCAGTTCCATAAATGCTTTTTACATTGTCATTATGGATAGTACTGCCTGTCATAGTTCCCCCTGCCAATGGCAAGAAAGACCCACCACTTCCTGTGATAGTTCCTGTGACTTCTAAGTTTCCTGTTACTTTTGCACCTGCTGTAACTGTCTCAAATCTTTTTGTATTATTATAATATAATTCATTTCCCTCATCTTTAAGGAATCTAGCCATTGTATCTCCTGCATCATCTAGAATATTAACCCTATTCCCTCCTCTTAAAATAAGGTTTCCTGCACCTGTTTCTTTTATATAAGAATTACTGCCATCATGGTAAATTTCTAAATCCTGACTTGCTCCAAATCTTGCCTTTGCATCATCTGCAAAATCTATATTTCCTGCAATTCCAACATTGCCACTCAATGCAGGGTTTGTTACTATTCCAATTTGTAATGTATTTCCACCAACTGAAGGTACTGTTGTCTCAATCTCATTTGCTGTTCCTAAAATGATAAATTTTTCACTATCTAAATCAACATCTCCATCAACTGTTGCATCATCCCCTCTAAAATCTAAATCTTGAGCAGTAACATGAGTTTCTACAAAATCTTTGACTGCTTTACTTGTAGGAATAGATGTGTCATTATTGTTGTTTGGTATGCCATCTGCAGAATCTACAAACTTTGTGATTACAATGTTTTCTGCTGTATCTTTTAATGAGCCAAATGCTAAAACTGAATTTACTCTAAAATCTCCTGCATTATTAACAAACAAACCTGTTGCATTTCCAGATCCATCAGTTAATTCTTTTAATGTTGCAGAAATAGCAGCATTATCAGTTGTCTTAATTAAGCCAACATAGGTATCTGATATTCGTGTGTTAAATAGTGTCGCCATCTTTTTTTGTTTTATTTTCTTCTATCTTTTTTAAAAATATTTTTAATTTCTTCAAATTTTTTTCCTTTGGTTTTGATTTCCATGTACTTCCTTTATAACTCATAAAACCCATCCATTAAATGTTGCATCCTGAGATGGATATATATCATCATTTGAATTAGATACATATTTTGGAAATTGACTTTGATTAAAAGCCATATAATCAATAAATCTTCTAGAATACCATTCAGCATTTGTTCTTGCTTTTTCAACTAAAAAATCCACCTCGTTTTTACTTACTGTTTCTGATGTTTCACTTAAATGTTTGTAAACCCCTCCATTACGAATTTGGTAAGCAGCAAATGGAATATATTCCACCTGAGCAAACCAGATTAACATTGGTTGGATGTAGTCTTGTAATAATGTTTTGTATTTAGCATTTGCAACCTGATCAATATTTGGCATTTTTTCAATCAATTCATTATATAACTCAGTTCCCATATAATTTTGTATATGTATTTCCTGTGCGATTTTTAGAAATTGAATGAATTTGTTGGTATCAACATTGCCATCAATGATGCTGTTCCTAACTAGATCTGTTCTATTTATAAATAATTGTGTCGCCATAATTTATTTCTTTGGATATGCCCCCCTGCCTGGCAATTTATCTGTTGCAATTTCACTTTGTCTTGTTCCTCTAGGATTTTTAATATAAGATCTAGGGATTGTGCCTGTTCTTTTATAATTATCTAGATTAGAACTTTCATATTTTCCACTTTTTAATCTAAACAAAACCCTCTCCCAAACATGTTGGCAATAAATACCACCTTTTAATTTAAAAATGTCGTATCTTATATTAGGTCTGTGTCTAAATTGAACATTTACAGATTCAAAATTTGATGCTCTATCAATATCCTCTATTCTCCAAACCAAACCAGATTTTCTATTTCCACTTAATCGCATCATTTCTTTGCAAAAATCTCTAGATTTTGATGTGGTACTATATCCTTTGCCATTAGCATATCTATAACGAATTTTATATAGTCCATTTTTGCTATCTAAGTAACTAAATGCTGATCCATCTCTCGTGCTCCCTACATTATCCTCACTTGCACCTTTAAGACCCACAAAATCCTTTATTTTGGACAAAGTAGATTTCTTAGGTTGAATTAAATATTCAGCATAATCCTCTGCACTTATTTCTTCATCTTTCAAAACAGCGACTTCTTCATATAATTCATCAACAGGTCTGCCTGTTATTGCTAAACTACCAACAACATTTTTTGCATCTGATTCACATAATTCTGTTGCCATTGGCACACAGTTTGGAACTTCTTTGCCATTCTTTTTCTTTGTACCAATTTGCTCATAGCCATCCCAACATGGTGCTTTTAATTCTTCATGATTCTCGCAGGGCATATAATAAGTAACACCCTCAACCTCATGCTCATGAGATCCCTCGCAACCCATTTCTTTTGCTTTTTCTTCTGCTTCTTTTTTTGTATCATATGCTTGTTTGCCATCAATCATTTTTAAATCAACAAACTCACTTAATTTAGTTTTACTCATTTTAACACAGTTAGGAACTTTTCTTCCATTTTTCATTTTCATTCCTCTCTGTTCGTAACCATCCCAACAAGGTTTTTTCAATTTTTTAATATGTTCTTTACATGGCATATACCATATAACACCCTCATATTCGTGAGTATGTATTCCATCACATCCAATATTTTTTGCCATCTCCTCAGCTTTCTCTTTTGTTGAATAAGCTAATCTATCATCAATAATCGCAAAGTCATCATCAATAGGCATTGACTTTAAATCTGTACTAAACTCATATCCTGTTTCTTCTTCAATATCTTCTCTATCCTGTAACCTAGAATCAACCTCAGTAAATTCTAATGGTTGTAATGTTGTAAAATAGAGGTTTAAGGCAATATCATTATAAGCCAATATATGATCAAAACAATCAATTAATAATTCCTGAAATGGTCTAATAACAGTATTGTCCATTAATAAACTTGCTGTCTTTATTTCATCTGCATTATTTCCTAATCCTGATTGATCCTTAATTCCTAAAAGCATAGGAGATACAATTCTGTGAGCCACCATAATTTTTTTAGTAGATTCTTCACTTAAAAACTGATATTGCTGATGAGCATCTGAAAGCTGTACAGGTGTTATATCTGCTGCTGCTTCTTTATTGTCGTTAAAAGCAAGTATAAATTTGCCCGCATTACTCGTGCCAGAAAATTTCTGTGCTATTTTTTGTTCTAATAATTGTCTTTCTTCTTGATTAGGAGTACCATTATTAAAGTTAATTAACATACTTGGTGCTAAACCATTCATAATATTATTTAAATGGTAATTTGAGATCTCCTCCTCCAATTCTGCATATTGTAAACCACCCTGATAATCCACAGGTGCATAGTAATAAAATCCTGCCTTATAAGGTTTAATATAATAAATCTCTATTGGATCTTTTGACATACCAAAAGCAGGTATTCTTTTTGGAACTTCATTTGGTTTTAACTTAGCCCAATCTTTAAAATAATAATATGCAGGGATTTCTCCATCTTCATTAGCTTTTGCTGCTCTTAATGTTTCAACTGGTATGTGTTCTAATTTAACAATCTTAGATCTGTTCTTATTATATATAACCTGAACAGAGCATTGCCCCATTAACTTTAAATCATAGCATAATTTTCTAACACAATCTTTTTTAAACAAAGAAATCATTTGTGCATATTCCTCTGGTTTTCTAGATGAATCAGTTGCATTTAATCCTTTGCCATATATCTGCTGACTAATGCCATTTATTGCAGCATTATTTGTTGGACTTCCATTATATCTGTCAATTAAAAACTGAAAATAATTATTATCAGCACCATAATCAACCCAATCCCTATTGTTTACTTCAACAATTTCTGGAGATGTATATGTGCTTAAATTAACAAAACTATATTCAGAGTTATGTCTAACAAATTGCCCTTTTTTATTTCTTTTTAAATTTTTTTTCATGATGTTACAATATACTCATTATTATAAGCAGTCGTAGTTATAAACTGACCTTTATTCATATCATAATATTTATCAACCTTTTGATCAATGGTTTCATTTGTGCAAAATATTCTGTCTTTATAAAATACATTTATAAAATCACTTGCATCATTCCATAATCTTGTATAATTCTGCCATAAACTAAAATTCTGATTCCAGAAAGCATAGTTAGAAAACAATTCTAAATCGTAAAAATGATTTACAACGAGCAGAGGATTAAAAGATTGCGACCATGTTAAATAATTTCCTGATGTACTTGCACCACTTATACTGACTTCTGTTCTAACATTAGTTGAATCATCTGTATAAGCCACCTGAAATGCACTTTCATATATTCTAGGAATAACTTTTAATGTTTGAGGTGTGTTTGTATTAAGTACAATCATACTTATATAACGAAAATAAAATGTTTATTTGTAAAAATAAAAAAAGCACCCATATAGAGTGCTTCTTTTTTAGATTAATTAGAATGAATTTCTAATTAGGTACGATTTGAGTATTTGATCCTGATACTACCCCTGCATCTACAAAATAAGGTGCAGTTTCTTCAAGACCCTCCATTACTAAGGTAAATCCTGAAAGGTCGCCTGCAGCTGCTCCAGTTACAATTGTGCCCCCAGTTACCTCCATGCCATTCTCATAGCCACAAAGGAATTGATTTCCATAGTAATCTTCTACAACAATCACAGGTCTTGCGACTGCAATAAGTTGTAATTCATTTTTTGTTAAGTTATCTAAAAATGTTAAAGTCATATTTAGAGTTTGTGTATAAAAAGTAGTTCCATTATCTCTAGAACTAGTAATAGTTGTTTCTAATGAAGAATTTCCTTTTAAATCAAATTGAAACCAAGTAGGCGATCCTGAGAAAGCTGAAATGGTTTGATCAGCATCTACAGTTGCAGTGACAGGAAAATCTGCCATATAAACTGTTTTAATGCCACCAAAAGCTGATTTGCAAGGTACTTTTCTTCCTGTTGTCAATGCACATGCCATAGTATTATTTTTTTATTTAAAAAAAAAGGTAAGTAAGTAAAATCTCACTTACCTCTTTTTCAGGTTAATTTAATTTATTAAGAATAGTAAACTAGATCCTCAGAAATGCCATACTGCACAGAAGCTGAAAATCTCATTATCATTCTCACATTTTGCGATCCATCAATGTCCTGCATGTCTATGACCTTAACTTCGTTCATATTATTTAGCAAGCCACAGCCAAAGTATAAGTTACTTCTCTGAGCAGCAAACATTTTGTTAGCTGACATACCTGGGCAAACAAAAATCTTGACACCATTCACAGTTAATGATCCATTGTTCCACCATTGAGTTCCCTGATCATTCACACCTGCAGCACCTAAGCCATTAGCAGCAAAGCCACCTAATGCTTGAACATATGCTTTAGCAGTAGCACTTGGAATGTAGATAAATAAATCTTCTTTTCCATAAAGAGCAGATGGTATTGCATCCACTACTCTGCTTAATTCTGCAATAACATTTCCAGAGTTGATTCCACCACCAACTGCAGCAAGATCCTGACCTGCAGGAATATTGCCATCAGCAGTCATTAATGTTTCAAATCCATCATATTCTCCTGCATTTGCAGCAACTCCTGTGAAAATAGTTTGTTCTGTTTTCTGAGCAACTTGATTTGCTACATGAGCAAGCATAAAGTCGCTAAATTTAGGAGGTAAAGTTCTACCCATACCATAGCCCATGCTTTGAGCTTCCCAATCATTAATAAAATCTTTCTTACATAATTGAAGGTTAACTTGTAACTCAGTTGGCTCTATAATTCTTTCTGTTAGAGTAACACTTGAGTTAGGATTAAAGTCACAGCTAGCATCTGATACTACTGCACCTGTATCCAATCTTTTAATCACTTCTTTGTAAGCAATATTTGGTTTTACTGTTAGACCTCCATCATCAATTGTGGAAGCACTTAATAAAGCTGCAGCTATATATTCACCTGCGAACTCACCTGCATAGGTTGTCGTGATGTTAGTTGCAGTTGCTAATTCAATTTTTCTATTATTCATTTTATTTAATTTTTAAATTTTAATTTATTACGCTTCAAATGCCCAAATTCCCTGAGATCCACAAATTGCCCACTCAGTAGAAGATACTGCACATAATTCAACCCAATCTCCTTTTTTAGAAGTTCCTGCTGTATTTACAATATGCTTCCCATTTGCTCCTGCACCATTACTCGCTGCTGAAACTACTGAATCAGCCAAAGTGAATGATCCAATGATTTTATTATTTGCATGAGGGTCTAGTGTTAAACCATGAGTTCCCCCTGTTCCTAAATTTCTAAATCTATAAGTTAGACCTACATAATTAGAATTTAATTCAGGTAATGTGTGAGTATGTGACCCACCACTTGAATTTTGATCTGCACCTGCATCTGATACTGAAATGGCTTTATTGCCAACTAGAGAATCTTGAACAGGTCTGTTTCTGTTTACATCATTTGATGAATATTTAAATGTGCTCATTTTTATTTATTTATTTTGTTATTTAATTTATTTAAAACTCTATCTAAAGTTGTTTTATATTGTCCTTTAGCGAAAACTTTTTGTTTAATTTCTCCAAAAGATGCTTCAGGGCTATGTTTGATTGGCTCTACAGCAGCTTCAGATAATTCTTCCTTAGAAAATTCTTCTTTAATTGTTCTGGATTTAGGTTGTCTATTAACTTCATTCTCCATTTCAACTTCTTCTTCTTCTTCCATTTTAGATTCCTTATCTTTTTTAAGATCTGAAATAGCATCTTCAAGATTTTTAATTCTTATTTCCATGCCTTTCCAATCAGCAACATCAGCTTCCTCATCCATTTTTTCTTCTTCTTTCTTTTCTTCTAAATCTTCTGTTTCTTCTTTCTTGTAACCATCCTCATCTTTTTCTTTTCCTGCATCTTCTTTTTGTGGTACATCATCAGATGGTTGTCTCATATCAGCAATCATGCCTTCTTCTTCAACAACTAATAATCTACCATCTTCTAAAATATACTCGCCCACAGGCATAGCAACTTTTTCATCATCTGTTTTAATAAATATCTCTTTTCCTTTTTCAAAAGAGTCAGCTTCTACAAGTGTGCCATTTTCTAACTTCTGTTCTTCAAGTTTTACTTCAAGATTCAAAAGTGTTTTTATTTGATTTATCATTTCTTGATTTTTCATAATATATAGTATAACGATTTTAATTTTTAATTTTGCATTTTTAACTTATTTTGGTTACAACACCAACTCCCTGATTCATAATGTCCTGATTACAGCACTTTCTTGAATAGGTTAAACTATCTTTACATAAACATGCTCTAGTTGATCCTCTGGGACTACTTCTAGCAGGAATATAATTTGTAATTTTTCTGTTCATTAATATATAGTTCTAGCTTTTGTTCCTAAGTCTACACCTGCAACATCTACTTCTTGAATAGCTTTTTCAAGATCTTTGAATCCTCCAATATTACTTGGTGCAACTCCTAAATCTTTCGCAGCTTTTTCTGCTTTCTGCATTAATTTAACTCCTCTGTCATAAAGTTTATCTCCAGATTCAGCTAATTTTTCTAATCTTTTTTCTGCTTTGTCTGCTTCTGCAAAGATTTTGTCAATTCTTTTTTTGAAATCATCTGCTTCTTTTTCGCCATTTTTCATTTCTTGGACTTTGCCTTTCATTTGGTTTATAAGTCCTTTAATGTCATCAGCTATTGCTAATTCAACTTTTGCTAATTCTGTTTTATCCTTTGGTAGTTTAGCTACTATCTTATTAAATTTTTCTGGTGTAATCATGATTGTAATATTTCTTTTATTTTATTAATTAATTTTTCATCTTTTGATAATCCAACAGAATCTTTTGGTCTTTCCATTTTATCAGCAAAGTAGCCCTCTATTGAGAATCCTTTGACCTTTCCTGTTTTTACATATTCATTCCAGACCTCGTCATTATTTACTTTGACTGAGCCCATCCATGTACCAACAGGCACATTCATGCCATATTTTCTAGATTTGTCAAACTTTGTATCCTCAACTATCCATGATTCTACCAATGTCAAACCATTCAAAGAATGTTGATGTTCTAAGGTTGAATTGTTTTGATTTCCATTTTTGAGATATAATTGAGATGCTTTCTCAACTGTATCTTTTGAGAAATAAATGTAATAATCATCCTGATCATCTGAGTTTCTGAAAATAGGTTTATTAGGGATTAATAATGCTCCCATTAATATTTTCTTTTCTTTATTTATTTCTGCTAATTTAATTTCATCAGCTTTTAAAGCGACAAAATCTGCTTCAATAGCAGGAGATTCTACAATGCTTATTGCTTCAATCCCTGTCATTTCTTGATCTTCATCAAGCACTAATTCTACTATTCTCATAATATTATAACGAATTTAATTTTGTTTTTTGTATTTATAATGTTGCACCATCAACAATGTTCCTTTCTAAACTCTGTGCAGTAGTTACTTCACTTGCTACAACAAAGGTTTGTATTGGTTGCTGATTCTGACCTGCAATAATATCTGCAAGTTGATTTTCTCCTGTTCCACTAACAGATGTTAGGTCTGGAGGAAGTGATGCTGCTGATCCAACTGATGCTGTGGGTGTAGATATTTCTGTGCCACCACCAGATGCACCAACTGATGATGCTGCTGATTTTGCTTGACCAACTGCACTTTTTATTGCACCAATTATTCCAACTGCTTGAGCAACATAACCTATAATTAGAGGTATGTTAGCAGGAAAAGGTAATGCTGCAGAAGTTTTTGCTAAACCTGCTGCACTATCTGCTGCTCCCTCTGTTCCTTTTAAAGTTGCTTTTGTAACAGTTTGCTTAGCAGAAAATAAAGTTGATTTCATTTCCATTATCATTTCTTTTAATGCCAATGCCTGTTTTGCAACTAATATTGCTTTTCCTAATTTACTCTCTGCTCCTGCTATTGTAACTAGATCATTAAATGTTTTTTCTTTTTGTGCCCTTTTTTGTTCTTCTAATCCTTTTTCTGCTTCTGCAATTTCTGTTGCTCTTTCTAGATTTGTTCTATCTGATTCAGCCATAAATTCATCTAGAGCAATTTGTGCATCTACTTTTGCCTGAGTACCCTCATTAGCTTCATCTAATATTCTTTGTAATCTTGCCATCTGCAATTCTTGTTCCTCAGCATCAATTTCTTTCATTCTTTCTAACCTTAAAACATCTGATTCTATTTGCTCTGCATTTAATCTCTTTTTTTCTATGCTTAGGTTAGCTTCACTTTCTAATTTAGAATTTGTGAGTTCTATTTTCTCTTTGTCTAATGCTAAATCATTTGCTTTGAATTCTGATTCAAATCCTGCTATTGTTGCCTTTACTGCTGCCAATTCATTCTCTGCTTCTATCTGTGCTTTTTTAAACTCTATATTATTTTTGTCTTTTGCAAGTTGAGCATTTGCAGCATCCAGAGAAATTTGAGCATTTTCTAACATTAATTTTTGTTGTTTAGCTAGATTATCTCTCAAATCATTATTTGCTTTAATTCTATCATCAACGCTATTTCTTTCTTCATCTCTAATTTGTCTCAGTTTTTCATTCTCAAAATCAAACTGCTCTAATAAACCCTGATTTCTAGCTGCTGCTAGTTCTGCACTATTTGCTAATTCAACATTCGCTGCTGCTGTTTTAATAACTTCTTTTGTATAATTTGAAACTGATTTAGCAACTTCATCAAATGAATCATCCACACCTGTAAAAACATCAACTGTTTGTTTTCCTGCTTCTTTGACATCTGCCATTGCACCAGAAAAATCTCCCTCAAATACTTTTTTTATTGCAGATCCTAAAAAACCTAAAACCTCTAATGCTTGATTAAATCTATCTATAATTCCTTGCTTTATACTATTAGAAAAATCTTTTAAAGTTCCTAATGGGTCTTTAAATAATGCATCCATGAATTGTTTAACCTTATCAATATTTCCAACTAAAAGATTTACTAGGTCATTTAAAACAAGTGAAACTGCTTCTGTTGCAACTGCAAAGAAATCCACCACTTTCTGATTCTCACTTAACACTTCTTTAAACTTATTAAATATGCTAACAGCAATTCCAACAATTCCACCAATAGCCAATGCACCTTTTAAAGTTTTTCCCAAACTAAAAGAAGATTTTGATGCATCTTTTGCACCCTTTTCTAATGCAGACATTCCTGCTTCTGCATCTTGACTTGTTGTTTCTAAATTTTTATTCAGATCAACAATAGTTTTATTAACATCTTCAATATTTTTAGTTGACTTTTTAGTGTCAGCTACTAATTCAAATTCTATCTTTTCCATTTTATTTCTGTTTTAAATTGTTTCCATCCCTCTCTTATAGTAGTGGGCAGTTTATGTTTACCCTGAGCAATTTTAATATTCTCAGTTTCTCCTTTTGCTATTTGTAATGCTCCTATAATTATTTTTATCATGATACTACATTTAAGAGTTCTATATCACTTTTGCCATTTGTTAAATTTGTTTTAAGTGAGTTGATTATGTATTCTTGTGAGCCAATACTCACTCTGTCATTCATCTTTAAATTATAAATAATTTTTAATGGTAAATAAGCTGTGATTTTTGTTATTCTTCTTTGTTCAGCAAATACATCATTTATGTATGTGCTATAAAATTGGTCAAATAAGTTTTCTGTAAATGCGAAGTTTCTTGTGAATTCATTTCTTTCTGTTATAAAATGTATGTTCTTTTTGCTTGACCCAGAGCTTATTGCTAAACTATTTGATGGAATATTGTAAGCAGTTTGCTGTGTTTTGTTTCCTGATTCAAAACCAAATGAAATTGATGTTGCACTTGTTTGATGAATAGCATAAAAAATTAAAGGCAAACCATGTGTAGCATTTCTGCTTTGGTCTACACTCCATCCCCATTGTATATCAGTAGCACCACCACCTGAAGCATTAAATAATCTTTCAAATTGCATATGTTCAAATGGTATCTCAACTTTATAAGAATCGCCTGGTGCTGTATATTTAGCTTGTTGTAGTGAATAACTATTTGATCCCCATTCTCTATTATCTAATTGTTGATATTGAACTGCTAAAAATGTTTTTAATCCTTTATATTGAAATCCAACTTCTTTAAAAGGCAAAGCTACATTAACCTGACTTTTTGTTTTATCTATATATTCATCTAATGCCCATGCTTCTGTTCCAACAACAACCCCTTTTCCTGAAGCATAAAAGCTGTCTAGTGTTTGCACTTTTATTGTTCCATTATCTTCAACAAATGCAGTTAAATTAAACATCTTAAATAAAGCAGTTAAGAAATCAATAATTTTCATTTTAGGAATTTGTTGAGTTATAGTAAACTCAAATATGGTGCTTGTACTAAATAATGACCCACTTCTATATTCATCTGTATATCCACCTAGTGGTCCACCTGATGGACTTTCGCCACCAAGAAAACCTTCAATCTCCCATCTAATATTTCCACTATTAAAAGTAGTAGTTGATGATGATGCAATAAATATTGTATAAGTACCTGCTGTAAGTGGAAAATCTGATTGTGTGATTGTTTGTTGATTTTGCACATCATTTTTCTGAGCAACTAATTGAGATCCCCTATAAACTTGAATGTTATAAAGATTAGTTTGATTAGGAATAAATGTTATTGTATGTGCTAAAATATTATTAGGACTTGTAACCAAATCGCCAATGACTGTGATTGCACCATTCTGCACAGATGTTTGCTGACCTAATGTTGAAGATGAAGAAAATATAGGAAAATTTGTTAGTTGCTTATATTGTAATGATACTTGTTCAGCAGGTTCAACATCTCCTTTTTTTCTGTGTAACCACATATAAAGATTGTAATATGCTAAATTAGTTGGATTGAAAAAATCATTTGAAAAAACTATGCTACTAGGATATCCATTTGCTGTTGTATATTTGGCTTGTATTTCTGTTATAATCCTATGTAATCTTAAAGCATATTTTAATTGTTTCCAATAAACCTGATTAGCAGAAGAACTATTTACCCAACGAACATTTCCATTTCCTTGTGCTGCTCCTGAGCTGTTATAAAATAATTGATCTGTATGTGTTATAAGTGGAACAATTAAATCTCCATTAGTTCCATTAGTTGATGGGTTTTGAACTAAATAATATCTTATTAATGAATCTGTATAATTCTCATTTAAATCATCCAAAGCACCTAAGTCTTGTAATTCATCATCCTCTAATAATGTTTTGAGGTTTACTGTTTCCCCAAAAAATGTAATCTTATAAGCATGTAATTTATTATTTTTTAATTCTGTTCCATCTAATCTGACTGACCCTTTTTTGAAAGGAATATTATTTAATTCTATTTTAGCAGGAACTCTATTCCTCGCATCAAATGTATTTGTAATATTAAAATTATTATAATGTCTAAATAATTTGTTGTTTTCTTTGGATGCAGGTATTGTAAATGTTTGTGTAAAGTCAGTAAATATTTTAGCTAGATCTCTAACATTCTGAATTGATTGAGTTAATGAAACTGTTTCATCTTTAAATAAATCAACCCTTTGATATGTTACTTGATTAGGATCATAATTGCTATCTATATATAATTGTAATGTCTGCATTATCTAACATTATTTATGTAATCAGCAGCTAGTTCAAAATCCATTGTATATTCAATTAATCTATCATTCAATTTTGTTTTTTTTCTAAATTGAGATGTCTTAATTGTTACAGGTCTAACCACATCACTATTTGGGTTTGTTTGTGAATCATTAGAAATCCAAATTTGTTCTGATAATAATAATTCTTCAAACCATTGATTACACCACTCTGGATAATAACCTGAGCTTAATGTCATTGTCTGATTAGCTGTTGTATTAAATGGAGTTACCATATGATTGCTTGTAACATAGCGACCATCTTCTGTTATTATACTTCTTTTATATGTCTCTGATTTTTTATTTATTGTTTCTGTGTCTTTTAAGAAAAACCATAGTTCTTGTATTACACCATATTTATTTACAAATCTGACTTTATTTCCAAAATTATACTTTGTACAATTTACCCTCACAATGTTTAATTTTATTCCTGCATTTGTTCCTGTAGCTTCTGTGTCAGTTGATCCAAATTTATAATATTCTGCTGTACCATTTGATTTTATTAATGGAACATAACCCTGATATCCTGTTGGTATAAAAACATAAAATCTCTCATTAACACTTGTTGAGTCTGGGTCAAAAGAAATTAGCCATGTTGGTGCAGATTTTACTACAGTAGGGCTTGATCCCTCCATAAATGTCCCATATCCATCATACCCTGTATCAGCAAATGCTGCTGAATTTAAAGCTGAGCCACTTCCATCAGTTGAAGCATGAGAGCTTAAAGCTATCACGATAGATATTGTTGGGCTAAGTGGTGTAGCTGAATATGCAATGTTTATATAATCTCTACATAATTCTGCAATTTCAAAACCAACTACTTGACTTCCTGAGCATTCTTTTACTATTGTATATCTTAATGTTCCATCAATAGTTATTGTCATTAAAGCACTATTAGCATTTGCATGTGATGTAAATGATTTATATTGTGGGCTTCTTAATACTATATTTGCCATCTTCTATTTTTTTATTCCTAATATTAATTGTCTTTCCACATCTATTTTAAATGCTTCTAGAATCTCACTAGGTAGTTTTTTAAATTCTTTTCTAAATGCTTTTGAGAAAAATAAGGTTGGTTTTAATCCCTGAGCAAATATGCTTTTCTGAATCCAGAAAGCTATTGATCTATAATTTCCTTTTTGAAATCTACCTTTTTCATCTCTAAATCTTATGTTTTTCATTTTTGCCCATTTCATTAATGGTTGCATGGGTGGCATTTTTGAAGTATATGAAAATTTATTTTTGATTCCATTAGCACCTGTAAATAAAGAATTTGTTGATCTTCCTTTCTGTTTTCCTTTATGTCTTTTGGTTGTTGCCAAACTAGGTTTAGCACCCCAAACACCTGCATCTTGAAACATCCCATAATCCTCCATTAAGAAATCTAATAGAAAAGCATTTTGTTCTATTGTTAAATCACTTTTGAGAGATTTATATAAACTCCCTTTTGCCATGTCATTTTTTTGCAGATTTATTTTTGCTGAATTAATGACTGCTTCTCCAAACTTTTCTAATGCTTCTTTGACTTCTTTATATTCCATCAGCAAATTGTTATATCATTATAAATTACAATTTCTAAATCAGCAGTCCATCCTGCTAATTCATTCTCAAACCTATCATAAAAAGGTGTGCAATTAGGATCTCCAACTAATTGATATTTATCTCTATGCAAATCTCCTTTTCTTAATGTCATGATTAGTTTATTTAATACAGCTAATTGAGTATTCAAAACATCTTGCTCATTATTATTTCCAACAAATAAATCTGTAGTTTCTAATTTACTTCTGCTGACAATATCCATAGCTAATATGCTAATATTAAAAGATAATGTTTGTTCTGAATCTGTAACACTATTTATAATAATGTGGCTTAGTGGAAATATATCTTGCTTTTGTAAATTAACATTACTCAAGTTTCCTGTTGTAACTGTATTGACATCAATATTATCCAACAGAGCATTCTTAATTGTTTCTGTTAATTGATAAAAACCTCTTATTCCCTGATTGCTCATTTTTTAAATTTTTTCTTTATTTGATTTGCTTCTAATTCGTTTTTTTCTTTTAAATATTCTAACATCATAAAACATTCATGAGCCTTTAATTCAGTGATATTTTCAAATCTTCTAATATCCCCTTTAGCGAGTGAGAAAATTGCTTGATACCATCCCCATTTAGCATTAAATCCTGCTGCTGCTGATAAGGTATTTTTTTGATCTCCCTCTCCAAATAGCGATTCATAACTACTGACAAGTCTTTCCCTAAATGATAGAAAAAAAAAACTGATGAAATTACTGCATCCAAAGGCATATCTAATAACAGATCCTTTGTATTGACATCATATTCTTTGATTGTATATCTCTCTCCTTTTTTTTCTTTTATGGGTCTATATAAGACATTCATTGCTGTATGAATATTTTCCCAATCTCCTAAATAAGTATCAAGATCAATATATTCTCCAAAACTCATTTCATCTAAATCAGGAATAAATCCATATTCTATTCCATTCATACTGAATTTAGTAACCAGATTAGGTTTCTGTGTAAACATTTCTCCTAGTATTGCTGTTACTTTGTCTGCATCATTAAATTTGATTTTTAAAACATTCTCATGGCTGACCTCACAAAATATTTCAATCATTTTAATTTGTAAAAATCTTTCATCTACATCTTCTGTATTAAGTTTCACAAACTTTTGATATTTTCTTAGAGTGATTTCTGAGAGTTTATTAGGAATATTTAATCTTGCTTTCATAATGTTATACTTGTATAACGAAAAATAAGCAAAATTTTACTAAAAAAAAAGGAGGCAAAGATCCTAAGACCTTTAAACCTCCTATCCAAACCACAAATTAATATTTATAGATGGTATTCGTTTTTTTCTACATCCTCCCAAACTGCTTCATTAATTGAATCAAAAATTTGACCAGATAAAATATGCTGAACATATAAATCATGACTGCATTTGATTTCCTCTCCATCCTCTGATGTATAAGATATTAAATTAACTGAAATAATTTCTATATTATCAGGATCAGGAGGTTGCATATAATCTCCTGCAAATGTAGATTTTTCATATATGTAATTAACTACAAATAAAAACTCCTCCCATTCATATTCCATTTCTTTTTCCATATTATAAATCTTTTAAATTATTATATTTTTCTTTTAACTCTCTCAATTCTAACATCACTTTATTTTTATCATAGCGATAATCACTAGATGCTCTTTTATATGCTTCTAGATCATGTTGCAAACTAATAATATAATGAGTAGTTCTGACTAAGACATTCGCTAAACTTTGTAGATCCTTATTGTCTGGTTTTTTTTCTAACCAATTTTTTACAAGTGTTGATGCTAAAAGCATATCAGCATAATATTCTAAATCTTTGAGGTTTTGGATTTTGTCCATAATTAAATTTATTACTTTATTAAATCTAAATCAAGCTGATCAGCAACATAATTAATATGTTTTTGAGTTGTTCCTGACCAATATCCTAATTGTAATAATTTATCTCCTGCAATCATAGCAACATGAGTATTATAAGACCAAACTTCATTTCCTCTTATTGATAGATTTTGTTTATACTTATCTAATGTGTAGATATTATTGGATGTTTGTAAGTATACTTTTGACATTATATAATTTGTTTTGTAGTTTATTAAATTCTTCTTTTGAACTAGCATATCTCATAGCTAATTCTAATATTCTGATTTCATCTCTAAGATCATCAGCTTGTGTTCTAAATTGTTTCATATTTTATTTATAAAATCAATAAGGGATCTTGGTTATGATAGAGCGACATCTAATTTTTACAGGGCTCGCACCTGACATCTCCTAAACTTTCCCCCTCATTGATATTCAAATATAACACTTATTTAGTTATAAACAAAAAATTTAATAAGTATTTTTTAGTGAATAGAATATTTTCCAAAATTTGGTCTAGATAATATGGAGTAAGTCGCATATCTACATGGATCAATAATATGGTTATGTAAATCCTCTGCTATATTAATCATCTTTCCAGATTTATCTTCTTTCCATTTATAATTCCTAAATTCCTGAATTGCATTATTTGAATTACTTGTTATATGAATCTTATATCTTTTTAATAAATCAATTCCTGCATTAACTGAATCTCTCCCCTTTATACTTGGATGAATATTATGACCCATTTTTCTCAATTCAGAAATTAATCTTGGCTCTGCTGAATCAGCATATATTGGATTGCTTAACAAATTCTCTGATCTTAGAAATTGATTAATATCATTAGTAGTCATTTGAGTTCTATATAGATGCTCATGAATATAAAGATTATGATCTAATGTATAAACAGAAACCAAAGTTGTAGGATCATGGGTATATCCAAAGTCCATGCCATATGCAATCAGTTTTGCATCACTAGGAACTTTATTAATCTCAACATATCTAAAAATAGTTCTTCTAGAACTTGACCTCTCTCCTAATCCATATATTTGCCAATATTGTTCATCAGTATCTTTTAATCTTTCTATCTCCTCTCTAATTGAATCTTCTAAAAAAGGATTATCTAAATAAGTTGTTTTAAAAAACTGACAATCTTCTCTAGGTATTACTTTGTCATATATCCAATGATATTCATCTGATGGATTAAAGTCAATTATTATTCTTTCCTGAGTTCTAAATATCAGCTGTTGCCAATCCTCCCAATATAATTCATTCGCTTCGTTGATAAAAAGCAAATCTCTTTTTCGCCCTCTGATTTTCTGGCTCTGATCCAAGCTAGTAAATTCAACTAGATTCCCAAATAGATTATATTCTGAATTGGATTTATTATGATATTCCTCTCTGTATATTTGATGGTCTCTGAGGATGTGTAAAAAATCCCTGAGAACAGTTGCTCTTAAACTTGGAAATGTTTTTCTGCATATAGTAACAATCTTTCCAGAATGATTAGTGCAATATTTAAAAATGATATATAAAAGAATATTATAAGTTTTGCCTGATCTTGTACCCCCCTGCTCAACTATAATTTTTGAATCACTATTCTCTAAGTGCTTATAAACTATATTAGTCTGTATCTTCTGTTTTATCAATTATCTCAATTTGAAAGTTAGTAGGCATTCCATCTGCTCCTGTAATCTCCTGTCTTTCTATGTAACCTCTTTTCTTGCCTTTGGTTTTTAGGTAGAAAATAGTTGCTGCTGTTGAATTGTCTGCTATCTGTCTATGTAATTGACTTTCTACAAAATCTAATGCGATATTATCAATGTCCTGAACTTTCTGAGCAAAATCATCATCTTCTTTCATCCACTTATAAAAAGTGCTTCTAGGTACATCTGCTTTCTTGCAAGCCATATTGACCACCCCTAAACTCTGCTCTAATGCTTTTAAAACTGATTCCTTTTTTATGTGTCTACTTTTGTCCATTATAGATTTAATTTTATTGTAAATTCATTTGCTTTTCTTTTGACCTGAGAAATCATTGATGGATATAATTTGATCAAATCTTTAATCGCTTTTCTTTCTATTTGAATTGTTCTATAATCTTTGCAACCTCCATCTTGATCCCAATGGTCATTCTCCCAATGTAAATATCTAATTCCTAGAATCCCCCCTTTGTCTTTTATATGTCTTAAACAAATTTCATAATCTTCTTTTACTACAAAATTTTCATCAAAATAATATTCTCCATCATTTATAATTCCCATCAAAGATGCAGTCACATATGTTCTGGTTAATATAGGTTTGTATGGGTATGATCCTCTAGGGCTTGATTCTGTTCTTGTTCCCCAAATCTTATATCCCATTTGCTCACATAAATCAAAATATTTTAAAAATTCCTCCATCCAAAAACCCTGATCTTTAATTTGTACTTTTCTTGTATTTCTTTTATCTAAAAAATTATAGCCAACATTCTTAGCATCATCATCTATCATGACCACCCACTTCTCCTTGCTATTTTTCAAGATCCAATTTCTAGTAGGTGTAATTCCCCTGACCTCTTTTGGAATACAAACTATATTTTTAACTAATCCTTTATATTGATGATACTCACTTTCTGGAATAAAAAAAGTAGCATCAGGTAATATTTTATTTGTGCTAGTTAATCCTGCTCTGCCTTTACTTGGTACTGCTATTAACATTTAATCTTCTTTTAAATTCATCCCAATATAAAACTCTTTCTAAACTTACAGCATCAAATCCACTTCCTTTTTTATAACCTCCTCGCCTGACCATTTTTAATTTTAATATCTCTTTTAACTCCTCCCAATCAACTGAATTTGGCTCAGCCATTATCAAAATATATTCTTTTGGAGGAACTAATTGAACTGATTGAGGTAATTCAATTTCATCATCATCTTCTAAATTATCTATCTGATCATTTATTGGAAGATCTAAACCCCAATCTTCTAAGAGATCAACATCCCATTCATTTGCTAATATATCCCAATCCCAATCTCCAAAAGATGAATTGTCTTTTATTATAAATTCTTTTTTCTGATCCTCTGTTAATTCATCTGTTTGTATAGCATATATTTCTTTGAGCCCTGCTTCTATGCAAGCTTTATATCTCATATTTCCCCCCAGAATTATATTGTTTTCATCTACAACAATTGGTCTAAGTTTTAACATTTCTGGAAAATCTTTTATTGACTTTACTAATTTATCAAATTTTGCACCCTTTATAAATCTAGGATTTTCAGGATTCATTTTAATTTTATGTATTTTTACTTTTACAGGTTTCATATTATTATAACGAGTTTTGACATTCATTTAATTTATTTTCTAATAATTTCAGTTTGTTTTCTAAATAGTGAACTCTGTCAATCTGATCAATATTTAAATTACTTTTAAAAGAAAACATTTTTTCTAAACTATCTAATTCTTTATTATATTTTTTATACATATAATAATTCTTTACAGAGTGGATGCAACTTGCATGAGTCATGGTTTTATTATTATCATTAAAAAATTTAGCTATATTCAACCATCTCATATTTAATTTTGCTCTTAACAAATAACAAACTAAGGATCTAAATTCTATATATTTTTGTTTTCTTGTATTTTCAAAAACATTGACCCCTGTTTCTTTTATAATTTTATTTGCTATTTCTATTGGTTTCAAATTCTTCATGTTCTTAATTTTAATAAATGATAGCACTCAATATATTTCAATTTAGCTTTTCCTCTATATTCTTTTATAAATAATTCATATAATTTTCTAGTATATTGATATTTACTAGTGCAATCTTCAAAATATTTTTCTGCAAACTTTTTGCCTTTGCCTTTGAAATAATTAACATTATCTGCTGTGTCTCCCATAATCATTTGCTCATAAAAATTATATAAAGCATCTGATTCACTAATATCTAAAATTACTTTATGCTTATAATGATAATTGTAAAGCAAACATGGAAACTGCTTATAATCTTTGTCAATGCTTACTATCATGACTTCATCCCTACCAAATTCATCACTTAATTTTTTCCAATATCTAGCAACCAAATCATCTGTCTCCATTCCAAAGCAATATTTACTATCATAATTATCTTTTACATATTGATGCATAGGATGTAATAATGGTGGAAGAATCTGTTTTTTTCTATTTGCTTTATAATCTGGAGTTATCTGTTTTCTAAAATTTCCTTTTGATCCATTAAAAGTAACAATAGAATCAATAGTATATAATTCTTCCAGATCATTTACTATCTTCATATATTGCTCATTAAATTTGTTTATACTATCCTCCATGTTAGTATAAAAATTATCTGGATATAAATGAAAATTAATATCATTCTTTGACCTATAGCAACTAGCAAAGATCAAGCTGTCTGCATCTATCAATAAAATCATTTCTTTGTAATAAATATAAAAATAATAGTAATCACTAGACCCAATAAAGACCATCCTAGCATTTTATTATTTTTTGTTTGTTGTTTAGGAGATCTGCCTTGATTACTCCTGTATTGTCTCTGTTTTTTTTCCATCTGATTTATGTAAAATTTGACCCTCTAAATCAACAACTATATAATTATGCTCTAATAATAATTCTATTGCTTCATGTATTTTTTTTACTTGTTGTCTATAATGACCAAATATTTGATTCTCAAAAGCATTATGATCGTGTTTCATCTTTTATATTTTTTTAATTCTTTTAATTCATCTAAGATATTTCCTAAATAATAATCTTGCATTTTCTGATTTTCTTTTACAACCTGACTTATTATAAATGGAAGATCCTTAAAAAATTCATCAACATTAATGACCAGATGTTTCTCATTTCCACTCTCCCAATCTCCATGATCAATATGTAATTCTCCATCTCCAACCCAAACATTGTTAGAGTGATGCAGATAATGATTCTTTTTAGCAGATTCTAATCTTTCTTTTAAGTTCTTAATTTGTTCTTTTTGTGTCATAATTTTCTAGGTATTTTAATTGATTTAATATCTTGACTATCTATCAGAGTTAGCACATCTTTACTCCCTGATCTATTATATAATTTATAAAGAGGAAAGTGATTCACATAAACCTTTTCAACTCTATCTTTCAATAGTTGAACTAAATCTTCTCGCCACACAAATAGCCATTGCGATTCTTGTTTAAAAGCAATATAATGAGCTTTTCCAAATGCCCATCCATCAAAGCCATATGGGTTTTTTATTTCAACCCATAAATATTTATCATTTTTAGGTTGACCTCTTTTTAAACTTTTTCTGTCTTTTATATCTGTAGTTATTTGAGTTTCTACAGCTAGAGTAGTGAATGAAATTTTGCCATCAATATGGTCATATTTATTCTCATTAAGAGTAACAGATTCAAATTCTAAATCTTTTAAATCTTGTTCCTCAATAGGATTGTATCTCTTTATAAGTTCCTGAGATAATTTTCTATTATATTCATTCATGAAATAAATATAATAAAAATAAACTTATAAACAAAATGTTTACAACCCTCCTTTATAAATATCATTTAAATCCTGTATCCACCTTTTGATTTCTTTTGGATTACAGGTGCAGGGTTTGTAAAAACTATGCTTTTTATATCTGCTGTGCAAGTCGCATACCAACTCAAACTCCCTACCAGATATTGTTGACCTAGTGGAATTTCTAAATTTTGACCATTTGTCATAATCTTCTTTGTTAAATTTTACCATCTTTTTATCTTAATATTATTTAATGCTTTTTGTCTATCATCACAACCACAATCTTCATATCCTAATTTATTAGCTATCCATTTTGAAATTTTTTTTCCCTGACCTAATGTTAAGACCTTAATAATAAAAGCAATCAGATCTCCAATTTTAATTCTATAATAATCATTTTTCATAATAATTTTTTTAACCTTTCTTTGACCTTTGTATAAGTATTATAAAGAGAATAATAAGGGATATGAGTTTTTCTAGATAGAGATGCAATGCTTTCTCCTCCATTAATTAATTCAAATATTCTTTTGTCGTACCAATACATTTTATCTAATTCTTTTTGAACAGCTTCATATGTTCCTAAATAATCAGGATCATCACTTTTATTTTTTATATTTTCTAATCCCTCTATATAAATATTTTTTTTCTTTCTAGTTAAATCTATAAACAAGCTGTTTAGTGTTCTAAATATATAGTAATAATTTATTTCAGTTTCATTATATCTAATGTCTAATCCTTTTTTTACTTTGATTATTATTTTAACATACATCTCCTGCACCAGATCCTCAGCTATTGCATCATTGCAACCAAATGATTTCACGATTTTAATCCATGTTTTGTGTTTATCATAAAGTTGTTCAATATCTTTTTTCATTTTCTTTTAATGGATCATATAAATCCCCTACTATCTCAGGCAAACCTAAATCATTTATTTTAAAACTAAATGTCTCAAAAGCATATCCCCTACTTCTTTTGCATTTAACTGTTATCCATTCCTTATTAACTGTATTTGCTTCCAACTCAATTTGAGTTTCACATTTTTTTTCTAAGAAAGATCCTAAATGTCCTGTGGGTTTAGAACTTCCATAATTAGAATGTATTACAGTAATGATATGGCATTCGTAAATTGAACTCCATTCCATTAATTTTTGTACACAAGCATTTGATTCTTCTAAATTGTTAACATCTCCCACTAAATCAGCTATGCCATCAATAATAATCAATCCTGTATTCATGATTTTATCTTTTAACAAATACTCAATAAAATCTATTCTCTGCTTAAATCCAATTTGTCTTAATGCATATGTATAATAACATTGTGACCCATCCAGATCTGACATATCAATTGCTCGCTTAAATACTCTCTGAGCATGCCATGTTCCCTGTTCTGTATCTATATGTAAAAGACATTGATCTTTTCTATGTCCTTTAATATCTCCTCCAAAATGATTAGATCCTGAAAGATATACACTGCTTAACAAAGATATAAAAAATGTTTTCTTTGTTTTTGGTGGGCTTTGAACGAATGAAAAGTTGCCATATGTTCCAATAGGTATGGGTAACATTTGACCACCATCTTTAGTTTGTATATATTTTTTTCCTAATGATAATGCGACAGGTGGGTAATCTATTCTTTCAGAATTATCAACTAGACATTCTGCCTCAATTTTTTTCATGAGGATTTCATGTTCTGTTTTGTTTTGCATATTTAAATATAAAAAAAAGGGAGGATAAATTTCCCCCCTTAATTAAAAATGTGAATTATATTGTGAGATGATCAATCCCTGTTCCTCGTTTGGTACAACACATTTAGAAAGGAAGATCATCATTAGCCACTGGCTCTGATGTTTCTTCTTTTTGAGCTAAGACAATATTGCCATCAGTCCAAACAACTTTTCCATTGCCCAGATAATTTTTTGGCTTTTTTGCTTCTCTTTCTTCTTGAGTTTGAGAATCTGTTATCGCTACATTATTTCCATATCTAGATTCATCTGAAACTGATATAGTCAAATTATAGTAAACAGCACCATCTTTGCCTTTTATGAATTTCTCCTTTGGGAGTTTATCCACGCGAATGCTCGCATTCATTAATACACTCATAACTAATCTAATTTAAAATTTAACAATTTTTCTTGCACTTCTGGACTAACAGAATAAACCTTTCTGATGTCATCTATTGATGCTCCCTCTCTAAGTCCTTTCTGTGCGTTATAAAATTCAGGTGTTTTGAATCTAAGAGAGGATTTTTTTTTAACTATCGCTTTATTGCCATCATCATCCTCAGCCTGTAAAGCTAATAATGACTGCAATGTATATCTTCTATAATAAGTAATTGCTGATCCTAACTTTTGAGGATCTTGAATATCTGGTAATCTTATTGAAGATTCTACATGACCAGATCCATTTATTTCTCTGATGATACTATAAACCTGCTGATCATTTATTGGTTGTAATAATAACAAACCATGCTTTTTTAACAAAGGATGTAATTGTCCTATAAGAGAATTTATATCAAAATACTTTGATTTATAAAATGGATTAGTAACATCCTTACTAATTATTCCAATCTCTAATTGCAATTTATATAATTTATTATATATTTCGCTTTGGGTGTTTTTTTCCATATCTAATTTTTAATTTTTGACCTGTTTGAATTTCTATGCAAGTTTCTAATTTATCAATATGATTTAATAAAGCATCTATTCTTGCAAGATAATATTCTGACTGGTTATAATTGTGAAACATCATTGACTATATTTAGTTCGTTTTCTAAACACTCTAATGCTAGCTGTCTGATATAGAGATTGTCCTGTGCTTTCTGCACATCTTTAGTATAATAATCAACTTGCCATTGAGCATCTTTGATTAATCTTTCTAGATCTTCTTTTGATCTAAGGGATTTCCCTGTGAATTGTATGTTTTGTTCTGTCATAATAAAATAAATTAACCACTTAGTTCATTCTAAGTATGGCATAAATATAAACAAAAAAGTTAATAAAACAAAATTAGACAAAAAAAAAGAGCCAATAAAATCAACTCCTTTTTCTAAGACAAAACAAACAGAACTTAAACAAATATAGTAATTATTTTAAATTATCAAATAATTCCTGATATTTTTTAATCATTTCTAATAAATCATTTGTGCTAAATTTTACTTCTGTTTGAGATTTAATATGAAGATCATTCGCAGTTGTTGATCCATATTTTTTATTTAACTCTAAACTAAATTTATATTGCTCTCCATGTTTAAATAAATTGCATCCAGAGCATTGCACCTGACAATTTTTATCATCCCACCTAGTAGCATAATGTCTGCGACTTTGAAAATGTCCACATTGTAAATATTTCCATTCATCTACCTTTCCACAAGTAAAGCAAGTTGCTTTTCCATGAACAGAATTTTTTTTTCTGATATACTTACTAAATATTGCATCTAATTTTTTTACAATTTTAGATCTGGATAATTTTTTTTTCATTTATCCTGATATTGCAAAAATTTATTCCCTAATTCCTTATCTATTTTAGATATTGCTCTGTATATATATCTGCTGTTTTTCTTAACTTGTTCTTTTTCTGACTTACTAGAATCTTTTCCTAGATTACAATATTGTATTGCATCTATATGTAACATTCTATCTATTTTATCTCTTTTTTTTAAAGATGTATATGAGAGAATTTTATCTATTTTATCATTTGAATAAATCATTTCATTTTTTTTAAATATAGTTATTATTGCAATAAAAGAAAAAAAGAAAAAAAAACCCCCAAAAAAAAAGAAAAAAATCTTAATAAAAAAAGTTGCAAGATCCAACAGAGAGTGGTTACCTGAAGTTTAGCAACTTGACTAGATTTGCGACTAGGATGTCAAATATATATAATTTTTTTTATCTCCCCTGTCCTCTATATGGTTTTTTATATTGTTTGCTTGTTTTTAACCTACTCAAATTTTTGCTGTGTGGATGCGATTTCCTCTTTCTTTTTACAAATGTTGATATTATTTTCTTTGGCATTATTTTCTGATAATTTTAGCTGTTTTTTCAATACCTCTAGATGTAAAATAAAAACCTAAACTCATAATTACTATCTGACCTAGTAAATCTACATACTGATTTGCTATATTAAATTCTCCAATGTTTCCATCAGTTATTGCAAATAAAGTATAAAGCACTAAACTAAAAATAGTTAATAATGGTCTGATGTTTTTACTCAACCATGAATCAGATTGCATATCATTTTTATGCCTTTCACTTATTTCTTTTTCTAAACTCAATTCATGTGACATAAATATGTTAGTCATTTCCTTTTCAAACTCAGCTTTTTCATCTTTTGTTTGTACAAATTTATCAACAACTCCAGAAATTTTGTCAGCTATACTACCTCCTGCTGATCCAAATATTTTTGCTAATATATTTTTCATAACTGTATTTTAAAATAATTACTAATAATGTGATTGTGAAAATGTTAGCATGCCAATGATCTCCACAGATTCCTAAAATGTGTTTTAATGTTTCCATATTATTGTTCTATTAAAATTCTATTTATTGATTTTTGAATGTCTTCTTTTGTTGCTTGTATTTTAAAAGATAGATCAGCAGCATATTGCATTTTTACTCTACCATCTTTTCCTAAAATAACAATCACAGGAACTGTCTTAATAGTTTCAACTATATTTTGTGGCTGTTCCTCTAGCCAAGCATATTGCACTTTTGCATTTTGTAAACCTCTAAGATTATAATCATTTCTAGAGTTCCATTTATAATTAAAATGTATAACTGTAATTTTGTCTTGAGCATTAGCTAAAAAGCCAAATAACATAAATGCTATTAAAATTAAATTTCTCATCTTTTGTAAACTTTATCTTCTATTTTATTTATTCTTTCCTTATTATCTAGAATATCTTCTTTTAATCCATCAGTAGATTTTTCAATTTGAATTATTGTGCTTCGCACCAACTCGTCCTTTAATTGAAACTCCATTTTTTGAACAAATTCATCTCCTGTAAAATTTTCAATTTTGTTGTTTATGTCTTGAATTTCTCCCTGTAAACTAAACCACATGCTAGCTAGAGAGATAACCCCACCAACAAGCAAGCCAATAGTTTTAAGGTCAAGTTTTACTTCTGTATCTTCACTTAGTTTTTTTGCCATTGTCTTTTTCTATTATTTTTTTTATTGTATAAATTATTGTGCAGATTAATAAAATTATTTTTAATGATAATTCTATTTCTGTCATTGATATACCAAGTGCTATTGTGTTAAATAAATATATTTTCATATCTACATTTTCCATTTTATTTTTTATCTATTTGTTTCAATTTATTTATAGCCCATTCAACCCCAGAAGTGCCACCCCAAGCATCCCACATAATGCCACCACATCCCTCAGAATATGGCACATCTTTGCTTTTTTGATGCCTTTTAAAAGATGCCATTCTTGCAATAGTATCTCTGGATATATTTTTTTTGTCTGCTAG
>Ga0208159_1000158_pt1 | contig 27775 bp, 36 predicted proteins | sample 9_EtaG_FD_184082 | JGI IMG/M metagenome (GOLD analysis project Ga0208159, IMG submission 184082) | Marine viral communities from the Subarctic Pacific Ocean - 9_ETSP_OMZ_AT15188 metaG (SPAdes) (version 2) | ecosystem: Environmental > Aquatic > Marine > Oceanic | place: Pacific Ocean | collected... | reverse complement strand
GAATGTCTCTGTATCTAGTTCACAATTAACTGTAGCCTCTGCATCTGCAACTGCGTTAGATGATATAGCAACGGGTGATGCAGCATCAAACTTAGTTACAACAACTGGGAATATTACTTTAGATGCCCAAGCTAATGATGCTGACGTAATTATTAAAGTAGATGATAATGGTTCATCAGTGACAGCAGTAACATTTGACGGTAGTGATGAAGGTAACGCAATATTCGTAAATGATATTCAATTAAAATCAGATGACTCTATAATTAAATTTGGAGCTGATTTAGATGTTAGTATAATTCATGACCCAGACGATGGTTTATTTTTTAAATCAGCCGCAACAGGTGACAACAATCCATTTGTATTAACTTTACAAACTGGTGAAACAGACATTGCAGCAGATGATGTCATTGGTGCACTTAACTTCCAAGCCCCTGATGAAGGTACTGGAACAGATGCAATATTAGTAGCCGCAGGTATTGAGGCTGTATCTGAAGGAGATTTTAGTTCTTCAAACAACGCAACAAAATTAAGTTTTAAAACGGGTGCAAGTGAAGCAGCAGCCGAAAAAATGTCTTTAAGTTCAGTAGGTTTATTAACGATAGCAGACGACTTCATGATTAAAGACGGAGGTACAATTGGTGTAGCATCTGCAAACGATGCGATGACTATTGCATCTACAGGTATTGTTACTTTCAAAGACGATATATTAATTAAAGATGGTGGGACAATTGGTGTCGCATCAGCCGCAACTGCAATTACGATTGCATCTACAGGTATCGTAACATTTGCAGATGATATCATAATTAAAGATGCTGGTACAATTGGTTCTGCATCTGACACAGACGCTATTTCAATATCTTCTGGAGGTGTTGTAAATATCTCTGCAACGACTGCGAATACAGGCACAGGTGATGGTGCATTGACCGTAGCTGGTGGTATGGGTGTAGCGGCAGATGTTTCAATAGGAGATGATTTAAGATTAATATCAGACTCAGCTGTTTTATCTTTTGGAGCTAACTCAGAAGTTACAATGACACATGTCCACGATGTTGGATTAACAGTTACAAATACAATTGCTGATACTGATAATCGCCCAGTTGTTCTTCAACTTAAATCAGAAGAAGATGCAATTGTTGCTGATGATGTTATTGGTTCAATAGAAATTGCAGCTGGTGATTCAGATGGTACAGATGGTGCAACAGTAGCTGCAGGTATACACGCTATAGCAGAAAATACATTTTCAGCAAGTGCTAACCCTACTAAATTAGTATTTACAGCAGGTGTTTCTGAAACTGCCGCATCTAGTGCAACAGCCAAAATGACATTAAGCTCTGCTGGATTATTGACAATAACAGATGACTTTGTAATAAAAGATGGTGGTACTATTGGAGTGGCTTCAGCAGCTGACGCAATGACAATATCATCAGGAGGCATAGTAACATTTAAAGATGATATAATTATAAAAGACGGTGGTACGATTGGGTCAGCATCAGATACCGATGCAATATCAATTTCATCAGGCGGTGTAGTAGCAATATCAGCGACCACTGCAAACTCAGACGCATCAGATGGAGCACTAACTGTAGCAGGTGGTGCAAGCGTTGCAGCCGACCTTACAGTTGGAGATGACTTAAGATTGTTATCTGATTCAGCCGTGCTTAGTTTTGGAGCGGATGGAGACTCAACAATAACTCATGCAGATGATGCAGGATTAACATTTAACTCTACATCAACATTTGCAGATGTAGTATTAGCAGATGATAAAACAGTTACATTAGGTGAAGCGGGTAAAATTGATTTTGGAGATAGCGACCCTGATGACAATGAAGCAACAGGAATAATATTTAGTATGACTGCATCAGAAACACTTGCAGTTGGTGATGTTGTATTTTTACACACAGATGGAAAAGTAAAAAAAGCAGATATGAACGCAGTAACTACGATGCCAGCAATAGGTATAATTACTACTGGTGGTTCAGCAGATGCTACTGTTGATGTTATGGTACAAGGTGTAATGCACGATGCTTCAGCGTTTCCAACATTTAGCACTCTTGGTGCAGATGTATTTGTATCAAGCACTGGTGACATAACTGCAACCGCACCATCAGGTAGTGGAGATACAGTACAAAAAATTGGTGTAGCACTACACGGAGACAAAGTATATTTTAATTTTAATACAACAGAAGTATTATTAGCATAAGGAGAATTTATGCCTGATATAAGTAAAGTAAATGGTGTCGAAGTTGGCAACATTAGTAAAGTAGATACTGCTGAAACTGGTAATATAAATACATTGTTATCAGGTTCATTTCCTGCACAACAAGCAGACCCAGCACTAACATCATTGACAAATGAAGATTTTAATGCTCATAAAGCCTCTGGACTTGCTACAGCTTACAACCCAACAGATAAGATTATGATTTTTCAGTATGGTGACACTGGTAATAATAGTTATGCAACAGTTGTTTGTGCTACTGCATCAGGCAGTACATTAAGTTATGGAGATGAAGTAGTCATAAACTCAGAAGCAGACTCTTTTTCATCAGGTGTTGTATACAATGATGACCAAGATAGAGTTATGGGTGCGTTTATGGTTTATTCGGGTAGTGATGTAAATACTGTAAAAGCATACGCAGCAAGTCTAACAACAAGTGGTAGTGGCTCACCTAAAATATCATCAATAGGTTCTATTGGAACTCTTTATAATCCAAATGATGATGGTAGTAGCTTTCCAAACCTGCATGGTCCAGAAGGTCAAATGTGTATATATGACCATTCAGATGGTGCATCTGCTGGAAGGATGCTTGTATTTTTTGCGAAAGGTGGAGAAACAAGTGGTTCCTCGGTAGCAGGTGACAGAAGTGATGTTGTAGGTGCCGCAGTAACGATAACAAACGTGTCTAGCAATAATAATGTAACAGTAGGTGCTTTACAACAGCTTCAAGATGTTAACGGATATTCTACTGACCCCCCTATGGTTTGGAGTTGGAACGAGCAAAGAAACAAAGTTGTATTATTTACACAAGATGTATCTGGCACATTTCAAGTACAGGCAGCAACTGTAACGGGTACTGGTGCAACCATGACAGTGAATACACAATATTTATTAGATACTGGTTCAGCAAATATATTGTTTCATAACTCTAACTTTGGTTATGATGGAAGTAGCGAAGCCAGATTTAGAATGGATAACAGTAAAAGAGTTGTATATGACAGCACAAATAATTGTCATCATGTATTTATATGGGAAGACACAAATGATGACTTTCATATATTTAACTGCACAGTAGCAGCAAACAACACAATAACATGGACACAAGCAAATAGTTCACCATTAAGGTCAAACGGAATTATAGCACAATACGGAAATGTATTTACAAATGGTGCAACTAGTGGTTGGGACACAAGTGGTTACAATAACTTAGGTCTTGCATTTAGTGCAGGTAGAGGTAGAGGTGCAGTATTCGGTCATAATAGTACACACAACGCTGATGCAGATATTAATGTTGCAGGTTTCGTATACTCATCAACTACTGGTTATAATTTTACGGGTAACTATTTTGAAATGTTTACTAATAAACCAAAGAAACAAGTTACATCACCAAGCGGTACTACCCACTTATCTGATGACGGCTTTGTGGGTAGTAATTTATTTTTCGTAGGAAGCAACCAAGATAGTGATGGTATGACAGAAATAGGTGCTTTTGATACGGGAGTAGGTCAAAGGGCTATCGCTGGTGGAATATTTAGTGCGTCAAATGCAGTTTTAGCTACTGCAAGAAGTAGAAACTCTGTAGGAATAGGTAACTCAAGAATTGCAAGTATGACGGGTGGTGGTACTACTACAGCAGGTACAAGTGGTAGGTTAGCATCAACAGAAGAATATAATGGTAATGTCATATCAGCAGGTGGTAATATGGCAACTGCAAGACAATCTCCGTCAGGCACAGGACCATTAACAGCAGGTCTAGCATTAGGTGGTACTACTTCAGGTGGTGAAGCAAAAACATCAGAGGAATATGACGGCTCATCATGGAGTAGTGGTGGCACTGCTAACGTAACTGGTGGAGAACATTCTGGTATGTGTGGTACGCAAACTGATGCAGTATCAGCAGGTGGTTATGTAGGTTCTTATCAAACACAAATAGAAGATTACGATGGAACATCATGGTCAGATACAACTGTAGATTTGGATGATGGTAAAGCATACCTTGGTGCGGCAGGAACATCTAATGATTGCATATTTTTTGGAGGTACAGGTAGTGGTGGTAGTGCAAATAGGAATAGAACAGAAGAATTTGATGGTACTTCAATAGCAACAGTTAACAGTATGTCCAATGGTAGAAATGTGTTTCAAAGTGCTGGCACTAAATCAGATGTGATACTTACAGGTGGCAGTAGAATTGCTAACGATGATAGTGAATATTGGAACGGTACAAGTTGGGCATCAGGTCCTACAAATGGTTTATCAAGCGTAGATAGATATTCAGCTGGAGATAATCAAGATTGTGGTGGAACGTCTGCCGCAGTATTTTTTGGCGGGGGAACTAGTACAGCTTACAGTGGTTCAACAACTATGGTAGCTCACTTTGACCATTAGGAGATAATATTATGATTTATTTTTATGGGAAACAAATAACTGAATACAAACATACAGATGCTAAAAGATTTACACTTGACGGATATCCGGGTGATATATACAAAGCAGTAGACACTGCTGAATATGGTGGCGGTGTAGAGCATTGTACAGAATGGGTAGAAAAATATGGCTACACAATTAAAACAAAAGCAGAAGCCCAAGAATTAGTAAATGCTGGTATAATAGTATTAAATAATTTTTATAATGGTCAGGATGCTGAATTAGGTGGAGCAAAACTGGTGCAAGGAGCAATAACACTTGAATAATTTTCCAATGTTAAAAAAAGAACATAACAAGTTCTTAAAAGAATTAAAAGCAGAACTAGAAGATACACATAGTAAAGTACAGATATATAGAACTGAAACTGAAATGCGTTACTCTGTCCTTAATGATGGCAAACATCCTACTAAAGCTAGTAAATACTGGCAATGTGTAAGAGAGCAAAATGTTTTTTATACAAATTTAAGAGAAGAATCTTACGGATATAGAAAACTTTTAGTTGAAATAAAAAAATTAGAAAGAAGTATTGAAAACGAAAAAGATGAATTAGAACTAGAATTATTAGAAATAAAACTAGAAGAAAAACTTTGGGAAAAAGAAGAACGTGAGAGAATGGGTGCTGATAGAGTAAGAGAAATAGAACATTGGTCTAGATTAAAAAAAGAATTAGATGATGGTTCATTTGATACACAGAATGTAAATGCCCATCAAAAAGAATCTCTTAAGTTACAACTACAAGAAAGAGCAAAAAACTTGACACCGGGCAGTAGTCAAGGTGAAATGATAAATGTTATAGGTCCACTAAAAACAATAGATGAAGACTTCAAAAAACAAATTGAAGCTCAAGAAAAGGCAATGTTAAATGGCAAAAATAATAGTTAAAAATTCAGATAATAGGGTAGTTTATTGTTTAGAAGATAGTCAAATAATAACCATGACATCTGATGAATGTAAATTTACACATACTCATAATGACAGGAATACTATCGTATTAGATATAAATTCTTCAACACATACAGTATACGAAGGCGTTACAGCACCTACATCATTTTTTGGTAATTGTTTTACATACATAGATGGTAATTGGGCACTAGATGCTGATAGGGTAACAAATTTAAATGAAGGCAGAACCTTTATGAATCAACCAACAATAAACCCCCAACTTTAAAGATTTCTATAAAAAGTTAGTATAATATAAGTAGAACTTGCAAAATAAGTTAGAATAAGTTAAGATACGATTTTAGGAGGTACATATGCCAATAGAAACTAAAACGTACAAACATTATTGGACGGATAAGAAGTGGTGGCAGAATGAGGACTATGTAGAGTTTCCTGTTTTAACTTACAAGAAACACTATGCAAGGACTAAAACAGTTGAAAGAAAAATAAAAAGTTTATTAAGAAGAGGTAAATCTTTTATATTAAACACAAATATTTTGACTGGAGATGATATACTATATGTAAGTGGCTTTAACGGTATGGTTCAACCATGTAATGATGCATCAGAAGAATGCAAACACATATGGGACGACAAAAAAGAAGATGGTCATGTATTACATATAAACAATTGTCTACCCTTTTTAAATGGGGTTAGACCTGTGTGGGGAGATGCCCCACCTAAAAGAATTAGAAGAGTCTCTATAAAAAGAGGCATTAGTTCAAGGAGAAATGCATAATGCAAGAAGAGCTTAAAACAGATTTAGAAACTTTAGAAAAAGAAGTTGTAACATTAAGACAACAGTTACTTAATCTTAATAACCAACGAGATTTGCTAATAACAAAAATTCAGCAAGTAAATGGAGCAGCTGGTTACTTAAGAGGTAAACTAGGAGTAGAAGCTCCAGAAGAAGTAGTAGAAGAAAAGCCTGAAGAAACAACGGAGGAAAACTCGGAGGGTTAACCAATGCCTACAGTGGCAAACGAACAATTTGATTATGTTAGAATTGATACCGGTGGAGGTGTCTTTACTAATAGGGATTTAGAAGCAAGGTCTATTACTGGTACATCATTTACAGTAATAGAAGATACTGCCGATTTTTTATATTTAGGAGATGACGCTAAATTTGATATGGCAATATTTGACATAGATTCAGCAGGTAGTTATACAGCACCTTTAAAATACGAGTATTTCAACGGGTCTAGTTTTAAAGAATTTATTCCTGATACGCAAGAATTTAATTTAGATGATGGTGATGATGGCACATACTCTGGAGATGCTTACGGATTTGCAGGAGATGGTGTAGAAATCTTCCCAATAAGAGTGATAAGCGATTGGGCTAAAACAACTGTTGATGCAGGACAGTCTGCATATTGGATAAGAATAAGTGCCCCGAATGGTGTAACCACTGGTGCGACTGTTAAAAATATTAGAAAAAGACCTGTAGAAGCATATTGCACTACACAAGAAGTATTTGAACTACTACAACTTGCAAATGTGACAGGCACTACAGATTTTACAACAACCACTATTCCAACTAAAGCTACAGTAGAAACATATATCCATGGGGCTCAGGCTCAAATAGATTATCAGACTAGAAAATCTTGGAGAATGAATTATGTGGCAGATGAAAAACATGACTTTAATATATTTGGATTTAAACCTGATAGACCAGACCCATACAAGATATTAGAATTAGCAGTGTGGGATGGTTCTGAGTTTGATGTTAGAAGCAAAGGTAGAGATAAAGATTACTTTTTAGTTAGAGATACTGGCATGATACATTTTTCTAGATACTTCTTTTTACCTGCAAGATTCAGAGGATTTAACACACCAACATTTAGATTTGGTGGGGGTGAATTTATAATGCCAGTAAAATTAAAATATTTATATGGTAGAAACATAGGAACAGATGTAAGAGAAGGACCATTTGTTACTGAGATAACTAAAAAATTAGCAGCAATAGAGATACTTAAAAACTCTGACTTTGGTAATCTAGCAGTAAGCGGTATGGATAGAGTCCCATTACAAACTAAATTACAGCTTTTTCAAAATGAAGTAGCAGAGGGTATTGAGTCACTTAAACGTGTGGAGATATTCTAGATGCCTACTGAACCAATACCTGTAAATGAATTTATTACTGAATTAGAAGACCAGTGGACTCATACTAATGTTAGTGGGGCTGGTAAAAAACCCGGTTTTATAGAGGTAACTGGGGCTAGTGAACCTATGAGGTATAACTTAAATGTTAATGACCAAATTATAGCAAGAGCATCTGGTCCTGCATTACAAGAAATACCAATAGGTAACAGGAAGTTTGGTAATAGAATTTACAATATTACTCTAGAAATATATACACAAGAAAGCAGACAACGATTGTATGATGTTATGAGAGAAGTTAGACGTATTTGTCACGCTAGAATACATAGTTTAACTAACTTTCAACGTATACAATTTTTAGATTTTAATGAATTAACAAATGCACAAGCTAATGTATGGGTGGGCACAGTATCTGTACAATTAGTCAACACTGCAATTACTTTAGAAACATAGGATTTTATAGTATAATAAAACGTAGGAGGAAATATAATGGCAGTATTTCGGTCAGACCAATCGCAACTAACGTATGCGATGGAATCAGCTCCGGGAGGAGATGTAGAATTAAATAATGGAAGTTTAAAATCAAGTGGTACTCACGCTGATATAAAAGGTGCAGTAACTGCTGGAACTTCACAAGTTGACTATGATGGTATAACTAATGGTCCATTTGTAGTGGGAGATATGGTTAGAATAGGTCCGGGCACTTCAACAAGTGACGCGACTAGTTCTACAGCAGCTCCTTATGAAGTAAGAAGAATTGTTCATGGAACTGATTTATCAGCAAATGATAACACTATATTCTTTGACAGACCTTTAGGTTTTAATCATGTAGACAACACAACCATATCTGAGATAGATGCATCAGCTACTACTCAAGAACAGAAGATAATTACAGAAGTTCCGGGTGTATACGAATCAGTTACATTGCCAGATTTAACACCTTCTTATGAACCAAGATACTTTTTAGGTATAGGTCAAAAAAGAGACTGGACTAAAATGTATGTTGGAGCACAATCCTTTACAGGTTCATTACCGGGTTTTATACCACTAAATGGTAAACCTTTAAGATGGGCTATTGGAGATGTGTTTGATGTACCGTCTGCAGTAGAATCTGCAAGCACAGATATTGATGGGGCTGTCAGTAAAGGTGACATTTATGTGACACTAGACGGTTCTCATGGGTATAGTGCAGGAGACTTTATATGCTTTGCAAGTTCTGGGACGATTAGAACGGGCACATCAGTTGCTGATACAAGTCAAGAAATACAAAAGATTGCAGCATTTCCAAGTACAAATGTAGCAAGACTAGAGAAACCTTTTAGATTTGACCACCCTGATGATTCTGCAGCTAGAGAAGTAAGCTCTGGTGCAACAATAAAACATCACATAGTTGAGTCAGTATTATTAGATACTATGACTTGGCACGCACACATGAGAGATAGTAGTGAAACAACGGCTAATGACTTTGACAGAAGATACGTTGGAGGATTTGTAGGTTCATGTAGTATATCTGCTGATGAAGGTAGTATGCTAATGACTAGCTGGGACTCAGTACAATTTTTAGATATGTTCCATAATCAAAAAGAGATATCTCAATCAGATGTAAATCCGGGTTCTGAAGCAGCTAACACAGGTCTATTTAATGGAGACTCTATGTCAGCAGGTATGCCTAGATACACAGATATGTTAGACATTTCAACTTCTGATGCAAGTTTGCCTACTACTGAACCGTATTACTTCTCTCAAGGACAAGTAAAAATTATGGGGCAGGAGTTTGCTAGAGTTAGAAGTTTTAATTTAAGTATTTCAAATGGTGAAGAAGCTAGATATTATATAGCTCCTAGATTTGGAAGACAAAGAGGTCCAGCAGAAATTAGAGAAGGTAGAAGAAGTTACAGCATGAGTTGTACACTTGCTTTACCAGATTCTGGGGCTTCTGAAACAGCTGTTAGCAGAGATACTGCTACAGAATTTTTCAAGCAGTTACTTATAGAAGGTAACTACGGAAGTGGGATGGAAGGATTTAATATTGAACTTACATTCACTAGAGGAACTAATGATAGTATTCAGATATTAATTCCAGCGGATTACACTTCGGGGGATGAAACTACGGGTGCAGAACCGGGATTAGGTGAAAATGGAGCATTTTTAACTAGTGCCCCACACCCAATTAGTGGTGAGCCTATTCTACAAGTAGGAGCAGAGTTTAGTTGTAGAAACTTAAAAATAATAGTTACAGATACAGAAAAAGTATATACGTAGGAGAAAAGCATGACAACAAATGAGTCAAAGTTTGACTTAAATAAGTACAAGATAAAAGAAGAGAAACAGACATACACAGTAAAATTACAGGACGATGAGTTTGATGTAGTTATTAAACCAATGAGTTGGCAACAAAAAAATGAATTGGTGGCTAGGTGTATGACATTTGATGATAAAGGTAACTCTAATTTTGAGAGTGGTATTTACATCAAAGAAGTATTAAAAGAAATAATAGTTGAGGCACCTTGGGGAGATACCACAGATGCATTCTTAACTAGTATAAATCAAGAATTAGGGGCAGCACTAGAAAAACTAGTGCCTTCTGCTTTTGAATCTAATTTCTTAGAAGTTGATGTAGTAAAAAAAGGATAGACCGATTCTTACGCGGAGTAAATGTGTCAACAAAGGAGTCGGTTTTATTTACGCATTTTGCGACTACGTTGACATTGTTAAACTTAGGATTAACTTATAGTGAAATAAGGGAGTTGGATAATACTGAGGTAATGATGTTTTTAGCGATGAATCAATCATTTGAAGAACTTAAAAAAGAGCAAATGGAAAGAAATCAAAGACATCAAGAAGCCGCACAGTCTCATCCAAATCACTTCCCTAAAAGGTAAAATAAATGGCTGAAGAATATACAGTAAATTTTAATCTAGTGCAGGATGCTGCAAGAACTGCTGCTTTACAATCAGGAAGCGGAGGTACGGCTGCAGACCCGAATGCTGCAGCTCGTGAAAACAGGGCAAACCAACAAGCTGCGAGTCAAAGACAAAAAACTATTTTAGGGTTATTAGGTGTCCAAATAAGTTTAGCGGCATTACTTAAAAACTCCCAATTGTTTACAAACACACTAGGTGCTTTGTTTCAAATAGTAGGTGGATTTTTTGATGTTCTTTTAGCTCCTTTAGCTCCTTTATTTGCATCAGGATTAGCTGCGATGGCTAATTTTACACCAGTAATAGCTCAAATATCACAAGCCACTTTACCTAGATTAGTAGCGTTAGTAGCGGGTGTAGGTAGAACTTTAGGTGGTATAGCTGTTGCATTAGGTAACGTATTTAGACCTGTAATTAATTTATTTGATAAAGATGGGGTTTCAGCAGATGGTAGATTAAGACTGTCTGATATAGTTACAGGATTAGGAGCAGCGGCTCTTGGTCCGGGTGTGGTAGCAGCATTACAAACAGGTTCAAAAGCAATTGTAGGAGCTACCGTATTTAACATGATGGGTGGAACTGTAAGCAGACTAACTAATTTTGTTAGAAGTGTTGGATTTATAGGTTTAATTTTTTCAGGTGTAAATATAGCAAGTACGTTTGCAGAACAAGGTATTGAGTCTGGACTAAAAGCCTTAATGAGATTTTTTATACAATCAGTCGCAGCAGCATTAGGAGCAGCAATTGGTAGTATGTTTGGTGTGGTTGGAACGATTGTTGGGGCATTAGGTGGTGCAGCAGCAGGTGGAGCAATAGCTAATATGTTGATGGGGAGTGCTGGCACAGGTGTGGCAGGAGCAGAAATAAATCAAGGTGGTAGAGGACAAGCAGGTTCTGATTATGCACAGACTATGCAAGTACAAGAGGCTTTTCCAATATCATCAAACGCTGGCTTTATTGGTTCACAAGAAACAAATATGAATGCATACGATAGAGAAGTTGCAAGAATAGGTGGGGGTGGTTATTAATGGCTTTAGCGGTATGTTTATATGATGGCACAACAGATGGTAGTGAAAAAAGGTTTGCTTTAAAAGCAGACTCTTTTTCTATTAACTATGTAAAGACTCCTATACAGATTCCTATTGCTAATGGTGGTAGCCCTGAATTAATTGACATAGGTACTATAAGACCTAGTATAACAGTAACAGGCTTGGTAGATACAGATGACCCAAGTGAAACTGTAAGTGGACCTACTAGAAATAGTAGTACGAGTTATGTAGTGCCGACTAAAGAACAATTAGAAGACTTCGTAACAACTGAATTTTTTAATGAGTCAAGTTCAAAAGTAGAAGTGATGATTTCTGATGGCTCAGGCACACCTGTAGCAGCTTATGAAGCGGCTATATCTCAAGCAAGATTTGATTTAGCCCCTGCGACTGAGGACAGATTTAGTTTTACTATGGTATTTGTTACAAAGTTCAGGAGTGATAGTTAATGGCTGGTACAGACCCTTTAAATTTTCAACCATCTAAAGTATACGCTTGGGTTCAAGTAGGTGAAGTAGCAACAGATTTTAATGATTCTGTAACGTCTATGACAGTTCTTAATACTATTTTTGATGGTGAAACTGATTCATTAGGACACAGAATGATAAATGGTATGGAGGTTTTAATCGGAACTGAAATACTTAGGGTGTCAAACATATCTAGTTTTACAGATACTGCTATAACTATAACTAGAGCTGAACTTAGTAACGCAGTAATAGCTGATAGGGCAGCCGATAGAGGTGGTGCAGCAGCTAGTCATGATGATGGTGACGCAATATATGCATGGTCAGAATTAAATGATGTAAATGGTAACTCAATAGTGCAACATTTAAATATAGAAGATACTTTATATCAACCGGGAATATGTCAATTAGTATTAAGAAACACTAGTCGTAATCAGTTATTTACTGATGCAGGTATAGTAGATGGAATAATAAAAGAAAACACTCCAATTAAAGTTATTGATGGGGCTAATTTTAGTGTTTTATTTAGGGGTGATGTAGGAAGCATATCAAAACAACATGACTCTAATGGTACAGTTATGAATGTAACTGCTTACGATGCTTTATATCAATTAGGTAGAAGCCAGATAACAGGGAGTGGTGCGGTTGTTTATTACAATACTGAAACCACATCTTCACAAAGTTACAACGCAGCATCTGCAGACATATCAGACCAAAGGACATCTTCTGTAATTAAGAAATTAGTGCAAAATTATCAAGCAGATATTGGAGATGGGACTGACGGAAATGAAAGAGATATTACAACTACAGAACCTATTTCTAATTCAAGCAATGCAGAGGTTAGATTTAGAACTTCTAAATCAGAAAAAACAGGGTCTGCATCTAGTGGTAGAATAAGTTTTGAATCAACTAATGATTCTGTTTTACACAGTATACAAAGATTAGCTCTTACAGATAAAAATCCATCATCTTTTGCATTTGGATACAATTTTTATATGGATGCTAATCACTATAATGTATCTACAGGATTAAAGACCGTTCCTTTATTAAACTATTTTGGTACGAGTTTTATGCCATCACCAGCTGATTCTGAATCCTCTGGCACATCTAGCATTGGAAGAATGAGATTTCAGAATGTAAGCAGCACCTCAACAGTATCTGAACACGGTGCCCAACGAAGAATAATACCGGGAGCATCTTTTGATGAAGAAGGAGCTGAAAACGTAAACGTAATTAACGTAAGATATAGAGACAGTCAGAGTGGAAAAATGCGTCAAATAGAAATGGAAGCATTTTATGTGGGAACAGGGGGAGCATTTAGTGACGAACAATTTTCAACATCCTATAATCCAACAGGAGCTAACAAAAGGATAGAGGCATCTAGAGGAGACCCTGCAGGTTTAAGAGGAGCTCATGACCCAAGAATATTTTATGATTCTGCAAGTGCAAAAAGTCAGGCTTCTTTTCCAAGCAGGGTTGTAGACGCGAGTGATGACATAATAGGATATGTACAATATGCAGGATTTGCTCATAGTTCAGCAGGTTTATTAGTATTATCAGGGACTACCAACACGACTGTTGATGGTAATAGAGCAACCGTGTCAGCAGGGCAGACTATATATTTAGATACAGCTAGTAGTGGTAACACTAAAGTCTTAAGTGCAGTAGATGACCCAAGCAAAGCAAACAGTTTTAGACCTTCCGCAGTAAATGGTAAACGAGTTGCTATTACTATGGAATTTGGGTCAGATTATAGTTACGCAAACATCAGAGAAGCTGTCGCAGCTAGATTTTTACAATCAAACAATCCTAAGATAAGGGGTAGATTTCAAATAACTAATAGTTATCCTGCTCTTACTTTTCAAAGTAGGGTTGCTGCTAGTGGGGATACCATTACAGAAACTACTGTTGGAAGCGGAACAAACGTACAGTTCACTGATGCAAGTGCACAGACTTTGACTGATAACGATAATGGAGGGACAATTGGAGGATATAATCGTATAGTAAAAGCTGGACATTCAATTATGAAACTAGATGGTGATGGGGGTAATGTATCAGCTCATGGATATTTAAATTATGTCAGAAAAGACAATACGGCTGGACAAGAAAATTTACGATTTATGTTAAATACAGGCAGTATTTCTGCTAATGATTATTTAAGATTTGCTGCTCCAGTAAGAAGTGGGCATATGGTTATTGTTGATTCTCAACTACACGGCATAGCGGCTAGACCTTCATTAGTAACTTCAATGATATATTATGAAACTGGGGGAAAAGCATATACTGATATAGAAACTATAGGTTTTAGAGATGGGAGTATAAAATCTGATGGTACTTTAGATTTACAAAAAGTAGTAGCGGCTAGAAGACCTAATGTTAGTAACCTAGATGATATGGTAGATGACGATTATGGTGGTGGCTATACTTTTGAAACTTATAAACCACATTACAGAGGGCAAATTTATCCGGGTAAAAGTAGTAGCTCCGACTCATCGGGCACTGTGACAGAAAAAGATGATAACGTATCATGGAACGCTGGAACTTTGTATGTAGGTACAGAAACTTATTCCATAAACGCTGGTTGCACAGATGGGGCAACATATGGTGTTAACGGAGATATGGTATTTAGTGATTCTGATACTGACGGTAATCCTGATGACCATTACATTATTTTCTTTGACCCACATGTATCCACTAGTGAATTTTTAACTTTAAAAGAAGATGACTATGAACAACGAAATTCTGCTGCAGGAAGAAGTGCCTTAACAGGTAACAATGATTTATATCCTATATCTGCTCAAAATTTAAAAATAGCTAGATGTGCAGCTAGTATTGTAGGTGCAAAAGCTAAAATAGAATTGTTTATAAGTCAAGGAGCCCCTACAACTGCAGAAACAGCTAATACGAACAGCACCATTGTGTACGCCGAAGGTAGCATAGGAGGGTCGGCATTATCAGGTGACATAGCCAATGATTGGTTGCCTACTGTAAATTCTAATGGCACAACTGGATTTGAATTAGGAAATGGTAGTTTTGCATGGAAAAAAGTGTATTCGGCTAATGCTGATGATACATCATCTGATAGAACCTTAAAAGAAAATATTGAACCTTCAGAATTTGGATTAGACTTTATAAAAAAATTAAAACCATCTAAATATACTCGATTAGAAGCTAGTAAAATTGAACACGGTTTAATCGCTCAAGATGTAGAACAGGTATTAAAAGATATGAATTTAGACCCAAAAGGTTTCTCTTTAGTCAGCGGAGTAGAGGGGGATACTAAAAAAGCTAAGATGGGTTTAGCGTATACAGAATTTATAGCTCCTATGATGAAAGCAATACAAGAGTTATCTGATAAAGTAGATAAGTTAGAAAATGAAGGTAAAGAATAAAGTTGTTAGACTTAGGAAACAAAACCCTTTTATGTCTACATCTGAAATTGCAAGACGAGCAGGGGCAGATATATCGTATGCAAGAAGAGTTTTACTCCAGAACAATCTAGAAACCAACCCACCCAAACCTAAACCTGTGGTATACTGTAAAGTATGTAGAGAGATAACTACGGACCGCTACGGACTACATGATGGTGAATGTAGATTTAGGTGGAATAGAATAAGATTAACCTGTTCCTTTTGTAGAGTTCCTTTTTATAGGAGCAGAAAAAGAGTAATGCAGGGCTATAGATTAAAATTAAAGAATGTTTATTGCACAAGAGATTGCTATCAAACATATAGGAAACAAAAATCAAATGAAAATAGACAACGACCTAATACTACAATGGGAGCCGAAGATTAACAAAATGTTGTCAAACATTTATATACAAGGTTATGACAGAGATGACCTTGCACAAGAATTACGAATGATAGTTCTTAAAGCAGCCAAGTTATATAAACCAAATAGGAACGCTATATTTCATACATATTTACACACAGCTATGGTGAATAGATTAAAAACACTATGGTTGCAAGCAAGTAAAAAAATACAAAGTTATAGTTTAGACTTAGAAACTGCTGAAGATGATAACTCATATAGATTAAGTGACTTTGTAAAACAATTAGATGTAAACTTAGATGAAGTAGAGTTCGTAGATTATTTAGAATCCCTTAAATTAGATAAAGGGGAAAAAGAGTTCTTACTTAAAAAGTTCCAAAACCATACTATGAAAGACATAGAAGAACAGTTAAAAAGTATTTCTGACACAAAGATTGTCAATGGAGAAGAAGTTGTGGTAAACTACTCCATATACAAAGTAAAAAAATCATTAAGAAATAAGTTAAACGAAGAGAAATAGTATTGGAAAATTATAATTTTATAGAGTCTGCAGTCATTTTTAGTCTGTGTGAATCGAGTAATTATAAACATTTTGCTCATTCACCTAAAGATTTTGCAGAACACGGCGAAACATTTAAGTTTATACAAGACCATATCGACTCATATAAAGAGTACCCTAAACCAGAATTGTTGATAGAGAAGTTTGATACATTAAAACCTGATGCACAATCAGTAAATTTTAATTATGCTCTTGATGAATTTAGCAAACAGGTTATGTTTAGGAATATAGTAAACACTATTAACTCTAATCAAGCCGTATTAGACGAAAACCCTAAGAAAGCATTGGGTAGTTTAATAGAAGGGCTTAGTGATATAGAGATATTACACGATGAAGATGTTAATCAATACGATAGCGGGGGACTAGATAGGTATGAAGAGTGGAAGAGACGTAGTAAGATTAGGCAAATGGGTGACGGATTGATAGGAATACGCACTCCTTTCCATTTAATCAATGCATCAGGGGTTGGTTGGCAACCCGGAGACTTAATTACGTCTTATGCAAGACCTACAGTCGGTAAAACTTGGTTATGTTGCAAGTTAGCAGCTGATTCAGTGCGTAGTGGGCACAAAACACTACTAGTATCTACCGAAATGCCTACAGCATCAATAGGATTGCGTATGGATGTCCTATTAGGGCACTCATTAGGCTATAAACTATCGCATAGTGCCCTTAGAAACGGTAAAGAGATAGATGAAGGCGAGTATAAACGCTTTTTAGAGGAAGTAAACTATAAGAACCTACTAGTATGTGACCATATTAGTGGTGAAGATAGTATATCACTACCTAGTATTACTAATTTAGTGCGTAAGTATAGTCCAGACGTGCTAATTATTGATGGGGTGTACTTAGTATCTACTGCTGATAAGAATAAAGCAGCATGGGAACAGTCACATTCGTTATTTTATGGACTTAAAACCATGGCGTTGTCAACTAACACTACAGTTATTGCCTCAACACAAGCAACTAGAGATGCTGCTAATATGTTTTCTCAACCTACAGCAGGACAAGTAGCTTTTGGAGATGCTTTAATAAGAGCATCAGACGTAGCAATATCAATGTGTATGGTAGAAGACGAGCCTCAACTAAGAGAAATAGCATTCCAAAAATATAGAGATGGAGATTTAGGTTCATCTACTACAGAATTTGTATGGGATGTTGATAGAGGCAGAATAGAGGAGAATCATGGCACGTTTAATTAATTTAAAATGTGGTAAGTGTTCAGCTAAGGGTACATTACGAACAGGTAAAACTATAGTTGATGCAAATGACCTACTAAATAAAAAAGTTTTAGGCTTAGTGAAGAATGACCCATATTGTTTTCAATGCGGAACTACATTCCCAGAGGGTTTTTGGAAGGAAAGCGATGGTTACATATACCGCATACAAAGTAAATAGCATGATAGATTGGACCCAAGCACTACTTAATTTAGGTATAGATGTGCCTGTTGGTACTGATGAGATATCTATACTGTGCCCTTTTCATGATGATACATCTGAATCTTGTTCTATAAATTTAGATAAAGGGGTTTGGATATGTTTTGCTGGATGTGGGCAAGGTGGTCTAAAGAGTTTTTTACAACAATATAAAGATTGGGATTTTAGGCAAGTAAATCAATACTTATCTGACTACAAAGACTTGCAAAGCAAAAAGTTATTTGTTCAGCCTATTGTAGAAGAACAAGGACCATTACCTGAAGTAAACATTCCTTTTAAGCTAGGAATGGTTCCTAAATGGATATTTGATAGGGGTTTTGACAAACAAAGTATGAAGAAATGGTTATGTGGTATATCTCCTGCAAATGGTTTGATAATACCTGTAAAAGATAACAACTTTAGAACAGTGGGTTGGATTACCAGACAAGAAAAACAAATCCCTAAATACTTATATTCAAAGGGTTTGAAGAAATCACATATATTATTTGGACAACCTTACATACGCGATAGTGAATATGTGTGTGTTACAGAAGGACCTTTAGATGCTATGTGGCTTAATCAGTTAGGTTTTCCTGCTGTAGCTTTATTAGGAATGAGTATGTCTGATAAGCAACGAGATTTGCTATTGACATTACCTACTAAGGAACTTATACTATGTTTAGATAATGATGAAGCAGGGCAAAGAGGAAAGAAAAGAGCTTTTGATTTATTAGGTAATAAAATCAAAGTATCTTATATAAATATACCTGAAGGATATAAAGATGTGCAAGACATCAAATCTTATGGTATACTAAAAAATGTAATTAAAAATAAAAAATACTGGTAAAGGAGACGTAATGTCAGGAATTGGTATGATACAAAACACTATACAGAGTAGGGAAAACAGGACACCATTAGGGTCAGAATCTTCTGGTAAAGAAGTATGGCTTAAAGATGGGGACCAAGTTTTCATGAAAAGTATCGCCACAGGTGAAGAGGGCGACATACATTTGGATGACTTTCATGTGTATGAATTTCAGCAAGGTATGGACAAGAGCTGGACTAGCGTATTAGTTGTAGACGGAGAACCCGTTGCATCTGTGCCTAGTGAAGCTATGGTTTACGAAGATGGGAGAAGAAGAGCACCAAGACACAAGTTCGCACTTTGGGTGTATGTAACAGAAATAATGCATGCAGAACAAAGAGTAGATACATGGGAAGAGGTGACTAGTCCTTCTGGTAGTAAGCTATACAAAGAAACTGTTAACGATTTTAAAGTTTTAACTCTATCTTTTGGAGCACAAAACAGCAATTGGAATCAGTTTGTAGATATCTTTGAGGACAATGGGGCTTTAAATAAGGCTGTTCTTAGAGTTAAAAGAAGAGGTAGTGCACTAGACACTACATACACAATTACTTCTACTTCAGGAAACATTGAGTTACCTGATGATAAACAAGCAGAAGTACAAAATCTTACACCTATTAAAGAGTATTTAGGTCAGAGATATGGTGCTGGTGATGTAGCATCTTCTGACAACGTACCATCAGACGCGGTAAGCGTTGATGATAATGACGACTCTTTATTCTAAGGTAGCAACCTCCATAATTAAAGACTCTCCGGCGTATGTCCTGCCGGGGGGTCTTGCTTATTCAGATATGATAGTAACTTCAGACACATTTAAACAAACATTAAATTCATTACCTAACGTATCAGAGTGGATTATTGATGTAGAGACTAACGGATTAAATCCCTACGATATGAATCAGATATGTGGTATAGGATTAGTGCCTGTAACTGACAAAGACTCTCAAATTTATTATTTTCCTTTCAGACATCAAGCTATGTATGATGAACCTTTTTATAAACAAATCCCATCTACTAAAATAGTTAAGACTAAAAACGAAGCTGGGGAAGTTATTAATCAAGAAGAGGTACCAACTACTACATGGGTAGAAGATACTGACGTTGTTCAGTATAACAATTTATCACAAGCCCAACTTAATGAATTAGTAGGGTTTATTAATGATAATTGTAAAAGTCTGATTGGTTACAATGTAAAATTTGATGCTAAGTTTTTAGAGAATGAGGGTATTGATATACCTAATATGAATCTTGTAGATGTACTAGTTATGGTACGAATGACTGAACCCACAACTATGAACAGGTTAAGTCTTACAGACACAATTATTAGAAGTTATGGAGAAAATGCTGGATTATATGACGTAGAAACTAAAAAGATATTAAGAAAACATTCTTGGAATAAAAACTTTGCTGCCACACCCCCACATTATTTAGGACCTTATTGTGTACAAGATGTGTATTGGACTAGAAAAGTTTATCAAGATAGGTTGCGTAATTTAGAATTATCAAATCAACTAGATTTATTTAGATTTCAGAATGATTTAACTAAAACATTATACATGATGGAAAAACGAGGCGTGTTAATAAACAATAATTACGCTAAAGAAGCATATGATAAGACTTTAAAACGCATAGATATACTTAAAAACAGGATATATAAATTAGTGGGGTATGAGTTTAATATTAGTAGCACTAAACAGTTAGGGGAAACATTTAATGCTATGGGAATACATTCTCCATTACGCACTGCAAAAGGTGCAGAAGCGTGGAATGAAGAAGCCCTTGTAAGATTAAACTCACCACTAGCGGGATTGATAAGACAATATAGAGCTTTAGAGAAAATAAGGTCTACATATATAGAACCTTACTTAGAACTGCCTGTGCTTCATACTAGTTTTAATAATTGGGGTACAGTTACAGGAAGACTTTCATCTAGTAGCCCTAATCTACAGAATATACCTAGAGATACAGTTTACATAGAGGATAGACAACTATCAGAATCAGACAAAGCGGATGTTAGAGATAGGGTAGCAGCCATTGTATCTAGCAAAGGTGGTAATGCAAATACAGAACTAACCGATGATGTATTAGAAACATGGAGCTTTTTAGGTGGGGATAAGTTTAACGCTAATGACGATAGACAAATTGCTATAAGAAACTTGTTTATACCTAGAAATGACTACAAAATGATAGCTTATGATTACTCTCAGATGGAAGTTAGGGTGTTTATGAGTTATGTAGATAACAAAGAGATGAATGAATTGATGAAACAAGATGATGTAGACTTTCATGGGGAAGCTGCTAAGATAGCTTTTAACATTGCAGAAGATGATTCTCAGTTCAAGTTTTTTAGACAGTTAGCTAAGTCAATTACTTTTGGAGTAATATACGGCATAGGTAAAGATAAACTAGCTTTACAACTTAATACTACTCCTGATGAAGCTGCTCAATATAAAAACACATACTTAGAAAATATGAAAGGCTCTAGAAAGTTTTTCAATGCGGTTATAAAGAAGATAAAAGCAGATGGTAAAGTTAGGAATAAGTATGGTAGAGTATATAGAGTACCTAGTGAGTTTGGATATAAGGGTGTTAACTACCTGATTCAAGGAACTAGTGCAGATATAATGAGTGAGCGTATGGTTGCTGTGGCAGAATACCTAAAGGATAAGAAGAGTAATCTGTTACTACAAGTGCATGATGAGATTATCTGTGAGGTACATAAAGATGAGGTAGATGATGTAGCCCCTGAGATAAGAAGATTAATGAAGGAGAATACACTTAACATTCCACTAGAGGTGGATATGGAAGTATGTGACCCTTCATGGGCAGTAAAAAAAGATTTTGATGATATAAACAAGTTTAATTTAGAAGAACATATAGATTGGGACTAATGAAAGTAACAGCAAAGAAAAACGAAACATTTGAAAAACTCTTAAGACGTTTTAAAAAGAGTTTACAAAAAGATGACACTTTAAATACATACAGACAACGACAAGAGTTTGTACCTAAGAGTGTAAAACGGCAACAACAAAAGGCTAATAAGCTAAGAAAGAGTAGGGAACAGGATGTCTAGCAAAGATGTATTTCATTGTGAAGAAAATGATGATGAAGTTATATACTATAATGGACTAAAAGAAGCCTTTATAGGATTAGGATTTCAACAGTTTAACGGACCCTATGCTATATACGATAGAGAAAAAGCAATAGAAATAATTGCTAGAGATTTTTATAAAGAAAAAAAGAAAGAACATGAGTTTGAAAAAATGGACGCAGAAGAAAAACTTAAAGTTGTCCAAGATATAGGCGATGAAGCATATATGGAAGCAGTAGAATACTTTGAATATAATACTGAGGGGGCATGGATGGGAGATAGAACTCCTATATTTGTAATTATGAAAGACTTATTAACACCGACAGAGGAGATATAAAATGGCACCATCAGGATGGCAAAACCCAAACGCCCCATACGATTTTACAGAAGGGATGTGGCGAGACTACAATGAAAACTATTCACACTTATCATGGGCAGAATATAGACAGATGACAAAGTGGGGTATAAAAAACTTAGTAGATAAGACACCAGATAAACCTAAACAGTATAGTTTTACAGAAGCATACAATAGAGATAATGATGTTGACCCTAAACATTACCATTTTGATATAGAGCCATTTGATTACATACACGACAATCAGATGAACTTTGCAGAGGGAAATGTGATAAAATATATAACAAGGTGGAGATATAAAGATGGTATCAAAGACCTTTATAAAGCAAAGCAATATATAGATATGTTGATAGCGAAGGAGCTAGTAGATGACAGTAACTCACAATAAAGATTGGAGATATGACTTAGCGTTTGGAGAAAATGGTGAACATTGGATATCTAAATTATCAGGTAATGGTAAAGTTGAAGTTAAAACTGAAAGAGGTATCTGGGCTACATCAGGAAACTTAGCTATTGAAATATATGATGAAAGAAAGAATAAAGGTAATGGGGCACCATCAGGTATTATGACCACTCAAGCAGATTGGTGGATTCATATATTAGAAGCTGATGGAGAAGAACAAGGTATAATAGCAGCCCCCACCTCAATGATTAAAAGATTAGTTGATGAAGCTACAGAAGTAGTGGCTATGGGAGATAAAGATAGTGACGGAAGAAGTGCAAAAGGGGTTTTAATTTCCATAAGAGAATTAACAAATGAAATGCAAAGTTCAGGCAAAAGGAGATTAAATGGCTAAAGTAGGACTTAAATTAGGATTTACATTTAGAGTAGGTCCATTAGAAACCAATCAGTATGCAAGAATGGACATGGAGATTCATGACATTGATACTGAATTACCAATAGAAGAACAACTAGAAGAAGCGGGATTAACATTAGATAAAGCATACAAAGCAGTATACGATAAAGTTGATGGTGAGATTAGGGGAATCCTAAAGAAGGGAAAAAAGAAGGATGGAAGTTGAGCATGTTAGAGCTATAATTACAGAGCAATTTTTATCTGAACGAGAAGCACAAGAAAAGCAATGGGGCGAACAAATAAATCATACAGATGAATATTGGACTGTAATTCTAGGTGAAGAGTTTGGAGAAGTAGCTAGAGAAGTATACGAAAAAAATACAACTAAATTATATAACGAACTTATCCAATGCGGTGCTGTATGCATGGCTTGGGCAGAGGCAATACAAAAAAGAAATATAAAAAGACGAGTTGAAAAAGGTGAAGATTTAATATGAGAGAAAATGCAAAAGAAATATTTAGCAGTTTACTAAATGATAAAAAAGTAAAAGCTACGACTGGAGATGATACAGTTTTTGAGTACACTAAAATACCTTTTAACATCCCACAACTAGACAAGATTACACATGGAGGTATACCTAGAAAAAGATTTACTCTTTTATTTGGTGGATTTTCATCGGGTAAGTCTTACGTTGCTTCACAATTGTGCAAGACCGTACAGGAAGAGGGTGGAGTAGCTGTGTGGATTGATTTAGAGAAATCATGGGATAATGACTGGATGACTAAGAGTGGACTAAATACAAAAGAAATGTTAGTTTATGACCCTGATACTTCTGAAGAAGCATTCAAAGCTGCTAGAAACTCATTACAAGCTGGTGCAGATATAGTAGTTTTAGATAGTGTAGCAGGTTTAGTACCTAACGATATTTTTACACATGAAGATGGCGTAGGGCATAGTCCTATTGCATGGCAATCTAGGGCTTGGAATCAAATGTTAATGAGACTTATACCTGAATTAAAACACGGTGGGGCTTTTGTTGCTATAAATCAGACTAGAGGTACTATGGGTAATGTACAAATGATGGATACAATGCCGGGTGGAGAGGGACAAAAATACTTTTCACACTGTTGTATGCACTTTACTAGAGGCTCTTGGTTAACTAAACCCGGTAAAAGTGGGTCAAAAAACATGGCAGATAGAATGGGGTTTGAAATAAACGCTAGATTACTAAAAGATAAGTTTGGTGGAGAAAAGTTTGAACAAGCTATCGTACCGTTTAAGTTTGATGGTGGTATAGACATGATTGAAACTTATGTAAGAGTAGCCTTAGAAGAAAACATTATTGAACAAAAAGGTGCTATGTATTATTATAAAACAGTTAATTTTAGAGGTATGAACGCAGTTGTTACATGGTTCAAAGAAAACCCGAAAGAATATGAGGAGCTTGTAGATGCCACGAAAAAGTCATACCTTACAGGAGAATCTGATAGCGAGAGTGCTTGATGAGGTGGGGTTACGATACACATGGCAAACGCCTGTAGGTAAGTACGTACCTGACTTCATAATAACGGAAATGGATGTTATAATAGAAGCAGATGGTCCTTTTGGACACTTTGCAAAAAGAGATGCATTACGAGATGAGTATCTAAAAGAAGCAGGATATGAAATTGTACATGTAAAAGAAAAAACATATAAAGATATAAAGGCAAAGATATGGCAGGAATTGAAGCTATAAGCAATATGACCCCTTCAAAGGGTAAACGAACTAAGAATCAAGATAGATGGTTATTAAAATCTATAGATAATGTACTTGGTAGAAAAAACAGTCCCCCATCCAAAGGTAAGTTTTATCCGTCTGTATTTGGTAATCCTTGTGATAAATATTTATATATGGCATATAATGGTTTACTTGATTGGGATACTATAAAACCTCGCATACAAAGAATATTTGACCACGGGGGTACATTTGAAGGACGTATGAAAAAGTATTTAGAAAAAGCCGAACTATATATTGATGATGAAGTATCTATAAAAAGTGAAAACCCTCCTATATCAGGTAGGATTGACTTCATAATAAAGCACGACAAGCATGAAGAAGCCTTACTAGAGTTGAAAACTATAAAGGATGAGGACTTCAAAGATTTAAAAGAAGCCCCAAAACATGAACACATGATACAGTTACAGATATATCTTAACTTAACTGACAGAGATTACGGTGTGGTTATGTATGAAAACAAAAATGACCAAAACCTAAAAGCATTTAAAGTTGACAGAGATAAAAAGACGTGGGATAATATATTAAAACGATGTGAAAAAATAATGACAATGACTACAGAACCTGAAACATGTACAGGTATGTGGTATTGCAAATGTAAAAACAGGAGGACATAATGAAAAGAAAATGGGGTTATGATGATGTAATGGACTATGCTAAGAAAGAAAGAGATTCTGTTCCTAGCGTACCATGGATTAAATTCAATCAAGAATTTTTAGATGCTGAAAAAGACGTAGATTGGGCAGATGTTAGTTCTGCATCAAATCAACAGTTACAAAAACTATTAGCTATATATGGTGGGGGTAAAGCTATACTAGAACACGTTGTGGCTACACTACGAGCTAAAGTAGGGGCTATCTCAGCTATCTTTGATGAAGAGTATAATGCTGCTTTTGCAAAATTTATGTCAGCAATTGATGGTAAAAAGCCTACTAGAGATGAAGCTAGAGGATTAATTATGTCTTCTCACGACCATCTAAAAGATTTATTTAAGAAAAAAGTAGAGTTAGAAACTAGTTTTAGGTACGAAGAAGGTAGATTAAACACTTTTAGTCAGTGTTATAACACCCTTTCTAGAATTGTTTCACTAAGAACTGATAAAAATCTATAAAACTTAGTATAATAATAATAGGAGATTTATATTAATATGGGAAAATTCAGACCACAAATATTTTTAGCAATATTATGCCTTACTATTTTATCAGTAGTAGGCTTGTTTTATCAGATGCCAGAGGTATCTACAGCAACTATTGGTGGTATAATTGCCCTAGGTATGAAAATCCTAGAAGGAGAATAAACTAAAGGAGAAGTAATGACAAGTAAAGACGTAGCAAAGGGAATAGTAAAGAGTTTACCAGTAGTAGGAGCACTTGCAGTAGGTGTAGGAGCAACTATAGCTGTATTTAAAAGAGATGCACTAGAAGATAAAGTGTACGATAAGTTAACATCTAGACAGATTATAAAGGAAGATATACCTTTACAATAGAACTATGAAATATATAGGGCTAGATACCTCTAGTAAAGCAATTCATATTGTAGAGCTAGATGAAGATGAAAACTTAATAAAAATTTACAAAGCCGATTGTAATACTAAAAAATCATTCAAAGACAGATTTCCAGAGTTAATGGATAACTTTGCTAGAATCTTAGTAGAAGAGATTAACATTGACACTGTAAATTATGCTGTAATTGAAGAACCCATATTTGCACAAAACAGAAATGTAGTGCGTACTTTATCTGAAGTAGTTGGAGCTGTTTGGGGCACATTATGTTTAAGTGATATCCCAACAGCATTAGTAGATAATGGTACTTGGAAGAAACATATATTAGGTAGTGGTAAAGCTACAAAAGATGATATACTAAAATATGCAATAGAAAAGTGGGGAGACGAGTTCCCCGAACAAGATTATGCTGATGCTGCGTGCATCGCATTGTACTCAGTGAAGGAGAATAGAAATGGCAGCACCTAGAGGGTATAAAAAAACTACAGGTCAAAAAAATAAAACATATTTTTATGATACACCTAAACCCAAAGATAACAAGATAGAAGATAAGTTACCCAAAGGCATGACTGCTGAAGAGTTCAAAGCAAAGTATGCTAAGGTTGTGTGGTGTGACTATTACAAATGTATACACAATGTACAAACTGAAGGAGCTAAACGAACTATAGCAACTTTACTAGAAAATCCTCAGTATAAACCTCTTGGTCCAAAAGATGCAATGATAAGGGGTGTATGTAGCAGAGCTGAGATAGGTATAAAATTTAAAGAGATAACCACCACAGGTGGCGTAAAACACAAAGTACCAGAATGTTTTAATGCTGCTGGTAATAAAAATAAAGGTGGCATGGATTTTAGTAAATTGTTACAATCAGATGGAAGCCCACATGGAGGAAGTATTGAATCAGGAAACGCTGATACAGGATGGTCTAATGCTGCATATATGTAATGCCTAAAAAATTACCTAAAGCGGTTAAAGACCGTGCATTTAAATTATATTTGACAGAGGAATACTCTGCAAAAGAAATAGCTTTGCAAGTTTCTGCAGAACACGGTGTGGTTATGAGTGAGCAAACTATATATGCTTGGGTGCGTGCAGACGATTGGAAACAAAGATTAGCTGAAACAAAAGCTAAGGCTATGGAGAAAGTACAAGATAACGAATCTACAAAGTTAGCTAGGATGCAAGAAGAACATCAGGAAATGTATAAAGGTATTAGAGATAAAGCTGGTTCAGAACTACAATTACTTAATTTTGAAAGAGCTTTTGACGCAGTTAAAGCATTAGATATAGGTATACAGGGAGAAAGACAGGTTGCAGAAGGGCTAATTAATGTTCAGTTTATTCAAGATGTAGTTAATATATTGGTAGAGGAAATAGAAGACCCAGATTTAATTAAAAAAATAGCGGCTAAATTGAAAGTATTGATGGCATCAAAAGATAATGAGTGATGATTTAACAACATATGACAAAGCCTTTGAACTACTTGCAGAAAAACTAGAAAAAAGTAATAAATATAAGGTAGGTAGTTTTTGGGAG
>Ga0208159_1000155_pt1 | contig 28035 bp, 30 predicted proteins | sample 9_EtaG_FD_184082 | JGI IMG/M metagenome (GOLD analysis project Ga0208159, IMG submission 184082) | Marine viral communities from the Subarctic Pacific Ocean - 9_ETSP_OMZ_AT15188 metaG (SPAdes) (version 2) | ecosystem: Environmental > Aquatic > Marine > Oceanic | place: Pacific Ocean | collected... | reverse complement strand
TACCAGTTCTTAGAGTTGCGTAACGCTCGACAAGATGCTATACACACAGTGCATTGCTAGACAACACCTACTGCCCCACGTCATGTGGGGCTTTTTTTGTTAGTGATACACTAACAAGTGATACCAGTTCTTAGAGAAGCGTAGCGCCTGACAAGTTAATGTTAGTGTCACACTAACACGCCACCACGCTAACCTATTGATTTTAAAGTAATGTTCCTAATGTTCGCAAAATAAATTGCTTTGTTCGCGTCTAAGTCATTGAAATCATTACAATGTTCGTAATGTTCGCAAATTTTAAGTATATGTACCCGAGATCGTTCCCCCCTCTTTTGCATATGCAATATGCTCCCTCACCACACACTGTAACGTTTTATAGAGCTATATATAAATATATAAATAAATAGAACATTCGAACATTCCTTTATTTACAAGCACTTACGCTGACCACTATTAGAACATTACGGAACATTACATCACCTACCATTATATGACACTACTCGCCATTACTTGACATAGCCTGTAACTTGTGATATTATATAAGGACAATGACAAACCTAACCACATACCACTTGATACTAGCAGCTAACTCTGTTAGTGTCCCACTAACAAGGATTACAAGAACATGACAGATACCGAACTTTCCAAGCTATGCGCTGACTATGTCGCCAACGGCAACTTTGTCCATCGTGTACGCAAAGGCTATCGTGGTCTCAACCAAGACCAGCGGCGGACGCTATCGCATGACACACGTGAACCTATCACGCTGTATCACAATATGCACAAGAACAACCCACACACTTGCAAACGTTGGGGTGACCAATGACAGACGATATCTGGTTCAAAGTATTGGTGTGTGTAGCCGAACTCATTGCGGCATTGGCTATCGTATTCTTGCTGTTTGCAGGATTGGCGTTCGCGCCGTTTCTCGACAGCTTAGTCTTAGGCATACAGGAGGTAAAGCCATGACACAGTATAACAACGCATACGCAACCTGCACCGAGTGTGGTGATCCGTTCCCCGAACGCCGCCGACAGATCGGTTACGATACATGTCTCGAGTGTGGAGACATACATGCACAAGAAGAGAGATTGGGTTGGACAATCGTGCCAACACCGAAAGGACACTACACACGTGTCACAAACAAAGAGGAACTAAAGCACCTCAATCAGAAACGTTAGTGGATCACTAACAGAAATGGAGAAGATAATGAACATGCCTATCGTAAACATAGACGCTGCACCCGAGGCGGCAGCACCCACAATCTCGTCGAGTTCAATGCTCGTCGAACTAAGTGTATCGCATTGGACAGGTCGCAAGCTAGACCGCCGCGCATCCAAAGAAGTTACCACGCAGAACCACGCAACATCAGGTGTGGCGAACGTGAACAAAAAGCTACTGGGTGACTGCGCCGAACTATCTGCGGTACAGAAGTTTGTCGGTAACTCACGCAACATACATTACGGCATGACAATGCCATGGTCGGATACTGGTCTGCGTCTGTTACCCACGGCTCAGTATTTCAAATACAACGAGGCGATGACCGCCGTTCAAGACGAGTTCAATCGTCTGGTCGATAACTTCCTAGACGCATACGATTGGGAGATCACGCAAGCACAAGCCAAGCTTGGTGACTTGTTTCACCGTGATGACTATCCCACCATCGAGGCGTTGCGACAGAAGTTCAAGTTCCGTTTGACATACATACCGCTACCAGATGCAGGTGATTTTCGTATCGACATAGCCAATGAAGCAGCGGACGAGATCAAGGAACACTATGTAAGTTATTACAGTGCGCAACTGAGCAACGCTATGAACGACGTGTGGTATCGCACACATGACGTGCTCAAACGTATGTCGGAGCGTCTGGACTATGGTGACAACGAGAAGAAGAAAGTATTTCGTGACAGTCTGGTCGAAAACGTGTCCGAGATGGTTGAACTCTTGCGCGTGTGTAATGTGACAGGTTCAACACAAATGACAGCCATGGCTGACAAGTTAGACGATGCACTCAATGGTGTGACGCCTGACGCCTTGCGTGAGGATGAATACTTGCGCACCGAAACTAAACGTGCGGTGGACGAAGCAATCGCACAGCTACCATCATTGGATATATAAGGAGAAAAAAACAATGAGCAATGCACAACAAATGTACGCACTTAATCTGGATCAAATTCTAGAGGGTGTCGAAGCAGGTGGTAACAAACGTACCACACTGGTACAAGGTCACATGGGCACTGGCAAATCGTCACTACTCACTGAGTTGTCAAGACGTAATCCTACGCATACCGCGTGTTACTTTGACTGTACCACAAAAGACTTGGGTGACATTACGTTGCCCAACATCCAGACCGCTGATGGGCAAGGTTTTGTTAGTTACGCCACTAACGAAGAGTTGGGTGCGCATCTAAAGACACCGATTATATTGATGATCGACGAGTATGGCAAAGCTAATCCATCGGTGAAGCTCGCACTGTTACGTCTTATGCTAGAACGTAAGATCGGTTCGTACGCACTGCACCCTGACAGTATCGTGTTTGCCACGACGAACCTTGGCGCAGAAGGTGTGGGTGACTTGTTACCACCACATGCACGTAACCGCATTACGGTCGTGACTGCTCGCAAACCGAGCAACCTTGAATGGATCGAATGGGGTATCAACAATGAGATTGACCACACACTACTTGGTTGGTGTAAAGATAATCCCCAACTGTTCTTGTCATTCGAGGACGTGAAAGATCCAGACGAGAACCCCTACATCTACCATCCGAAGTCACAACGTGCGGCGTTTGTCACACCGCGTTCACTTGAAGCCGCATCCGATTGGCTCAAGGTGCGTGACAAGTTCGATGACCAGACCCTGACCGCTATGCTCATGGGTACGATTGGTGATCGTGGCGCGATGGACCTGATGGCGTTTGTCAAACTGGCTGACCAACTGCCTAGCTTGCAATCAATCAAGGACACACCGAAGAGTGCCAAAGTGCCTGACAGTGCCGCAGCCGTATGTATGGTGGTGTATCGTACCCTAGCAAGTTTAGAGAAAGACTGGCTCAATGCTTGGATGGATTACTTGCCGCGTCTCGACAAAGAAGCACAGGGTATGTTCGCCAACGGTGTACGTGCGCCGAAGTACAGTAAGCAGTCAATGATTATGACCAACAAAAAGTTCACGCAGTGGGCTATGGCAAACAACTACATGTTCGCCGCAGATAAAGTGTGAGGTGAGTGATGACTATCGAAGAATTAATCAAATGGTTGGAGACATGCCCAACACAAGAGTGGGCAGCAGTCGAAGAAGCCGCTGACGGGGAAGTAGTCGTATACTTTCCCATAACAAAAGAAGAGGAGAACAACTAATGCTAACCATAGGTAAACAACTCACACCAGAGCAACGTGTATCGAAGGCAGTCGTGGATATCATGGCTAACCCGAAGTATGCTGCACTCGCAGGTGTATTGATGATCGGTGAACGTAGGGTCGAGGTTGACCCTACCAAATGTCCAACCGCATACACGAACGGTAAGAACGAGGTGTACGGTGCGGACTTCATTGTCGATTTGAACGACAGACAACTACGGTTTCTTGTACTGCACGAGGTGTATCACAAGTTATACCGTCACCTTACAACGTGGCAACATCTGTACAAGGAAGACCCTGACTTGGCTAACATGGCGTGTGACCATGTTATCAATATCAAACTAGTGGATGACAACGGCGATAACTTTGCAACAATGGATGGTAAGCTAGAGTGTGGTTGCTTTGACGAGAAGTATCGTGGGTGGGACAGCGCACAAGTGTTCAACGATCTGAAGAAGAACGGCGGCAGTGGTGGCGGTGGCAGTGGTGGTAACCGAGGTGGCAATGGTGGTAACCGAGGTGGCGCGGGCTTTGACGAGCATGGATGGGAAGACGCTAACGAGTTATCACCTGATGAGCAACGTGAGCTTGCCCGGGAGATAGATGAAGCCATACGTCAAGGCGCACTGGTCGCAGGTAAAACTGGGAGTGGTGGTGACCGTGACCTTGTCGAACTACTCAAACCACAAGTGGATTGGCGTGAAGTGTTGCGTGACTTCATCACGTCTACATGCGCAGGCAGTGACTACTCAACGTGGCGTAAACCAAACCGCCGATACATTGGCGCAGGCATCTACATGCCAAGCGGTATCAGTGAGAAGGTCGGTGAGTTGGTCGTGGCTATCGACACGTCTGGTTCTATCGGGCAACGTGAACTGTCTGTCTTCCTGTCAGAAGTTAAGGGGATATGTGACACCGTACATCCCGAGGCTATTCGTCTGCTGTATTGGGACACCGAAGTATGCGCGGACGAACGCTACGAGGGTGACGAGGTCGAAGACTTGGCGCAGTCTACCAAGCCGCAAGGTGGTGGGGGTACGGACGTAAGATGCGTCACCGAATACATCGCACAGAAACAAGTCAAGGCGCAAGCGTGTATCGTGCTCACGGACGGCTATCTGTACGGTGGTTGGGGTCAATGGAATATGCCTGTGCTCTGGACAATTATGGACAATGACAACGCCAAGCCAGACTGTGGCAAAACTGTGCACGTTAAAGGAAGGGACATGTGATGGCAGAGCAGCGTATACTTAAAGAGCCTACTCAAGCTATTGCTGATTTTAATGATGAGGGGAAGTTACAATTAGATAGTGGGTATGTGCCAAAGATTGGCAATCGCATGGGCTTCATCGAAACTATTGAAGACACTCTCCGCGCATACCGACATGTAATAGATACTGGTGACGGAGAAACGTTTGGATTTGATGAGAAACTAGCAATGCGAGAGGTGGTGCAGCGTCTCAAAATAAGTGATCTGTATTATATGGGTGACGAGTTTACCGATATGATAAAGGATTACGGAGATCAATTTGATGATGCCGAGTTTAATGAGATACGTCTTAGCGAGTTTACACGTCCTCCATCAGAGTTGTGTTATATACGGTTGAGTGAAATAACTAGACATGTGGGCGTAAAAAATTCTGGTGTGCTTACTCAATACTTTGAGGATGGTGTTACTTCCGTCATGCTTGCCGCTCCCCTAACCAAGCCAATATCTATCGGAGGGTATCATCCAAAGAAAGGGCTTATGTTTCAGGCAGATCAGACTAATGTTAAAGATTGGCCCGAAGAAAAAGTAAATGCGTACTCAAACATATTGATATCTGTGGCAGGTGCGTTTGAACTTATCAACAACCCACGGTTTGTAATATCCGAAGCCGCAGGTACAAGAACGCAACGTAGGCAGATGAAGCGTGAACAAAACATACCGCTTGAAGCATGGCATAAGATATCATGGAACGTTGACGAAGATAGTGTCGAGATAGGTGACGGTGATCGTGGTGGGTGGCACATGCCATTACACTATACGCGTGGACACTTCCGCAGAGGTGAGCCGCATTGGGAAGATGCTGTCGAACGTAACGGCATACACTACAAATGGATCGAAGGATTTTGGTCGGGGCATCCTGCCTACGGCATCAAGAAGGGTTATCATGCCCCAAAACTAAAAGCGTCATAGTGTTAGTGACGCACTAACAAAACAAGGAGAAAAACAATGGCATTAACATATAGTAGATTTACTAGTTTCAAGACGGTGAAAGATCACTACGAAAGTATACAACCAATAAAAGAAAGAGACTGTGGTACGACACGGAACATTCGTCCCATGGGTGATCGTGCAAGAAAATGGGAACGGATCGTAAGGGTAAGCCGAAACTGTTACGCACTGAGTGATGGCTATCACTACGGAGACAACATGTTTCCAGAGTGGGGCAACGCAGACTACGATCACAAAACTAAAACTTGGACTATACACCAAGACAGACTTGGTAAGATGGAAGACTACGCTCCTGTGGTATGGCGTAGACACAAAGATGGTACGGAGACTGTTCAGTTACGGAACGTAACAGGTAGCAATAGTGGGTACTCTATCGGACGCTATGACTTCTTACGGAGACATACACCATTTGGTCTCAGCTTTGTAGCAGGTGGCAACGGCAACCAGTTTATACACATAAACCATAAAACAGGGAACGAATCATTCTTCTTACCCAAGAGCAAGACTGTTCCGCGTGGGGCATATAAGTTTTACAAAGGTAGCCGTGCAAGCGCACATACTAATTGGATGCAGCTCAAGGATTGTAAATCTGCACTGGTGTTTAAGAATGAAGGCGGCGGTGCGTGGTCATACATTAGTGGGGGTGGTGACACACCAAGACAACCGAGCAAGACAGTTAAGAAGGAAGTAAAGGCACGATACAAAAAGCGTATTGCTGCGTTCAAAGAGTGGGCTTTTACCATGGGCGCTATGCTACCACTGCATGACTACGAGTATAGACGACAGATGGATCAGGAAACTAAAGAGCTAGCCAAGGAAGACGGTATAGACGTACCAAGTTATTATGGCGGTGCGTTCCATCACCTAGATGGCAAATACAAGCGTAGAATTATATCTAATCCCCAACACCCAATGCGATTACATTTGGCGGTACATGCACTGCGTGAGATAGATTTTTACAACGCGACAGACGAATTGGAAGTCAAACGTATAAAACAACGGTTCAATACTTGGATGAATAACAACTTAGATTTTATTAAGAAAGGGTGAGACAATGGCAAATACTAAGCTAGTAGAAAAGATTATTAAAGAAAGCAACGATTGGGAAGTAAACAATGCGCTGTATACTTTTTGTACGGAATTGACGAACTCAGTGCGTGGGTGGACGTTTGCCCAACGCAGTAGCAGATCAGTGTGGATCTATCGACCTAACGATGTGTTCGCTATGGGTTGGATAGGTTATGGTGAGTTTAGACACGAACCAAAGGAAAGTGTTGACGCGTATGTGGTTTACTCAAGACATGTCACGAACGAGAAGTATTCGGATGGTACAACACATTACCACATGACAATGTCGGTACGCCGTGATGTAGCAATGCGCAATGCAAAGAGATACCTACGTCCACACAGTCCGATAGAAGTAGCGAAGGAACTAAAGAGGTCAGCACGTAACGGCATAAGCAACGTCGAAGATGAGGCACGTAAGGAATTGTCAAACGTCGAAGATGAGTTGTTCTCACTACGCAAATCAAAAGACAGGATGCCAAAGATTGCGGCTGAACTTAAAGCGTTGTTAGACAGTGGGCATAACTTCATTGACGAGGGTATCAAAAGTTCACTACAAAAGTATTTTGCTGCTGCCGAAGAGTATGCGGAAAAGGCTGCTAATAGATCCATGGACTGTATTGTCATAGGCGAGACTATGGGGAAACAAACGTTTGATATAGTGGAGTTGCTCAATGTTAATGATTACTTTGGTAAAGTTGGAGAGGATGGCATAACACGTTATCACGAAGATACCTTACCCGAAGATCTAGCTGGCAAGTTAGCAGTCTTAGGTATGTGTGAACCTGACCAGTATGTTCATGGTGTAGGTGTTCGCGCAGCGGAACGAGTATTCTATGTGGCTAAATGAAAACGGACCAAGTGATGATAACATATACCGTGTGCTCATAAACCCTACAACCAAACACGTCGAAGTAACATGCGTCGGTCTTGAAAAAGTTGACGCACAGGCAGAGGGTGTCTATCGTAGTACAAATCTTCTGCCCGATTGGATGCAGGAAAAGTTAGCTGTGCTTACAATGATGAGCGCAGAACCACCGACTAAAATAGTGGAGGGTATAGGTAGACGCATAGACCATGATAGATATTGGGTGTTTTGTTAGTGTGACACTAACAAGGGGCTACGGCCCCCACCACAAATTGATGCCAGTTATTACGAGGAGGACAAAATGGCAGCGACCCCAGAAGCAAAAGTAAAAAAGAAAGTAGTGGCAATACTGAAAGAAGCAGGTGCCTACTACTTCTACCCAGTAACAGGTGGGTATGGGCGCAGCGGTGTGCCTGATATCATAGCTTGTTATAAAGGAATGTTTATAGGCATTGAGTGTAAGGCAGGCAACAACAAGCCGACACCATTACAAAACAAAAATTTAAAAGATATAGCTGACGCAGGTGGTGTGGCTAAAGTTATAAATGAAAATAATATTCATGAGGTAAAGGAGTTTTTATGATAAAAGATAACATACCACAAGAATTAACCCAGTTCTTAAACGAAATGGGCTTAGTAGAAGAACGTGAAGAGGTGCAGCGTGAGGAGCATGTTGCTTGGTTGCCTTCTTTCGATGGAGAGGAACCACCTTTTTAGGAGAGAACATGATTAAATATTTTACGTTTATGGTGCTAACTTATTTTGTCCAAGGCGAACAGGTAACACACAATATTTTGTTCCCGAGTTACGATGCCTGTAGTTACAACAAGGAAGCTATGTATGCTATCATGGAAAACCAATATGATTCGGTGTTGATACATTGCAAAGGTACAGAGGTCGCATCCAACAAACTTGTTAAACCAAGGGTTAGACCAAATGGGTGACGAAGCATTAAGTCCCGCACAAAAGTTTGAGTATCGTTTTTTAAAACAACAGGTAAATAGGTTAGAAGAAGAACGGTATAGGTACGATGCAAGGCCGAACATACAACAAGATTTGTTTTACGCACGAGAAGAATTAAAGTCGTTTGTTTCTAAACTTAGGACGAACGGAGTGAAAATATGAAAACGTTAAAGGAGTATGAGGAATTAGAGATATGGTGTCGCACTGCACTAGCAATGGCACCTAAGTGGTCACCGTACAAAGTACTTTGGAGACTTGGTATTTGGCACGCAAAAAGAAAACAACGCGGAAAGTAATTTATGAAACGTTGGACTAAAGCAGAAAAAGAATGGCTAGGACACAAACGCAAGATGGCAGTGAACAAAGATAAAATATCACTTGCGCCTACGCCTTGGAACAATGGAGAACATGATGACCAAGAAAGAAGAAAGAGTGTGGACGTATCTACTAGCGAACCGCAATGCAAAACTACAAGACGTGGCAGACGCGTGTAATGTTAGTTTAGGATACGTCTGCAAACTAGTTGACCGAATAAGTTCGGAAAACTGGCGCGAAGAAATTCCTACACCACCACAAGTGTGGGATCGTGCAAAGGTGTTAGACACCGCCAAAGGCTATGTAACGAAGGACCGTGCAGCAGATCACGGCGACATGGAAGCGAACTTTGTTCGTATAGCTACATTGTGGAACGCGCATTTGGGGCTGATAGACTTTATCAAACCACACGATGTGCCTGTGCTTATGACGTTATTAAAAGTTGCAAGGATAGGATCAAACCCGAAGCATATGGATAATTGGGTAGATGCCTGTGGGTACATGGCTTGTGGTGGTGAGTTAGTAAACAAGCTCACGGAGGAAGACGATGACTGATGAATTAAAAGATATGCTTCTAGAGTATTTGAAAGACATGACAAATCGCGGTGATTATAAAGCAAAAATTTTATTGCGTTTGTTGAAAGATGAGTTTTGGGAGGAAGACTGATGGATCTTATCACGTTAGATTTTGAGACATATTATTCGCGTGAGTACAGTCTTTCCAAAATGACAACCGAAGAGTATGTGCGCGACCCACGCTTTGAAGTTATAGGTGTGGGGGTCAAAGTAAACAATGCCGAAACCGAATGGGCTAGTGGAACACATAGACAGATAGAGAATTATCTGCGTGAGTTTAATTGGGCTAATAGTTTAGTGTTAGCTCACAATACCATGTTTGATGGTGCGATACTGTCTTGGCAATTTGATATACACCCAAAAGCGTTGGCTGATACAATGCACATGGCGAGAGCCTTGCATGGTGTGGAAACGTCTGCTGCACTTAAAGCAGTTGCATTGCGATATGATGTAGGCACAAAGGGCACTGAAGTTGTACGCGCCATGGGTAAGCAACGAAAAGACTTCTCTCCTGATGAGTTGTCAACGTATGGTGACTACTGTGTTAACGATGTCGGATTAACATACAAACTCTTTAACATCATGGCACGTAAATTCCCACGTAAGGAACTAAAGTTAATCGACCTTACGTTGCGCATGTTCACCGAACCAACACTAGAGTTGAATGATGAACTGCTGACTAACCATATTGAAAATGTTAAGAAGCGTAAAGCGCAGTTGATGGTTGACGCAAACATTCAAGACAAGAAAGACTTGATGTCCAACCAGAAGTTTGCTGACCTACTGACAGGTTTAGGTGTAGTGCCCCCAACAAAGATTAGTCCCACTACCGAGAAAGAAACCTACGCGTTTGCTAAAAGTGACGAAGAGTTTAAGGCATTGCTCGAACACGACAATGATAAGGTTCAAGCCTTAGTCTCTGCACGTCTGGGTACCAAAAGTACCTTAGAGGAAACACGTACTAAGAGGTTTATAGATATATCCTCGCGCGGTAATCTCCCTGTACCCGTTAGATACTACGCCGCACACACTGGTCGTTGGGGCGGTGATGACAAGATTAACCTGCAAAACCTACCGAGCAGAGGACCAAATGCCAAAGCATTAAAGAGTGCGATCATAGCACCCGAAGGTCACACAATTATAGAAGCTGACTCCGCACAGATAGAAGCGCGTGTCCTAGCATGGCTTGCGGAACAGGATGATCTTGTTAGTGCGTTCACTAACAAAGAAGATGTATACAAGAAGATGGCATCCACTATCTACGGCGTTGCAGTAGAAGACGTTACCAAGGACCAACGTTTTGTCGGTAAGACTACGATACTTGGCGCAGGATATGGTATGGGCGCATTAAAGTTTCAAGCGCAGCTAAAGTCTTTTGGGTTTGACATGGAGTTGGACGAAGCAAGACGTGTTATAAACATATACCGAGATGCTAATTGGAAGATAAGCCAACTATGGCGCAACTGTCAGAACATGCTGCGTTATATGGTACAAGGGGATAAGCTGCTAGTGGGTCGATCCGGAGTCTTGGACATAGATCCCACAGGTAAGGCTGTTATACTGCCTTCTGGGTTGTCCATGTTTTACCATGGCTTGTTTATGCAGCAAGAAGAAAAAGGTCCACAATATTACTATAAGGTACGCGCAGGGGAAAAGAAGATTTACGGCGGTAAGGTTGTAGAGAATGTTTGCCAAGGTATCGCACGGTGCATTATAGGTGACCAGATGTTACGGATTGCCAAGAGATACAAAGTAGTGTTAACTGTACACGATTCAATCGTATGCTGTGTGCCCGATGCCGAAACCGCTGACGCTAAAGCGTACGTTGAAGAATCAATGCGATGGGTGCCTGAGTGGGCGGAAGGGTTACCAATCGACTGTGAAGCAGGCACCGCCAAATCATATGGAGAATGTGAGTGAACGCAGCCCCTTGGTCGTATAGTAAACTCAAAGGTTTTGAAACGTGCCCAAAACAGTTTTACCACGTGAACGTTTTGAAGGAACACCCCTTTGTAGAAACCGAAGCAATCCGTTACGGAAGCGCCTTTCACAAAGCAGCCGAAAATTATATTGGTAAGGGAGAACCAATAGACCCAAAGTTTATTTTTGCACAGAGAATGCTCGACAGTCTCAATGACAAGCGTGGTGTTAAGTTAACAGAGCGTAAGATGGGGCTGACTGAAAACCTAGAACCGTGTGGTTTCTTTGATAAAGACGTGTGGTTTCGTGGTATAGCGGATCTTATCATAGTGGACACACTTGGCGGCGCTGCGTGGGTGATTGATTACAAGACTGGTAAGTCGTCACGGTATGCAGACAAAGGACAGTTGGAGCTTATGGCGTTAACTGTGTTTGCGCACTTCCCCGATATAAATAAAATACGTGCAGGGTTGCTGTTTGTAGTAGCAAATGATCTTGTCAAGGACAAATATACTGTTTTTGATAAAGACAAATTATGGGAGAAATGGTTATCTAAACATGGTATAATGAAAGAAGCATTTAGAAATAATGTTTGGAACCCTAAACCTAGCGGATTATGTAGACGACATTGTCCTGTTACTGAGTGTCCGCATAACGGAGCAAATTGATGCCATACAAAAATAAACCACGCCCCTATAAAAAAGAATACTCGCAACAAAAGAAACGCGGTGAGCACGAGAACCGTATGGAGCGCCAGAAAGCTAGGCGCAAAATGGATAAAACTGGTAGAGATGCCAACAAGAACGGTAAGGCCGATAAACGAGAGGGCAAGGATATTGCTCACAAAAAACCACTAAGTAAAGGTGGGAAAAACAAAGACGGTGTAAAAGTACAAAGCCGCAAAAAGAATAGAGCAGCAGGTGGCGCACTAAGTAAAGGTAAAAAACGTTAGTGCCACACTAACACGGAGTGAACATGAAGATAGTAAATGATAAGGCGTTGCTGTTAAAGTTACGCAATCCCAAACGTATCACCGAAACGATACCGAGGAGTAAAGAAGTAAGCGCAACCGAAGTTGCTGTGAGCTGGGGAGTGGACGAGGTACACACTCTAAGAAGTCTTGGTGTAAAAGCTCCCTCTCCAATTACAAAACGATACAAGTGGTCAGGGCGGTTTAAACCTATGGATCACCAACGCACTACCGCCGAGTTCCTAACGCTCAACCGCAAGTCATTCTGTTTTAACGAACAAGGCACAGGTAAGACCGCCGCAGCTATTTGGGCAGCAGACTTCTTAATGAACCAAGGCAAAGTGCGCCGTGTTCTTGTTATATGCCCACTATCCATCATGGACTCAGCTTGGCGAGCCGATCTCTTTGAAGTAGCTATGCACCGTAAAGTTGATGTTGCGCATGGGAACGCAGATAAGCGTAGAAAAATAATTAACAGCGATGCAGAGTTTATTGTAATCAACTATGATGGTGTAGAAATTGTAGAAGAGGACATACGTAACGGTGGGTTCGATCTAATTATTGTGGACGAGGCTACGCATTATAAGAACGCACAGAGTAAACGATGGAAGTGTTTAAATCGGTTGGTTACTGAAGACACTTGGCTGTGGATGATGACAGGTACACCTGCCGCACAGTCGCCGCTTGACGCATACGGACTAGCTAAACTTGCTAATCCCCAATCTGTACCACGATTTTTTGGGTCATTCCGCGACCAAGTCATGTTTAAAATATCACAGTTCAAATGGATACCGAAACCAACGGCTACCAACACAGTGTATAACGCTCTACAACCTGCCATACGGTACACCAAAGAACAGTGTCTTGACCTTCCAGAGATGACATACGTTAAACGTGCGGTTGAGTTAACGCGTCAACAGAAAAAGTATTACAAAGAATTGAAGAGCCGACTTGTAATGGAAGCAGCAGGCGAGGAGGTGACCGCACACAATGCTGCCATATCTATGAATAAACTTTTGCAGATCAGCGCAGGTGCAGTCTACACCGATAAAGGTGACACACTAGAGTTTGATATTAAACACAGGTACAACGTACTGAAAGAAGTCATTGATGAGAGTAGTCAAAAGGTTCTGGTGTTTGTACCTTTCAAGCATACGATTGACATACTAACAGAGAAACTACGTAAAGACGGAATTACCGCTGAAGTGATTCGCGGAGATGTGCCTGCTACGAAGCGTACAGAGATATTTAAACGCTTCCAAACAACCCCTAAACCCCAGATATTGGTGATACAGCCGCAATCAGCAGCACATGGTGTGACTTTAACAGCCGCGAATACTGTTGTATGGTGGGGGCCAACCTCTTCCTTGGAAACATATGCACAAGCAAATGCACGTGTTCACAGGTCAGGACAAAGACACCCATGTACGGTAATCCAACTACAAGGATCAGCCGTAGAAAAACACGTCTACGCATTACTTGATAGTAGAATAAACGTACACTCAAAAATTATAGATTTATACAAAGAAATACTTGACTAGCTCAACGGTTGTTGCTAGATGTTAATTCCCGATAAAGGAGAACAACATGAGCAATGCAAAAATCTCTATCGAAAAACTAACAGCTACGTATATAAAAATAAGGGACAAGCGTAGTAAGTTAGCGACAGAGTTTAAGACAAAAGATGATGAATTAAAGTCCCAACAAGATAGAATCAAACGCGCACTTCTTGAACATTGTAAAGAACATGACGTTGAAAGTGTTCGCACTGCGGAAGGTTTATTCTATCGTACTATCAAAAAACGTTTTTGGACGAACGACTGGGAGTCCATGCACAAGTTTATTCTAGATCAGCAAGTGCCTGAGTTTTTAGATAAACGTCTTAACCAATCCAACGTAAAGCAATTCCTTGAAGATAACCCTGACTTGTTACCACCGGGGCTGAACGTGGATTCAGAATATGCGATAGCAGTGAGGAAAAAATGACTGAAGCGAAGAGTCCATTTGTGACAATAGAAAGTCTGGCACAGTATTTTCACGTGTCAGTATCTACGATCCGTGCATGGGTACGGCAGGGGCATATCCCCGAAACTACTTACATTAAACTTGGCAACACTTATAGGTTTAACCGCGATCAGGTAGCTGACGCACTTACTTTAATGCAAAAAGAAGCAGAGTTAGGGGGTGATACAGTTACGATAACAGCCACGGGTGTAGTAGGCACTGTAGCTACAACTAACAATGGTGATGAGCAGTTAGAATTAAATTTCGATGCTGACGAAGATGTATAATGCACCGCATAAGTTTACGTGGTGGACAATTTCGTAAACTGGTTAAAGGTGAACAAGTTAGTGCGTGTGCCGATAAGTCACTTAACTTAGTGATTTTAGACGCTGCGAAAGTATCACGCGCTTACTATGCAGGGGAGTATGACCCTGATAGTCCGACTGGCCCTACATGTTGGTCAGCAGATACTAGTGCACCTGCACCAGAGGTGAGGCAAGAAGATCGCCAATCCAATCGCTGTATGGACTGTACCCAGAATATTAAAGGGTCGGGTTCGGGTATGTCACGCGCATGTCGTTTTGCGCAGCGGCTAGCCGTAGTATTAGAGGATGACTTTACAAATGTATACCAACTGCAAATACCTGCGACATCATTATTTGGTAAGGCACAGGAAGGTAAAATGCCGATGCAAGCCTATGCACAATATCTAAATTACCATAGCACTTCTCCTATATCTGTGATTACCGAATGTGCATTCGATCAGAATAGTGTTGTGCCTAAACTGTTTTTCAAGGCGGTACGCCCCCTTGAAGAAAGCGAAGTAAGTCTCGCAATGGAAAGGGCAGACAGCCCAGAAACCAAAGAGGCTTTACTAATATCAACGCCCACAAGAGGCTCAATCTTTGCGGAAGTAGATGGTTTTGTCTACGACGCAAATTTAAAATAAGGAGACTTTTATGTCTGAACAATATGTGATTAAAAAAATTACCACCATGTACCCTAAACTAGACAAGACGTACCGTTTTGATGCTGAACAGCAGCGATCCGTTTCTTGTAGCCCGTTAGATGATGGAGCCGAATATTCGGTTAACTTCATAATGGATGACCCAACTGCCAAAGAGTTATGGGCATACATGAAAGAAACTTATAACGCCGAGAAGAAAAAGAATTGGCCTGAGATAAAGAACCCATTTAAAAAGACAGAGGATGGGATGTGGTCACACAAAGCTAATCTTAAAGGCGCATACAACGGCGAAAAGACTAGGAAACCATCGCAAGTTGATTCAAAAGTACAAGCACTGCCAGACGACTTTCAGTTAACTAGTGGTAGCACTGCGAATGTTGCGGTTAAGGGTGTACCTTACAATGGTTCAATGGGTTGTGGATGCTCACTTAGATTGCAAGCAGTGCAGGTTCTTAAACTTGCCGAACGTCCGCAAGCGTCTCCATTTGGGGCTGAAGAAGGCTTTGACTCGCAAGAGAGTAGTCCGTTTACCGCTGTGGACCAGAACGAAATAGAGGCACCTGCCTCTAAAAAATCAAACAATGTGCTTGAAGACACACCTGTGAAAGAACCAAAAGTTAAGAAAAAAGAAGAAGTACAAACTTCCAACGACGATCTTAGCGACCTTGTTGATGCGTGGGATGACGCTGACGAGTAATTTTGGAGCCGTGACTGTAACAGGTCACGGCATTTCTTTCATGGGCAAGAGCAATGCAAACAAAAACATTTATGCAAAGCGTGGTGCCTCACGAAGGATGGTACTGTGTATTTGCCGCGAATAAAACAGGACAACGTAAACAAAAGTTTTACGACTCCATAGACCATGTACTAGACGCATCGCATGACCTAGACGCAAACGGTTACGATGTGTATTTTGCACTGGCTACTTTCGGCGAAGCGGGATCTCGTAAGCAAGAGGACGCAATAAAATTACGTTCGTTCTTCATGGATCTAGACTGTGGAGAAGGTAAAGAGTTTCCCACACAACATGCCGCTATAAAAGAATTACGTAGGTTCTGTAAAACACTCGACCTACCTAAACCTGTAACGGTCAACTCAGGGCGTGGAGTGCATGTATACTGGCCTTTGAGTGAAGATGTAACCCCTGACGAGTGGACACCCATAGCCGAGCGGCTTAAATTATTATGCGCACAACACAAGTTTGACGCTGACCCTGCGGTGACTTCAGATGTCGCCAGAGTCTTACGTGTCCCGGGGACCAGGAACTACAAGGATAACACACCTAAAGAAGTTACGGTGTTTGGGCTAGAACAGATACAACCAATAAACTTTGACGAATTTTCAGAGTTGGTTGGGGGTGGTGTGATACCAGTTCCTAAGAAGTTTACCCCAACAGGAAGCAGTAACTCAGTTTTAAACGCTTTATTGAGCAACCGTGAATCTTATTTCAAAGATATAATGGTTAAGACAGGGAAGGGAGAGGGGTGTGCGCAGTTAGGGTACATCTACAAAAATCAATCTACAATGTCAGAACCCATGTGGCGAGCAGGGTTGTCGATTGCGAAGCATTGTGCAGACGCTGATAAGTCTGCGGCGCGTATATCAGAAGGTCACCCTGAGTTTACACCAGATGAGATGTTCAATAAAATGGACAGGATTAAAGGTCCGTACCTTTGCGCTACGTTTGACGAGTATCGCCCAGACGTTTGCACATCGTGTTCATTATGGGGAAAGATTAAATCTCCTATCTCTATCGGTAACCGCACAAAGGTGGCAACCGAAGAAGACAACGTTGTCGAGTTGTTTTCGCCCGACCCAGATGCGGAACCAGAAACTCACGTTATACCAAAGTACCCAAGCCCATTTTTTCGTGGGGCAAACGGTGGTGTGTATATACGTAGCGAGAACGCCGAAGGCGAACCACAAGACGAGTGCATATACCATAACGATTTATACGTTGTGAGACGTGTGCATGACGGAGATGAAGATGCCCTAGTGTTTCGTTTGCACTTGCCAAAAGACGGAATAAGAGAGTTTACTGTACCACAAATAGCAGTCACTTCTAAAGACGAATTTAGAAAGGCAATAGGTGCAAAGGGCGTAACTACATGGGGGCGAAAATTAGAAAGTCTAATGACATATAGCATAAGGTGGATAGAAGAATTGCAACATAATAGTGCAGCAGATATGGCGCACACTCAATTTGGTTGGTCAGATGATAAAGGGAAATCATTCATACTTGGGGATAGAGAAGTATTTCCTGATCGTGTTGACTTTAACCCTGCGTCAACAAAAACGGCTGCTTTGTTCCCCTCGTTTACTCCTAAAGGTACCTTGGATGGATGGAAGAGCAATGCTAACTTCTTTAATAAAAAAGGCATGGAGCTATACCAATTTGTGGTATGCGCAGGATTCGGCAGCGTATTGATGCGTAACTCCCCAATGCACGGGGCACTTCTGCATATGCACAGTAAGGACTCAGGGTTAGGTAAAACTACTGCAATGTATATGGCTATGACTGCATGGGGGCATCCCAAACAGCTTACGCTGAAAGAGCGAGACACGATGAACCATCGTATGAACCGCGCTGAAGTCAACAAAAACATACCCTTTTGCACTGATGAGATTACAAACATGACCGCAAAAGCCGCTTCAGATATGTCTTATGCAATCACCGAAGGGATGCAGCGTGGTCGTATGGCAGGGGGTGCAAACATTGAACGAGCGCGTGGCGGTGAATGGAAGTTTCTTGCTGTATCTACGGGCAACATGAGCCTGATAGAAAAAATATCTTTGTTTAAGAACGCGCCTAAAGCAGAAGCGCAGCGAATTTTAGAAGCGCGAGTGGATACATTTTTCGATACCACAGGCGACAAAGCTATGACAGATACGTTTGCGCAAGAAGTGCAAGAGCACTACGGACATGCAGGTGTGATATTTACACAGCATTGCATGAAACATTGGAACACGATTGTGGCTTATGAAGACAAAGTACGCAAAGCCGTAGATCAAAAATGTGGACTTACTTCTGCAAATCGTTTCTGGTCTGAGTATATTACTAAGACGCTAACTGCCGGATTGATAGCAAGTAAACTTGGACTAATAAGTTATGATATGGATGAGTTGTTTAAGTTTGCCGTCAGGCTTGTAAAGTATAATCAAAGTATGACCGATGATATGACTGCTACATCTAGTCAGATATTGGCAGACTTCTTTGCAGAACATCATGGCAATCTATTAGTTATAAAAAGCACTACAGACATGCGCGGTAAGGTTCCAGAGGGTATGGCGGACTTGGTTATACCCGAAGTTAGCCCACGTACTAAATTAGTTGCGCGGTATGAAACAGATACCAAGAAGGCATTTGTAATATTAAAACCTTTTAAAAGGTGGTGCCTTGAACAACAGATTGATTACTCAGCATGTGTAACTGATTTAACAAAAGAAAAAGGCGCAATAAAACGTAAGATGCGTATTAGTAAAGGCACTAACCTTAACCTACCTGCAACTGACTGCATTGAGGTTAACTTTGAATTAGAGATTGGTTCTGAGGATGAAAGCGATACCTAAAACAGATGATTTGCACCCAGACGGTGTACGTATTGTAGTTGATTGGAGTAAAATGTCTGTAGGAGCTTCAGTTTTTACACCTTGCGTAAACGTAATCGAAGCAAAGAAACAGTTTGAAAAGATAGCAGATACCAAAGGGTGGCAGGTTAAAGTTCACACTAGGATTGAGGATGATAAATTTGGGGTTCGCATGTGGAGAATTTTGTGATAACGTGCAATCATATCATGTTCACACTGTTCTCCAAACTACCCCTGCTTTACGCGGGGGATTTTTTTAAAAGAGTTGCCAACCCTGATCCCATTCACTACGACTTTCCTCTAAGGCTTGACGCATATTCGGGCTGATACTAATGCCATTGTACATGGTTGCTGACGTTTCCATATGCTGTCGCATAGACTTGTGAATTGAATCTATACCGATACGCGCAGTGGGATGGCGTTTGTTAAACTTAAATATCTTCTCCATCAAGGCGCGGCGTCCGTCATAGTCACCTGTGCGAGAAGCCACATAATATTGGCGTAACAACTTGGTACGCATGTTATTTACTGAACGTTCGATACGTTTGGTCTGTTGGTTCATCTCTTGGGTTCGCGTATACTCGGCAGGGGCAAATCCAATTGCTTGCGCTGCAAGCTGCCCCATGGATAGGTCATCCATGATCGGATCTTTTCTACGTGTTAAGATGCCTTCATCACTATAACGGAACACAGTTTTATATACATTACTTACGCCCCCGGGCAGCAGTGACTCAACACCTCTTTGCATCTCACCCTGCATTACATCTTTGTACGCGCGTTCAAATCTAGTGATAGTGCTCCATGCAGGTCCACCAAGATAGTGAAACACAGTCTCTTCCAAAGATGCGTCATGGTTAAATCTATTTGCCTGAAGGATGAGACCCGATAGACCAATACGGCTTGACAAGTCAACACCAAGAGCCGCAGTTAGTGGTCCTTTATAGAAGCCTTCACCTATCGTCTTACGTACAACAGTTTCAATGTCATCTTCTTCATCGTCACGGAATAAATTAAGCAACTGCATAAGCTCACGTGCCAACGGCATACCCACCGCACCTGCTAATAAAAAGGATGCGCCTGTTACCCCTGCAAACTGACGGAAGGCTTGATCTCTTGCTGCTTTATCTCCTGCGTGATGCGCGTCTATTCCGTCACGTACCGTCTTAAACATGGTATAGTACATTTGAATACCATATGTTTTATACATGAGCGCAACTCGACCAATCCCTTGTTGTCCGAAGCGTGGCGCTGTTTCTAATACCGATCCACCGTTAGTCATCTGAGTGTCGTATAAAGCTTGTACCGCAGCTTTTTCTTGGCGTTCGGCTGTAGATAAGGTAGGTTCTGCTTCTTTGAGACGATTTAGTTCAAGCTGATATGCTGTAAGCGCAGTAACTTGGCGGTTGTACACCTCGACATTGTGAAACATAAACGCAGACGCAGCCGAAACTGTTTCCACAACGCTACGTTTGCGCCCCGAACTATCTACACCCAAGTTGTCTGCGAACAACGAACGGTTTAGCTGACCTCGCGCTGCCATCATCTCCATAAGTGGTTTGGCTTCAAGCAATTCTGCGCGGACTGCGTCATCCAAATCTATGTCCTTGCGCACCACATAGTCACCGTTTGCATCAAGCTCAAAATAGTTATCAAGGCTTGGCATTGAACGAACTTTTATGTTCTTTTCATCTCCGTACGGAGCTACCATGTCGCTCTTACGATTGAACCCACTGCTTGTAACAAGTTTAGATGCGTTCTTGATGGCGCGTCCAGTGGCTCCATACCCATACTTACCTGACAACATTGGATATACAAACATGGGTAGCTGAGACAAGTTTACAACAGCAGAAGAAGCGTTAAACCCGATTGTCCATACAAATGCCGCACGGTTGGCTGCTTGAGCTATACTGTCTTGGGGTGGGTTACGTGCAAAGTTTGCACGAGCCTCTAGCTCATCTATAATATATTTATTCTCATCAGTTAAGTTAGCCGCGTTATCTTCTACAATTTTATCTTGTAAGTCCCTAATTTTTGCACTGTATCGTAACCGTTCTACTTGGCGTCCAAGGTCGTATGCTTTGGTGCGTAGTGCGTCGAGAGCATCTTCTTTATACCCCGGAGTGCCCTTTCGACGTTGTAAAGATTTAGCAAACGATGTCTCGGGCAACGCTTCAATGAACATACGCATGATCTCAGCTTGTACTTTGTCGTCTACTTTGTTTGCGCGTAGTGTCTGTAGTGTTTGCCCAACAAACGAACTTGGCGGTGCTTTAGAAAAAGGTGCCTTACTTATGTTAACAAACTTATTTACGTTAGTTACTGTTTTGTCTGCCTTCAAATCGTTTATAGCACGATCACGTTCTGCTAGTGTTTCAAATGCTTCAACATTAAACTGCCCATCAGCATCATAAGACAACCAATAGTTACCCGAACGTGTTAATGGGAAATACGGTTCAATCGTACCTGTCTCGAACAAACGAGAGTACACTTCATTCTTTAACTTTTTACGCGCAGTTTCGTCAGTGACAGTCTCGTCAATTTTACCAAAGATAACATCCTTCATCTTTTGATATTGTTTTTTATACGTGTCACGCATCTGTGCGTATATTTTGTCACCGTCAGTGTTCGATAGTGCACGCCAATCGGCACGCATGGACTTCCATGCTTTTATTTTTTCAGGGTTATCTCTGTACGCACTTACTGGTTTGCTTGGGTCAACCTGTTCTATTGTACTTGTATAAACCAAGCGGTTTAGAGCATCTACTTGGTTTTTATTTTTCTTTTCCCAATCAGTGACGTTTTTCAGGACAGCTTCAACTTCTTGGTCTGACTTGTTAACAGCACCGCGTTGCTCTTCCATCAATTTGTGCAAGTCCATCGCACCCGTAATACCACTTCTTTCCGCCACATCAGCCACAGCTTGTGAGGGGTAAAATCCAATGAGCGCACGAAGTTTCTTATCACTTTTTACGAACTCCATTGTCTTATCTGCAAACTCTTGCGCAAACTTTGGAGTCACAGGTTTGATAGATTTCTGTACCTCACCGATCATATCGGCAACACGCTTACCTGCGGCAGTTGGAGAAAGCATAAAGAACTCTCCGTTACCTGTTTGATTTGGTTGCGGCGCAAGAATGTTATCAATAATGCTTGTAGTTTGATCTAACGCTGACTCTACTGGTGCAGGCTTCTTACCGATTAATGTACGTAAGAAGTTAGATATTGCGGCTTTGAACTTAGCAAAAGGAGTTAGAGGGTCACCCTCAACCTTGAGGCCCGCCAGCATACGTTGGAACTCAGGGTTACTAAATGTTTCTGCTACAAACTCTTCTAATTTGGTAAACCCATACGCAGTGGGCATATGCTCTTTTGTCTCATCGAATATTTTTTGCAACTTGCGAGTAAGAGGGTGGTTCTTTTTCTGTAGCGTAGCGACAGTTGCGGCATGGGTCATTTCATGCAGTAGGGTATGCACGTTGAGACCATTCACTTGGTCTCCGTCTTTAAACCCTGCAAATTCAGCTAACTGAATAGTGTTGTCTGCTTCGGTAAATCTACCTGCAACACCCTCCATAGCGTCAATCAACTTAACGACCTTAATCTTAGTATCACCTACGTTTTTCGCTAGTTTGCTTGCTACGTCACGGACTTCGGGGTCACTTGTTGTGGCTGCTACGGCACGTAATGCACCTTGAAGATCCCCACCGCGCAGTAAAGATTTGACTACGTTTGATAGTGGGGTGGAAGACGGAGATGCCTCTAGGTTAAACATGCTGCCCTTGTACATCATACTACGCAGCATCGGATCACTTTCGGTGATGCCTAGTTTGTCCATAACTTTTTCTAGGGCAAGCGCGTCTGGTTCGTTATTTATATCAAAACCATCCTTAAACAGGGTTTCAAGTTCGCGGCGTTTGGCAACCAGATCAGTAGATTGAAAAGCTGCTACATTAGTATTCATAACCTTTGCGTCACGAATTGCAGTCTGCATCCACCTTTTAGTTTGTGGTGATAGGTTAGCTGCAGCCCAATCTAGTGTAGCTTGTGCTGAGTTCTTACCACGTGCAGGTAGATACCGTGATCCATCCGGTCCAAAGAAGGCAACTTCTGTTGCAGTCATATCTTCTGCGGCACGAAAGTTAGTCGTTCCCGATACTACATCATCAATAGCGTCTTGTAACCCAAGGATCGGATCTTCGTATGCACCAAGGTATTTTTTCGCTGCGCCAACTGTGCTTTTGTTTTGTTTGTTTGATTTAGTGTTAACAAGTTTTAACACGCTCTCTTTGTCTTCTACTGTCATCGGATCAGAGACAGCTTCTACCGACATAGATTTTACAAAACGTTTATGATCTGTACTTGTATTTGCATCGTACGCGTCGAGCAATCGAGCTTCTACCCCTGCCTTTGTTACCCCTGCACGAGTAGTAGTTTTAGTTTTTGGACGTTCTGGAGCTAATGCTTTTGTTGTTTTACGTTTTTCTAAAACAGGAAGCACAGGGCGTTTTAGTGATGGGCGCTCACTGACTGTTGATGTTGTAGCAGTACCAACAGTTTCGTCACGTGCTCCCAATCTTTTAGTTTTAGGTGTTGTAGCTTTGGTGGTACTCTTACCTCTATCGCGGGTACGCTTGTCTCCCACGCCTTGTCTATCACTTGAAACGCGAGTTCCAGTTCCTGCTGCGTCAGTTCTTGTAACATCGGCACCTCCTTCATCTTTGACTTTTACATCCTCTTTTATATCCTCTTTTATATCCTGTTGCGGAGCAGGTTGTCTTTTTTGTGGTGTGAATAAATCTGGTTGAGCTGTAGGTACACCCTCAAGTGTACGACTAATACCTAGCTCCGCAGCCTGAGATGTTCGCGGTTTGACTGCGAAAGAAGATAAAATCTTACGAGCTGTAGGATCATTTAAGTCCTTACCAAGCACACGTTGTCGAATTGGTGACTTAGCCGAAATGCCCATCTGGTCAAGCATTTCAGTGTTTATAGTATTTGCAGCGGGCGCAGGATCTGCAGCGGGCGCAGGTGCCTGTCCTAAATTCTGTTTACGCCCAAGCCCCGGCAGCGCTGGCTGAGTCGGTACACGCTGTGTGCCTTCTTCTGGTATGCGAGCTTCCATCTCTTCTAGTTGAGTAGCCTCTGGTGGTGCAGTTATTGGCTTTGGCTCTGGTGGCGCAGGTCGTTCGGCACGTTGAATGTTTACCGCACGCTGAATAGTCTGTAACTCTGCGTCAGTTGGTTGGCTATTTGTTATACCTTGTTTTTGCAGTGCATCACTAAACGCACGGCCTACACGGTTGTAGTTTCGGCTTGGTGTCTTTTCAATTGTGGCTTGTAATATTTTATTTCTTCTAGACTCAGTAGCTTTACGCTGTTTTGTTTCTTGCTGGCCCGCTATAGTTTCTAAATCTGACTCCGCCCGAATAGCTTCTTTTGCAGCATCTTCAGCCTCAATCGCAGCGACTTGGTCTGACAAGTCTGTTTCTTCCTGTGCGCGGTCTACAAGGTCACGTTCACGTACAGTTGCAGGTGCCCCTATAGGTTCTTCAACTTTAGGGGGCGTAGGTCCAAGGCGTCTGCGGTCTTGTTCTTGTTGTAGTGCAAACAAGTCAGGCTGCTCAAATGCCTCTACGTCACCAAGTTCGGCAGCGCGTAGCCCCTCTCTTTCACGCGCATCAGCTTGTGCGCGTTGTTCTTCTGCTGCAATTCGTTGTTCTCTTGTAAGAGCCTGCCCTTCAGGAGTAACCGCCATCTCATCACGAGGATCAGGTGTTGGTGCAGGTAAAGCCAAACGCTTCTCAGGTGGGGGTAATGTAGGATCGACAGGCGTGGTATCTCCTTCAGGAGGAGGTGTTCTACCACCACGACGCCCGCCAACAACGGCATCAACAAGTAATTGTATGGTGCCACCTGCAAAACCACCTAACCCCGCTGCCTCTCCTGATCCTTCAAGTATTGCTTGATCTGCATTATATCCACGCTCATTGAGATTCTGTAGTATGTTTGCTGCAGCTTCTTGCGCAGCTTCTTCTCCACCAGTCCTAGCAGCGCGTTTAATTCTATCGCCAATACCTTCAACAACTTCTTCACCAAGGTCGTTAGATAGTCGTTTGAAGATACGAGTAAGAGGAAATGCTTCTGTAGAACCAATTAACGCACCGTATCGAGTGGCTCTATTTCGTTCTTCTTCTGTGGCATCTGCGGCTCGCGCACGCTCACTAGCTTCTCCTGCTCCGGCGGCAGTACCAAGCAAGGCTGCAATACCTGTACCAGCCAGAGCGGGTGCACCTGCATATACGGCGGCTGCGGCGGGCACAGCAATACCTGCAATAGACCCAAAGGTTTGACCTATCTTATATGATAAGTCGTTAGGGTCGCCCCTATCAGGGCGTAGCGTTTCTGCAAAACCTTGTACGCGTTCTCGTGCAGCTAACTCGTTCTCTTCATCTAATACTGAAAGAGCACCAAGTGTGGCTGATTCACCAACATCGACAAACCCTGCACCGAATCCAGTGCGCAAGTTACCAAGTAAACCAAGTTCTTCGGGGCGATCTAACCCTGCTAAGTAAGACTCTCGTTGTTTAGCTAAGTCTTCTTCACGTTTACGTATACGCTCCTGACGCGCATCTAATACTGCACCATACGGTGTGTCTTCATATTGTCGTGAGCGTTTTTGTTGTGAAGCGGCTTGGGCTATTTCTTTTTTTGATGCACCCTCTGGCGCTTCAACGTCTAAAGTAGAACCATCTCGTAGCGTAAGAGTATATAGCATGTGGCTCTGTTACCTTTTTGGTTCAATCTTCGTGATGTCGTCAACGTTTATCCCCGGCATATTGTCGATGCCATTTAACTCATAATACAATGCTTCTAAAGAACTTAACCTGTCAGTAAGTCCTATACTGTCTTTATACGTTTCTGCCCATGCAGTAGCCTCGGCATTAGCCATATTAAATGCTTCTGTAGCACGCCGTATGGCTTCTTCATCACCTCCAACACGTGCGAGGTCCAGACTCTCTTGTGCATCTTCTAATCCGTATCGTGCGGCTGCTTCTTGGTCAATTTTAAGCGATAGTTCTTGACTTTTAGATGTTGCGCTAAGAATAGCATTGTTACGTCGCGTAGCTGATATCTCGTTGTTGGTAGCAATTTTTGCATCTGCTTCTATCTCACGAATCTCTAACTCTTTAAGCCTATACTCTTTAGTATTCTCTTCTTTATCTCTTTCAAAATCTAGCTTTGCCATATCCACTGTAGCTCTTAACTTAGCTGCACCGAGTGTGGCAGCGGCGGACATTGCGGTACGTTGATTGGCGTTGTAGTCTGCAAACATTTGATTACCAAGCGATAACGCAGACTTACCAAGATCAGTGTCTGAAGTCATAGCATCTTTAGACAGATTGATACGGTCTACCATACGCGCTCTAGCGTTTATTTTCTGCCTTGATTCTTCATTTAACGCAGCGGCTGCACCGCCTGCCATGGCTGTCCCAACACTAGTTTTACCTGCTGTACCTATTAAGAATGCCCGTAGCTGCCTACGTCTATCTTCTTCTGGATCATACGTAGCCTCATCAAACGCGGCTAGGTCAGCTTCTAAACCTGCGTACTTAGCGGCTTTGTCATCACGTCCAAGCACATCTTCACCAATGCCTACGCCTCGCATCAAAGCATCTTCAGCACCGCTCATGTTGCCAGTGTTTACTGCATTAATTCCTGCCATTTGATTGTCTACATCTGCCATAGATGTATCAACAGCGGTATCTGCCACTCTATTATTGTCTGAAGGAGGCACGTTTAGTGCGGTAATACCTGCCTTCATATCAAACCCTGTTGGGTCACCGCCCGACGAATCGGTTGGCATGTTAGCATTTAAAGCTAGTGTGCGATTGGCTCCCGTAATTCCTTTTTCTATATTTGGGTCTATCCCTCGTTTGTCGAAAGGTACAGATATACGGTTACCCGGTTTTGCGTCAGGGTTAAGGTACCCTTCAAGGTCTGGATCACCTGTTAATACGCTTTCCGTGCTACTTTTTATCGTGGGTCTACTAAAATATCGTCGCTCTACAGTAGATCCGGTCTTATCTTCATAAGGTGCGGTGAAGTCACCCATACCCGCACCAATCATTTCGTCAACGTTAAGCGCTGCACCAGACATAATACCTTGTTTTGCGGAGCCTTGGAACGTAGGAAACTGATTCACTAACATTTGTAGTTGTTCGGTAGATAATTCACCTGAGTTTACTCTATTTATAATATCTTTTGCTTGGGCACGAGAACGATCTGATTGTTTAGCAAATACTCCTATTGGTGCACCGTATCTGCCATATAAACTTCTAACTTGGTTCTCAAGTTTTTTTCGTGCAGTGGTGGCGCTAATGTCCTCCATAACACCTTGGACTCCTCGCCTAAACGGAGAAGTACTGACCTCACCCCCCGGTTGAAACGCAACAATACCACCACCTGCTAACATAGGTTTAGGAGTCTGAGTCTGCACTGGGGTAGGTCGATTCTGTGCTAGAGCACCGAGGCCGCTTTTACCTTTAGCCATACGCTGTAGATTGGCTTGTTGTTTTTGTTGTTTTTGTTGTAGTATACCCTTAGTCTGTTGAGCAAGTTCATCTTTGGTACGTTGAAACGCTTCTTGTTCGCGTTGTTGTTTAATAGTACCCGGCTGCTGCTGCATTTGCATTTCTAGTTGTCGTTTGGCAGCATCTTTTTCAGACTTTAATTTTTGTAACGCAAGTAAATCTACCAACTCTTTGTTTTGTTGATACATCTTCATTAGCTGCTGTGGATTACCACGGTAAGCGTCCATTTTATCTTGGACTTGTGTGTCTATTCCCTGCTCTAAAGCCATAATAATCCCCTATTTAAACAACAAATCGTAAAGTTGATCTATCCCACCTGCGGTAGACAGGACTGAGGATAGTTGACTAGGCTGCATGTATGAATAATCTTGTGTTTCTAATGGCAAACCTTGAAGCAAAGACTGTTGAAACTGCACTTGTTTGTAAGGCATGTCTCGTTCTTCTTCAAACGCTAGTTTATCTGCTGCAATACCTTCGGCTTCAATCCCGCGTTGCTCTGCACCAAGGTCAGCAATTTTTTGTAGCGCAGATAATCCATAAACATTAGCAGCTTCTTGTGCTTCAATACCGCGCCCCTGATCTACGTTAAACTGATCTAACGCTTTGTCATATGCTGTGCGATAACCTTCGCCA
>Ga0208159_1000154_pt1 | contig 28122 bp, 49 predicted proteins | sample 9_EtaG_FD_184082 | JGI IMG/M metagenome (GOLD analysis project Ga0208159, IMG submission 184082) | Marine viral communities from the Subarctic Pacific Ocean - 9_ETSP_OMZ_AT15188 metaG (SPAdes) (version 2) | ecosystem: Environmental > Aquatic > Marine > Oceanic | place: Pacific Ocean | collected... | reverse complement strand
TCGCATCTAAACCGCGTAACATCCCTACCCCATAAAAATTTTTTTCTTCTTTTTTCTTCCTCTCATTTAGTACTGACACGCTGTCATATAGAAGATAGATAAGATTATATTAACTATTAAGTTACTAGTTCTATACGCCACTCTGTCAGGGGGGTACTGACACGTTGTCACCACTACATCCCCTTGCAGACCGCTCCGCCCTGTGTCATATTTGCAACAGAGGAGATAACAAAATCGGTTGAGCGTTTCTCCTCCTTGACGCTCCCGACGGTGGGGCGGGCTTCTTTCCCTTTCGGCTCGCCCCATCATAACAAGGAGAGAGAGATGGAAAAAGAACAGATGTCTGTTGAGGAGCTATTGCTTGCCATTGCTCTCGACCCCGTATTATTCGTTGAGTCTATCTTGCAGGCCAGTCCAGAGGAGTGGCAGCGTAATGCTCTGTATGCTGTGCGGGACAATGACCGCGTAGCTATCCGTTCTGGTCACGGTATCGGCAAGACTGCATTTCTTTCATGGTTGATACTCTGGTGGGTATTGACACGCTCGCCCAGTCGGGTAGCTTGTACTGCCAACACTGCTAGTCAGTTGTCAGACATTTTATGGGCAGAGGTCGCAAAGTGGCATCGTCGTATGCCAGATGGCCTGAAAGATTTGATTGAAGTAAAGTCCGACAAAGTTGAGCTTAGTGGGCAGGACAGTTTCGCTGTCGCCCGAACTGCACGTCGAGAGACTCCAGAGGCGCTGCAAGGTTTCCACTCACCCAATATGCTGTTTTTGATTGATGAGGCATCTGGTGTGGATGACATCATCTTCGAGGTCGGAGAGGGTGCTATGTCCACTGAGGGTGCTAAGACTGTGATGACGGGCAACCCAACTCGTACGTCTGGTTACTTCTATGAAGCCTTCAATAAGATGAGAGATAGGTTCTTTACAATGAAGGTCGCATCATCTGATAGTACTCAGGTGAGTAAAACCTTCATGGAAGATATGAAGCTCAAGTATGGCGAAGACAGCAACATCTACAGAGTTCGTGTTCTTGGAGAGTGGCCTGAAGCCGACGACGACGTGGTTGTACCACTGCACCTCTTGCAGTCAGCATCCTCGCGAGAGCAGGAAGCAGCAGAAACCACCCCCGTTGTATGGGGTCTTGACGTGGCACGTTTCGGTACGGACAAAACAGCTCTATGCAAACGCAAGGGTAATGTTGTAACAGAGCCTATCAAAACTTGGCGCAACAAAGACCTTATGGAAGTATGCGGGATTATCCTCAATGAATATGAAACGACTCGATGGGGCGACCGTCCTTCTGAAATACTGGTTGATAGTATCGGTCTTGGTGCTGGCGTTGTTGACCGTCTCATGGAACTTGACCTTCCTGTGCGCGGTATCAACGTCGCGGAGTCACCTGCAATGGGCGACAGATATGGGCGTTTACGAGATGAGTTGTGGTTTCTCGCAAAAGAATGGTTCGAGTCGCGGGACTGCACCATTCCGCCGCAAGAGGAGCTAATAGACGACCTGTCTAAGCCGCGCTTCAAGTTTACCTCCAATGGTAAGCTGAAGGTTGAGAGCAAAGACGAGATGAAGCGTCGTGGCCTAAACTCACCTGACCTTGCAGACTCCTTCTGCCTGACCTTCGCTGGTCGTGCCAGCATCGGCAAAGATGGCTCACGACATAAATGGAGCAGGTCAATAAATTATGAGAAAGCGAACTGGGTAGTCTGATGGCTTATATTGAGTTTGAAGAAGATACAGATGACTTTGACATCTTGGTTGCCACCCTTGATGGCCTGAATGGTCTTGGCGCTGACTGGGACGATCTGCTGAACTTGACCTTGCTTGCATCTGCGTATTGTGGTCAAATGGCGGAGATTTCGCCTGACGAATACATGGAGATTGTTTCGTCCATCCGCGTTACGGAAGATGGCATTTACGGAGAGGCTTGATGGCTAAAAAGGTTGTAACTACGTTTATACCGCGAACACCAGTGCGTCGCCGTCATAAAAAACGTGGTCTGCATATTCGTAAAAAACTAGGCCCGAAAAGCAATATGAGGGTTCGCTAATGGCTGATAATAAAAAAATGTTTATGAAAGGGTTGCTTGGTGCTGTTGTTCCTTTCTACGACGCATCCTTTTCGAACAAAGATTTTGGCGAAAAATATTTGAATGAGTTAAATAGCGTTGTAGACTACTACTACGGTTCTCAAAAAAAAGATACGCAAAATTATTTCCTTAATTCTCTAGACAGCGATGAAGAGAGAAAAAAATACAAAGATAAGTTTAAGCGCGGCTCTATTGATTACAAAATGATTAACGGCTATTTTGGAACTGGAAGTATTTTTGGTGATTACGATACATCTTCGATTCCCAGTCAAATAAAAACAACTCTTGGTGAATTTTCTGTTAAGCCAACACAGACGGGTTATCTTGTAAGAGATAATTATGATTTTTCTCCCGCTGGAGGGCTTTTGGATATACCGTCAAAAATTGTTAATGCAAAAAATATCAATCAAGCAATTTATGATTCGGCAAGAACTATTGGTGGGCTTTTAATGCCAGAAGATGGCTCGTCTACTTCTCCTAATGTTTTGATTTCTTTGAATAGGGGTGTTTAATGGCTATCGTCTATCGTGGTGAGCGTTTTGCTGGTTACAACAAACCGAAGCGCACCCCCAAGCATCCGAAAAAGAGCCACGCGGTTCTAGCAAAAGAAGGTGACAAGATTCGCCTCATTCGTTTTGGTCAGCAAGGTGTGCGTGGTGCTGGCAAAAACCCTAAAAGTAAAAAAGACAAAGCGCGGCGTAAAAGTTATTATGCTCGTCACAACGCACAAGGTAAGCCGACAAGTAAGTTGTCTGCAAAATATTGGTCACACAAAGTTAAATGGTAGGAGTTAGATATGCCTTACGGAAAAGGAACTTATGGTTCTCAGGTTGGAAGACCTAAAAGTAAAAATAGCAAAAAGAAAAAAGTTGCTAAAAAGATGACGAAGAAGAGGAAAGCATAATGGCTAAGGGTATGGCTCATTACTTCCGAGATGGCACTCGCCATAAGGGCGGTATGCACAAAATGCCAAATGGTGAACTGCACAGCGGCGCTCGTCACACTGCGTCAAGCAAGAAACTTTATCACTTTGGCGACCTTTCAAATACTGCTAAGAAAAAGGCAAGGAAACGGTCATAATGTATGTTACCGTTTACACGCGTAACCGTGCTGCCGAGAAAGCAGCAGCATTGGAAGCGGAGAAGGTAGCTAAGAAGGCTACACCTAAAAAGCGTGGTCGCCCACGCAAACAGAGGACAGAGAAATGATTTGCTTGCATTGCGAACATCCCAATCCAAATGGTTACGCAGAGCGTTGTAAAAGCTGTCGTAAGCCGTTAAGTGAAGCTCCTGTTGTTAAGGAAAAGCCTAAAGTGGCTAAAGTAGCTAAAAAAGTTAAAAAGGCTAAAGTATCTAAGAAAGCATAGTTATGGCTAAAATGAACGATATTGAGTTTCAATCAGTTGTTCGCAATGAGATTGAGCAAGCTCTAGGTCACTACGATACAGAGTACTCGCAAGACCGTATTGACGCGATGGATTACTACTTGGGTGAACCGTTTGGTAACGAACAGCCTGACCGCTCACAAGTTGTTAGTACAGAAGTATCTGACACTATCGAACACATTATGCCTTCTTTAATGCGTATTTTTACTATGTCTGATGACTATGTGCGCTTTGTACCGCACGGGCCAGAAGATGTGTCGGTTGCAGAGCAGGCTAGTGATTACTGCAACTGGGTTATCAATAATGATAATCGTGGTTTTGAAATTATGCACAACTGGTTTAAGGACGCGCTTATTCTAAAGAGTGGTGTTGTTAAGTTTTACTGGGATGAAATCATCAAAGTCGAGACAGAGGAATACGAAGGACTTAATGAAGATGAGCTAACAATGCTTGTTGCCGACCCAGAAGTTGAGGTTGTTAGCCGCGATGAACGAACTATCGGCGAAGACATGGAGGGGCCAGAAGGCATTGTTATTCCTGCGCCAGTTATCTACGATGTTAAAATTAAGCGCACTAAAAATAATGGCAGTGTTCGCATTGAGAATGTGCCACCAGAGGAATTTTTGATTGGAAATCGCTCCAAGTCGCTTGAGGATGCTAACTTTGTAGCACATCGTTCAGCGATGACCGTTAGTGACCTTGTTTCGATGGGTTACGACAGAGATGAGATTGAACAATATGCTGGATATACAGACCTTGACATTTCTGAGGAGCGCACGTCGCGCTTTGAAGACCTTGAGACAAGCGCCGCTCACGACAGTAACGACCCTATTATGCGAAATGTTCTCGTTACGGAATGTTATATTCGTTCTGACTATGATGGGGACGGGGTGGCTGAGTTCCGTCGTGTTCTTACGATAGGCGACGGGTATCATATTCTTGAAAATGAAGAGTTTGACCACATACCATTTGCTATATTATCTCCTATCCTTATGCCGCACCGTGCGATTGGTCGCTCGGTTGCAGAGCTTGTGATGGATGTTCAACTTATCAAGTCTACTTTAATGCGCCAGTTGCTCGACAACATCTACAACACTAACAATGCTCGTGTTGTTGCCGTTGAAGGCCAAGTAAATCTTGATGACTTGTTGACCAACAGGCCAGGGGGCATCGTACGCACTCGTACTGCTGGTGCAGTACAGCCTTTGCAAGTTCCCGAAGTTTCTTCTTCTGTTTTCCCTGCACTAAACTATATGGATAGCATTAAAGAGCAGCGTACAGGCATTTCACGTCAGTCAATGGGTCTTGATGCAGACGCATTGCAGTCCACTACCGCTACTGCTGTGGCTGCTATGCAAGCTGCTTCGCAGGGCAAGATTGAGATGATTGCTCGTGTGTTTGCTGAGACAGGTGTACGCGCTTTGTTCCGCGGCATCCTGCACTTGGTTACGAAGTATCAGAATAAAGAGAAGATTATTCGTCTTCGTAATCAGTTCGTGCCGATGAACCCGCGCGAGTGGGAAAGTGCCTATGATGTGCAAATCAATGTAGGTCTTGGTACTGCACAACGAGATCAACAAATTGCTTTCCTTTCTCAGATTGCACAGAAACAAGAGCAGATACTTATGCAGATGGGTGCAAATAATCCAATGGTCAGCATGTCTCAGTACCGCAACACGCTTGCTAAGATTGCTGAACTATCTGGATTTAAAGATTCTAGTCAATTCTTTGCGCCTTCCGAGCAGATTGAAGCCGCACTGGCACAGCAGGCACAAGCTGCCGCACAACAAGGCCCACAGCAAGACCCTGCCATTGCCCTTGAGATGCAGAAGATGCAAGCGAAGATGCAGATGGAACAACAGAAGATGCAGATGGAGTTTGACCTCAAAAGAGAGAACATGGCTGCGGAGCTTGAGCTACGCCGTCAGGAGCTTGAGTTCGAGCGTCAGTTGCGACTTGAGCAAATTCGCTCTGGCCTTGATACGTCAACAAATCTTCCTCGCGTATAAACTCTTGCGCATAAAGCATTGTGTTGCTATTTTGCAACAGTAGAGGAGATTGTTAATGGATGAAGGGAAGCGAAGGGAAGAACAAAACAGGGGTGAACGCGCCAAAGCATTAATGCGCGAACCTCTGATTGTAGAGGCGTTTAATGTTCTTGAGGAGAAGTACATGAGCGCACTAAAAGATTCCTCGTCATCGCAAGATGAACGAGAAACGCTCTTTCAAATGTACCAAGCACTAATGGTGGTGCGAGGCCATTTGTCAGAAGTCATCGAGACAGGTGACTTAGCGAAACTGGAGTTAAACTCCTAAAGAATCTGTAGAGGAGATTAAAAATGAGTGACGAACCTAGTACCCTGTTAGGAGCTGGTGAATCTCTAAACAAAGGTCAAGCTGTTGACCTTCTCTTGAATACCAATGCCCCTGAAGAGGCAAGCGGCGATATTCAAGAGCCTGTAGCTGAAGTTGAAGAGGTTGTTGAAACCGACGAAATAGAAGCGACATCTGAAGATGAATTTGATGCAGAGGACGCTGAAGAGCTATCCGAAGCTGATGAGGAATATGAGGATGATGATGAAGAGTATGATGTTGATGAGTCAGAGGTCGAAGAGGTCTTGGACGAGGAGTCATACTATACTGTGAAGGTTGATGGTGAAGAGAAGAACGTCAGCGCAGACGAACTTGTTAAATCTTATCAGTTGGAACAGGCTGCACAGAAGCGTATGCAGGAAGCCGCAGAGGTTCGTAAAACCTCAGAAGCAGAAGCACAGGCTTTATCGCAGCAGCGTGAGCAATACGCTCAGGCTTTGCAATCGCTGGAATCCCAGCTTAACACTGTACAAGAAAAACCCCAAGAATATTGGGATAATCTTTACAGTGATGACCCGATGGAGTACATGCGTCAACGTGAGGCCCAACGTGACCGTAAGGAAGCGGTGGAAAAAGTAAAAACCGAACAGGCTCGTGTACAACATGAGCAACAACAGGAGTTGGTAAAACAACACCAAGCCAGTCTAGCAGTCGAACAGGAAAAGCTCCTTGAAGCTCTGCCAGAGTGGAAAGACCCTGATGTTGCCATGAAAGAAAAGCAAGCGATTATTTCCTATGCCCAGAGAAATTTGGGTTTTTCAGAAGATGAGCTTGCCTCTACATCGGATAGTCGAGCTGTACTGGCCCTTCGCAAGGCTTACCTATATGATGAGTTAATGGCTAAAAAGCCTGTGGCTCAAAAGAAGGTAAAGAAAGCCCCGAAGGTAACTAAGTCAGGCAAACCAACGACCAAAGCTCAGAGTAACGCAAAGCGTAATAAACAGGCACTTGAACGCCTAAATAAAACTGGCAGCAAAGATGCTGCTGTAGATTTACTACTAGAGAGAATGAGGTCTTAAAATGGCTCAATTTACTACTGCCAACGCTGTTGGCGAACGGGACGATTTGTCGGACATAATTACGCGAATCGACCCTGATGAAACGCCCGTATTTTCTGCTCTTAAAAAAGAGACAGGAAACGGTGTATTTGTCGAATGGCAAGTACAAGAACTGGCTGCTGCTTCAGCAACTAACCACCAGAACGAAGGCGCTGACGCTTCTTATGCAACGCCAACTGCTACCACTCGCTTGGGCAATCACATGCAAATCTCGCAAAAAGATGCACAAGTTTCTGGTACTCTGGACGCTGTTGACAAAGCGGGTCGTGACCGCGAAACCGCCTATCAAAAAGTTTTGAAAGGTCTTGAGCTTCGTCGTGACATCGAAAAGTATCTGCACTCTGATACTGCACGTTCTGCATCTGACCCGCGTAAAGCTGGTACTTTGTCAAGCTGGATTACCAATGTAGATGATGCTTCTGGCACTTCTGCTGCTACTGGTGACGGCACGGATGTTCCTGATATGTCTGGTACGAACCGCGCCATGACTTTGGCTCAAATTGACAATGCCATGCAAGCTGCTTACACGGATGGCGGTCAGCCAAACATGCTGGTTGTTTCTCCGTCTAAGAAAGCCGCTTTCAGCGACTTGAACAGCGGTTCAGTTGCAACCAACCAAATCAACTATACTGCTCCTCGTGAAGCAGCTATCGTTGGATCGGTTTCGCTTTATCTGTCCGACTTCGGTCAGCTCGACGTTGTAATCGACCGTTTTGCTTCGGATGACCGTGTGTATCTTTTGGATAGCGATTATGCTTCCATCTGCACACTGCCGAACCGTAACTTTGCGGTTGAGGACTTGGCGAAAACTGGTGACTCTGAGAAGTTTCAGATTATCACTGAGTTTACGTTGAAAGTTTCAGCACCAAAAGCCCATGCGGCTGTTTACGACCTATCGTAAGTGTTGAGGGGGTAGCTTTGGCTACCCCCGTTCACTTTAGGGGAGAAAGATGAAAAAAAGACTTGTTCAAAAAAATGCTACCACAAGAAAAGAAACGTGGGCGCATTTTGACGAAGGCGGTAAAATGATTTTTGAGAGCAGTCAAAATGTTGATGCTCTTCTTGCTAATAACCGTGATGAACGCAATGGATACCGCTCTGGTAGCTTGCAAGGTAATACGCAGCGACATCAACAGAAGGTTGCGGAAATACCCACAGCATTGTATCATCAGCTAATTCAAGAGCTAGGCCAGCCCAAAGACAATCCTAAAGGCTGGAGTAAGTGGCTCAATGACTATGATAATAGGTTCTTTAGAACAAGTAGCGGTAGAGTATAATGGCTATCACAAATTATTCCGAGCTGAAGACATCCATTGCCAACTTTTTGGCTCGTGATGATTTGACCACCCAAATTCCTGATTTTATTTCTCTTGCCGAGTCTCGTATGTCTCGTGAAATGAACGCTCGTAGTCAAGAGAAACGCGCCACCGCGACTTTAACATCTGGTGACGCATATGTATCTTTACCCACTGATTTACGTTCTATTCGTTTGGTAAAACTCAACACATCTCCAAAAGAAGTTCTTGAGTATTATACACCTACAAAACTGGATGAGCTATACGCTACAAATGCTCAGGGTAAACCTCGCGCCTACACAATAATTGGTGGTGAGGTTAAGTTTGCCCCTGAGCCTGACTCAGCTTACACAGCAGAGATTGTTTATATGGAGGGTATCCCAGACCTCTCCGACAGCAATACGACAAACGAAATATTGACCCGTCATCCTGACGCATATCTTTATGGCGCTTTGGCTTCGGCTAGTGTATATCTAATGGATGACCAGAAAACGACTGTATATGAGCAATTATTTACACGAGCTATTGATGAGGTTAAGCGCGAAGAAGAGCGTAGCAAGCAGGCTGGGTCAGCTCTTCAAATGAAATCTGACTATGGAGAACTAACATGAGCGCAATGAGTAATTATTTAGAGAACAAGTTTCTCGACCATTTTCTTGGTACATCTAGCACGTCTTCGCCGTCTAATGTATATGTGGCCTTACACACCGCTGACCCAACTGATGCTGGTACAGGCACAGAAGTAAGTGGTAACGGATATGCGCGACAAACTATTGCATTTGGTGCGTCCTCATCTGGTACGGCATCTAACAGCAGTGCTGTTGAGTTTCCCGCCGCTTCTGGTGGTGACTTTGGCACGATTACTCACATTGGACTTTGGGATGCCTCGACAAGTGGAAATCTTCTTTTTCATTCGGCGCTGACTGCATCTAAGACCATTGCTGATGGTGACATCTTTAAGATTGCTGCATCAGGCATTGATATTACGGCTGCTTAGTTATGGCCGATATTGTTGGGCCACCCCTCGACCAACTAAACGCCTACGGCAATCTTGACCAAATGCGTCAAGAGGCGTTAGACGCTTCTTTCTGGACAGCATTAGCAATTAGAGAGGGTGAGGCTACACCTTCTGTATCTGCTACATTATCTTCTTCTTCTATCAGGATTCGGTTTGGTGTTGCTGCACCGTCTGCGTCTGCTACTGTTACGCCAGAAGGCATACGCATACAACTTGGTGAGGGTAACACAAATGTTACCGCCACTATTACCGCAGATGGTATTCGGGTTCAGTTTGGTGCATCTCTTGTAGTCGGCCCAGCCACAATGACTGCTGCTGGTGGCATAGTTGTGTCGGCAACAGCAACACCCGCAACACAAGCATTAATAAACGCAGTTGTTACTGGCGAGTTTATTGGAGCTGCCTCTCTGTCTTCTGTTGTTACATTTACAGAAACAGATGTAGAGATTTTAGGAGAGAATTGGTCTATAGTTGGTGAGGGCGACGAAACGTGGACAGAAATATCTGAAGGAACAGAAATTTGGACTGTTGTTTCTGAAGGCTCTGAGAGTTGGAATGTACAATGATTAAGCTAGGACAATTTTTACCTGACCAGCCACCATATAAAAATGCTGGTGCAACTGTTGCGACAAACGTAGTACCAGCAGCCAATGGATATAGTAGTCTTCCTGATGTGCTTCCCCTTTCTGGCGCAGCTAATAAATTCATCAGGGGTATGTTTGCAGCCAAAGATGACTCTGCGTCATCTGCGATTTATGTTGGAGATGAAAACTCTCTTTATAAATTTGATGCAACTAATTCTAGTCTTGATGATATTTCTAAAACATCTGACGCATCTTATTCGACTGGAAATGGTTATGTCTGGCGCTTTGTTCAGTTTGGCGAAGATGTTATTGCGACTAATTACAGCGACCCAATTCAAACGATTACCGCAGCAGGCGGTGGGCGATTTGCCGACTTAGGTGGCACTCCGCCCAAGGCACAGTTTATTGCAGTTGTGCGTGACTTTGTTATGTGTGGTTACACGAATGACGCTACTGATGGCGAAAAGCCATATCGTGTTCGGTGGTCTGGAATTGGTGACTATGACAGTTGGGCTGTAAACGCAAATACTCAGGCCGACTTTCAAGACATATCAGACATGGGTGCTGTGACTGGACTTGTTGGTGGAGAGTATGCAACCATTTTGATGGAGAAGGGTATTGTACGAGCGCAATATGTTGGCTCTCCGCTTGTGTTTGAGTTTGACAAGGTTCAACTGCAACGCGGTTGTAAGATTTCTGGTTCGGTTGCCTCTGTTGGTCGTAATGTATTTTATCTTTCTGATGATGGTTTTTATTTATTTGACGGTCAGTCTTCCAAGCCTATTGGCGCAGAAAAGATAAACAGATTTTTTCTGAAGAGGTTTCAGTCAAATAACTCTGCTCGTATGAGTGCTGTTGTTGACCCTTCTCGCCAGATTGTTGTTTGGTCTTACCCCAGCATTGATTCAGGGGATGGCTCACCTGATGAATTGATTATTTATAACTATGCAACGGATAGCTGGAGTACTGCTAATATTGGTTTGGATGCTATGGCTTCCCTATTCACTGCTGGCTATACTCTTGAAGGTCTTGCTACTATTTCTAGCAATCTGGACACTCTCCCTAGTTCACTTGACTCGTCAGTCTACAAGGGCGGGGAGTTTTTCTTTTCTGGAGCAAAGGATAAAAAAATTCAGACGTTTACTGGCAGTAACCTTGATGCGATTGTCGAGACTGGTGAGTTTGATTTACAGGCGGGTCGCAGTTCCCTTATCAATAATATTATTCCGTATGTTGAGAACTCTAGCGGTACAACTGCTACAATTACTGCGCAAGTTGCTTCCCGTGATTCTAACAATGCTGAAGTTAGCTTTGGTTCGGTTTCTGCGTTGAACAGTGACAACTTCTGTCCAGTTCGTTCATCTGGTCGCTTTCATCGTGTGCGGTTAAATTTGAGCGGCAACTGGACAAATGTTCAGGGTGTTGATGTTGATGGTCAAATTAGAGGTCGCCGTTAATGGCTAACCAGTTTCGCAATCTTCCCAAAGAAGGTGGTTCACCGCGTCAAATTTCTGAGGTGGTGAATAATATTATGGAAGGTAAGATTAACAGTACTGGCACATTTACGGCAGCAAGCGGTACTACATCAACGACTGTTATTGATCTTCGTGCAAGTGTTAATAGTGTAATCTTGTTTACGGGCTTGGACTCTCACTACTATGATGTCGAGCCATATATAAGCTCTCGCTTGAATGGCAGTTTTGTTGTTGGTCACAAGAACCACGGACACAACAGCAACCTTGCCTATGTTATTATTGGTTAATGTTTTACAGGGGAGACAGTAAGGATTGGAATAAGGTTAAGGGGTATTTGTCTGATGCCTTGGAGTATGGCGATGGTATGTCTGATATAAATGATGTTAGGGATTCATTGGCTAAAAATGAGGCAGACTTATGGGTTGGTGAAAAAAGCGCAATAGTTACTCAAGTGATGGAAACACATAAGGCAAAAGCCCTTCTTTATTATCTTGCTGGCGGGGATTTGAAAGAATTAATTAAGATGACAGAACATATAGAAAACTTGGCAAAACATATGGGCTGTAGTAAAGTGTTGATAAATGGACGCGCTGGCTGGGGCAAGGCTCTCGGTGGTTACAAAGAGCGCACCAGAGTTTTTGAGAAGGAACTTTAAGATGAGTAGCGTTGTAAAGTCACTAGCTCCATCAGTGGGAAAAGTATTGGGTGGCCCTGTTGGTGGATTGATAGGAACGGCTGTCGGCGGAGCAATAGGTGGTGGCGGAAAGGGGATTCAGCGCGGCGCACCCGCTACGACGACAGTTGTTCCAACATTTGACCCAACTGCAGAAAGGGAGGCCCGACGACTTTTTGAAGAGGGTCAACTTGGGCAATATCAAATGCTTTCGCCAGAAGAGCGTGATGCAATTTCTCGCGGAGCTACTTCAGCAATGATGGGTTCACCGTTGCGCGGGGAAGCAGAAATGGCTGCTGGTCAGCTTCTTGGCGGTGCTGGAACTTTTCTTTCCCCTGCTCAACAAGTATTTCAGCGTTTAGCTGCCGCTCCTGCCACAACCTCTACAGAGGCGTTTCGTGGTGCTTTAGAGAGCGCAATATCTCCTGCCGTGCAACGCGCAACATCACAGTTTGCTGCTGCTGGTCGCTTAGGTAGCGGGTTGTTTGGCGAGGCTCTTGGTCGTGGTATTTCTGAAGCTGCTGCCCCAACTATTCTTGCTGCACAGCAAGCAGATATTGAGCGTCAAATGCAAGCAGGGCGTGGCCTTGCAGATATTGGTCGATTAGGCATTGGGGCGCTTGGCACTGGCGTTCAAGCTGCCCCCGCTATCGGAGCGCTTGGCTTTGAAGATGTGCAAAGAGAGCTTGGTCTCCGTGGATTGCTTTCTCAGGAAGACCTTATGCGTCGTCAACAAGAATCTCGTGCGCTTGATGAGTACGAACAGCTTCTCAAGGGAGCGCAACTTGGAGAGGCCACAACAGGACCTGTATTTGAAGCTCCTACTTATAGTGCCGCTGACGATGCTCGCGCTTCTATCGGGCAAGAACTTATAGGGTATGGAACTCGCAAGCTGGGTGGGTTCTTGGGCGGATTGGGTTCTCAGCCCCCTCAAGTGCCTGCTGTTTCTTTTGGATCTGGCACAGGTATTCCCAGTATATCAGTTCCAACATATAACGAGCCGTTAATAGATTTTAGTATGTTTGGGAGAAAATAGGATGGCCCTTCTTTCTGATATTCGTTCTGGTCTTCTTGGTGCTGGTCAAGCTGTTGGTCGCGGCATAGGGAAAGCCGCTGGTCTTCTTGGTGAAGAGCTTTCTCAACCCTTATCACAAGCTGTTTATAACATTCCTGACATAGGACGTTTTCGTGCTGCTCAGAGAATGGGTCAGCCATTGGCTTCTTTTGACCCAGCAGATATTAGGGATATTTCACCTGCTGGTATTTCTGGAATGTTGCCAACTCTTCGCGCTGCTGAAGAAGAAGCTGTGCAAAAACCAATGCTTGATGCTCTGAAAGCTCAAGCTGATTTGGCTAGGGCAAGTGGTTCAGGGAGAGTCGGAACTAGATACAAGTACCCCTCTCTTTATGTAAATAAAGATAATCCAGACGATTTCATTCGCACACTCACTGACACTCAAACCCAAGAGGTCGTTGACCAAGCGACATTTAAGCCAATCGACACATCAATTTATGTCCCGTCAAGTTTAGGTATTATGGGCAAAGGGGTTGCTTCTCGCGTAGACCTAAGAAAAGAGTATGCAGAACTAAACAAAACCGCTGGGCAGTTTAAGAATGTTCAAAAGTTTTTTGATAAACTTCCAGACCTTGAAAAGGGATTTGCTGGTAAAATGCAAACATGGTCAGGTAATATTAAAACACTCTTTGGGGCCGATTTGTCCCCACAAGAAGCTGCAAGGCGACTGGCTCAAGGTGAACAACAAGGCCTTCTGGGTATGTTTAGGGAGCAGGTTGTCGGTGGTGGCGTGATGACAGAACAAGATGCCCGCCGCGTTATGGAGCGACTTGGTAACTCTTTGGGTGATTGGACGACAGACCCAAGCATCGTTGCTCGCGCTGTTCAATCGGTGATGGAAGAGAAGTACCAAACTTATATTGGTGATTCTCAGTTTTACGGCTCTTCTCGTTCCGACTTTAGAGGTGCGCCAGAACATAAAACAGTTTTAATGCCTACATTTGAGTTGCCCCAGTCTTTTGTTGATGCGGGTCTTAGTGAGGATGATTGGGCCGAGACTCCATATGAAGAGCGTCTAACTTGGCGCGGATTAAATTAGGTTTTGTTATGTCATCTATAGAAGAACTTAAAAAGAAGGCTTTGGAGCGCAGAAAAAAGAAGACGCAAGAAGATGATTCATCATCTACTGTTTCTGACATAGCGCGGGCTGCTGGACAGGGATTAACCTTTGGGTTTGGCGATGAGCTTTTTGCCTTGGCTAAATCTCTTGGTGGTAAAACATATGAAGAGGCTCTTGCTGAAGAGCGTCAGGCTTTAGAACGTTTTAGGGAAGAGTCGCCTCAGTACGCTTATCCAATCGAGATAGCAGCCTCCATTCCTACATCACTTTCAGGTGTTGGTCTTTTGGGGCGTGGAACGCAAGCCGCAGGAAGGCTTATTCCTGCTGCGATGAAAACAACTCCTAAAGCTGCATCTGCCGCTGCACAAACTGCTGGAAAAATCATTCCTTCAGGTGCTAGGCCAGCGGTTTCTCGCGTTGCACAAACTGCTGGAAAGGTTATGCCTTCAGCGACTACTGCCAAAGCGGCGGGAGCTGCTGCTGCTGAAGGTGCTTTATACGGCGCAGGTGCTGCTGAAGAGGGCCAGCGTTTAGCTGGCGCTGGTGTCGGCGGCGGGCTGGGTGGGGTGCTTGGTGGTGCTGTTGGTGCTGCACTTCCCAGAGTTTCTAAACAGGCTAAAAAGTTAATTGAAGAGGGTGTTCCCGTTACGGCGGGTCAAGCAATGGGCGGTATTCCTAGGGGTGTTGAAACGGCTATGGGTGCTATTCCTGTTGTTAGGGAGTTTGTTGAACAAGCTAGGGCCAGAGCTATATCTGGCTTTACAGGAGCAACAATGAATAGAGCTTTGCAGCCTATAGGTAGGTCTATCCCAGATATTAAAGAAATGGGCGGCACTCAGGCTTACGACAAAGCACTAGATATTATTTCAGAAGAGTATGAGAGGGTTATTCCTTCTTTGAGTGTTGGCTCTGCTGAAGAAATGGCTCAGGCAGTTCAAAAAGGAATTGCACAAGCTGTTGATGTCCAGCCCACCCTTTATGGAAAAGACTTAAAAGAGTTTAGTGACCTTGTTGGAAATATTTTTTCTAAGATGCCTAAATCTGGCAAGGTAGATGGCAGGGTTCTTAAAGAAATTGAGTCACGATTAGGCTCTGCTGCAAGAACAAAAATAAAAACTGGTCGCCCAGATGTTGCTTTTGCCTTAAATGATGTTAAAGCTGCTTTTAGGCAAGAGTTATCCCGTCAAGACAATAGTGGCTCTAAAGCTCTTGCTAATGTAAATGAAGCCTACAAACGGATTCTTCCTATTGAGAAGTCTGTAAATAAGGCCATTGCAGAGGGTGGCGACTATACTCCCAAGCAGCTTATGCAGTCTATGAGGCAGCAAGACCCAAGAAAAGCTGCTAGAGGAAAATTGCCAGACCAAGAATTTGCTCAAGCGGCGCAAGAGGTTTTAGGCAGACGTAGAGGAGAGGGTGCTTTGGTTGCTCCATTGACGGGACTAGCTGTTGGTCAGCAAGCTCTTTCTGGTAATTTAGGGCCTCTTTATCAGCTTTTAGGTACAGCAGGAGTTGCTGCGCCTATGTACTCTCGCGCTGGAGTTCCAATTACTCGTGGTTTGTTGTCTGGCGCAGGTGGCGCTGCAAGGTCAGTAGTGCCAGCAGCAAGTGGGTTAATATCTGGCGGCCTTTTAGGACAGGAATAAATCATGGCTAAGAATAGTATTAGAGATTATGCAAACGCTGCTGCATCTAACACAGATGTGCAGGGTCAAAACATTGACGAGGGTTGTAGTCCTGCTGGCATTAACAACGCTATCCGCGAGGTTATGGCTGACTTGGCTGATGTTAATGACGGTACTATTAAGCTGGTGTCTCCGTCCTTTGATGCCGCAACCATTGGCAGCACTGCTATTGATGCCTTTCCGTCTGGCACAAAGATGTTGTTCCAACAGACCGCTGCACCGACTGGTTGGACAAAAGATACCACACATAATGACAAGGCACTAAGAATCACCAATGGTACTGTGGGTACTGGCGGAAGCGTAGCCTTTGAGACAGCCTTTGCCAGCCAAACACCCGCTGGCTCTGTTTCTGTTACTGTTGCTGGACACACTCTAACAATTTCAGAAATTCCTTCTCACAGTCACGACATCCCATCTCAGCCCCTATCTGGCTCTACAAATGGCGTGGCAACAAGGGGCGACACGGTGGGCAATAGCGGAATTTTGGACACTGGCTCTGTTGGTGGCGGCAATTCCCACACTCACGCAGGTTCAACCGCTACCTTTACAGGCACGGCCATAGACCTTGATGTTTCTTATGTGGATGTAATCATCGCAGCGAAAGACTAAGCCATGAAGTTGGAGGTCAAGCACAACTGCCCGATTAACAACTTTGAGCCATGCAGGCAAATGGAGTGTGCTTGGTTTATTGAGGTTCGCGGTCTGCATCCGCAGACAGGGAAAGAGATTTCCGAGTGGGGTTGTTCCATGTCTATGCTTCCTATGTTACTAATAGAAAATGGCAGGCAAACATCTCATGCTGGTGCATCTATTGAAAGCTTCCGTAATGAGATGGTCAAGGCAAATGAGCTAAACACGGAAATTATGGTTGCTGCCACCGAGGGCCGACCTCCAAGATTAATAGAGAGCTGATATGACCAAAGCTAATATTACTGAATACGACAAAACAGCGGCTAATAATACTGATGTTCAGGATGTTCCGCTTGGCGAAAATTTGATGTTCCCAGCAAATGTTAATAATGCTTTTCGTGAGATTATGGCTGACTTGGCTGACATGAATGACGGTACTGTCACGCTTACTAGCCCCGCCGTTGGCTCTATTGGTGTTACAGGAAACATCACTGTCGGCGGAACTGTTGACGGGCGTGATGTGGCAACAGACGGCACAAAGCTGGACGGCGTTGAGGCTTCTGCTGATGTTACCGACACTGCGAATGTTACTGCTGCTGGTGCTGCTATGCTCACAGGGGCTACCTTTACTGGAAGCATAACCGCCCCTGACGCTACATTCAACGGCACTACGGCAGTTAAACTCCCCGCTGGCACAGGCGCACAGCGTCCAACGGGTGTAAACGGGATGCTTCGCTACAACTCTGATGACGCACAATTTGAGGGATATGCTGGCGGTGCGTGGGGTGCTATTGCTGGTGGTGAGACCCTGATTATCAATGGTGCTATGGTCATCGATCAAAGAAATAGCGGGTCGGCTGTTACGGGTAGTGCTTCAGCCGCTAAATATGCGGCAGACAGGTTTTCGTTATACGCAAACACAACAGCTACAATCACTGCACAACAAGTTTCAGACGCACCCAACGGTTTTCAAAAATCGGATAAGATAACTTGCACCTCTGCCGCTACAGGTGATGGTACTGGTAGTAGAGTGCAGTTTTCGCAAGCCATTGAGGGTCACAATATGTCTCACCTTCAGTTTGGTTCAGCTACTGCAAAAACTATTACACTTTCGTTTTATGTAAAAGCATCTAACGCTGGAACGTATGGCGGGTCATTTACAAATGGATCAGTTAACAGGGCGTATCCTTACAGCTATACCATAAGTTCTGCTAATACTTGGGAATACAAAACTGTTACGATAGCTGGTGATACGTCTGGAACTTGGGCAACTGACAATACTGCTGGTATAATTGTTTTCTGGGGGCTTGGTGTTGGGTCAGATTTTGAAGGCACAGCAAATCAATGGAATGGTGCTTTCGATATTGCTCCGTCTTCATCATTTAGTCTTAAGGATAATCTCAACGCAACGTGGCAAGTTACAGGCGTTCGGGTTGAAGTCGGCAGTGTGGCGACTGAATTTCAGCATAGAAGTTTTGGTGAAGAGTTGGCTTTGTGTCAGAGGTATTATCAAAGCATTAATACAGGCACAAACCAAGCTATTGCCTTTGGTACAAGACAAACTACAAACACTGTGAGATTTAGTATTCCAACGCCAGTAACATTTAGAGCCAACCCGTCTATAACTATTTCTGGAGCAGTAGAGTGTCAGGAAAGCGACGGTACTACCACATCAATCACCAGTATTTCAGCCATACAAAGTTCAGGTAATTATGTTGTTGCCACAGGCACAGCATCTGGTGTTCAAGCTGGCTCAATAACTGTAAGCGCAAACAGTGGTACAACGGAAATAGATGCGGAGTTATAATGATGAATGAAATGAATATTACTTCGGCTAAATATCTTGAAGATGACACAGGCAATATTGCAATCATCGCCACCATTGATGGCTCTGAATGGGGGGTTCCTATGTCGGAAGGCAACCGCCACTATGCCGAAATCATGCGTCAAGTAGAGGCTGGAACACTAACCATACAGGAAGCAGAATAATGGAAACTGTAATTACATATATCACTGCCATCGTAGCAGCCGCCTCGGTGATTGCTAACGTAACCCCCTCTATGCGAGACAATGAAATCCTCGCAAAGATTGATGACTTCATTCAGAAGTTAGCTCTAAATCTTCGCAAAGACAAATAATATGTCCACGCAGGCACAGCTTGAGGCGCACGAAAGAGAGTGTGCTATGTTCCGCAAACTGGTCGATGCCCAGTTGAAAAACCTTCATTGGCGCATTACTTGGCTGTCGGTCCTTGGTGGCACTATGATGTCTGCAATCTTTGGCACAGTTATTACTATTCTCTTAAAGATGAGTTAGGATGCGTCATGCGCTTGATTGTTGCTGCGCTTTTGCTGGCTGCCACGCCTGTGTTGGCGCAGAATGAGCAGACTGGCGACCTGAACACGAGCAACATCAACAGCACTGTCAGCAGCAACAACCCATCAGAATCTACCACAAACAACTACAACGGCGCTGGTGCTGCATCCGATGTAACGCCACCGCCTACCGCTGTATCTCCTAGCGCACCGTCTGGTGGTTCTGAAAGCTGCTTAATCGGCCGTGGTATGGGTGTGCAAGTGAACGTGCTTGGCTTGAGTATGGGTGGTTATAAGCAAGATGAAGAGTGCAACAGGCGCAGAGATGCAAAAGCATTGAAAGAGCAGGGCATGTCTATTGCATCTGTGGCTAGGCTGTGTCAGTCTCTGGAGACCTGGAAGGCGATGTTTGCTAGTGCAACACCCTGTCCAATATCAGTCAATGGCAAGCTCGTTGTGGGTCGAGCGGCTACTCTTCTTATGAAGCGCGACCCTCTGACTTTCATACCTGATTACAAATACCGTAAATCATACTATGACAAAATCCTACGAATTGGTGAAAGCGATGATGAAGAAGATAGCAATTCTAACCTCAGCATTTCTGAGCGTTTCCGCAGCACAAGCAGAGACAACGATTGACAACCTGGTCAATGCTAGTCGCACGATTGCCGCCAAGCTAGAGCAAGGTCGCTATGCAGTTTACGGCGCAGAACACTACGCCTCAGTCGGCGGAATCATCGACTACAGCGCAGTGGATGACGAGCAATACATCATCAATGAGGGCGACATAGCTGCCTATAATGACGCTCTTGCGGGAGTGCAGAACGCTTTGTATTACACCACCAAGATGGCTCTGGAAGAGAAATATGAAGAATCAATGGTCAAGGTGTCTGAGGCCGTAGATAACTTTATTGTCGCCAGTGTGCAGCTTAGTGTTGTCGAAGAGGTAGCTGAGAAAGCTGAAGTGGCTCAAGAGACAAACGCTGTTGAAGACCAGATTGCCGTGCAAGAGTATGTCGAACAGAATGACGTAAGCATTAGCCAAGAGACAGTGGTGGAATATAACCAGTCGATTGAGGACATCGCGGTCAATGCGCGTGACGCTGGTGCTTTCTTGGCTGCATCTAAGAGTGAAAGCCTGACAAGTATCTCAGACCAACACGCACAGGATTATGGTCAATCAATGGCTGAAGCCTCTATCTCTTATTCTGCTACAAGTGACGCTTTGAGCATTGAGTGGGCTACCAACATTGGCAACATCTCCTTCCATCAATTCCTGACTGGCGATTATGTTAGCGCGGAAGATGTGCTGGGTCAGGGCGAAGCTATCTACAGTGACCAGCAAGCGTATATGTACCAATGAGCCTAGAAGATACAGAGCTTACAATCGGTGGCACTAAGCTGCGCGGCGTATGGATAGCCATTGTGCTGTCTATCGCCACGACTATGGCTGGTGGTATCTGGGCAGTGGCAGAGTTCTACGGACGCATAGAGGCTGTAGAGGCGGCTGTATCTGGCAATGGTGACACGGCAGAGAAGCTCACCGTGCTTGGCACGAATCTCGAAACAATTATGGAGAACCAGAAGCAGTTGCTAGATCTGCGTGACCGCATCGCAGAGGTGGAGAAGACGACTGTGGAGAATGACTTGTTAGTCAAACAGTTTGACGAGAAGGTCAAATCAATCGACAGTAGATTTGCAAAGATAAACAGGGAGATAGATGACTTGTGGCGCGGGTTAGATGCAGCGAGTAATCCTTTGAAATAGTATGGCCTTTTCGACTGTGCATAATGCAGTCCAGATTGGAAGAATCGGTGAGCTACTAGCTCAAGCGGTCTTTGAGGAGAATGGCTACAAGACGGCGCGTGTAAATCATGAGGGCTTTGACTTAATCATCTTTGACGATGAGAGTGATAATTACCGCGTCGAAGTCAAGGCGTGTTCCACTAGGGAAAAGAACAAACACCGATACCAGTTTATGACCAGTCGCGGCAGCAAGACCAAGCGCATGATGACAACATCAGATGCAGACATCATCTGCTATGTTGCTTTAGATATTCGCCGCTGTGTGATAAGATGCACAAGTACAATTTCTAGGAAGAAGACAACCGTAAAGACATCAGAGTTTGAGCGGCAAGAGTCTTCAATGATAAACGAAGCCTTGTGTAAGGTTAGGAAAAGACGATGTTAAAGATGCTATTAGGGCCAGTCGCAAATATTGCTGGAAACTGGGTTGACGGAAAAGTAGAAGAAACCAAAGCGAAAGCAGCAGTCAAGGTAGAGAAAGCCAAGGCTGATGCTGAGGTGCAGAAGAAGATTGCCGCTGGCGACATCGACTGGGAAGCAAATATGGCTGACGCCACCAAGGGCAGTTGGAAGGATGAGTATCTGACGGTCGTGCTAACCATCCCTGCCATCCTTGTCTTCTTCCCTAATATGACAGACCACATCCGCGAGGGCTTCCGTGTCTTGGAGACCCTGCCAGCATTTTACCAAAATCTCTTGTATATTTGCGTGACTGCCAGCTTTGGCATTAAGGCAACAGATATGTTCAAGGGTCGCGGCGGAAAAAAGTAACAACTCCTGTAAAGCAAATGCCGTCCGATATGCGCCTTTCACCGCACTTCACCTTGCAGGAGATGACAAAGAGCCAGACGGCGCTGCGTTTCAACATCGACAACACGCCCAATGCAGAGCAGGTTAAGTCACTCAAAGCGCTATGCGAGAACGTGCTAGAGCCTTGCAGAAAGCATTTCAAACGTGCCTTCGTGCCGTCCTCTGGCTTCCGTAGCAAAGCGCTGTGTAAGGCCATCGGTAGCTCTGCCAAGAGCCAACACGCCAAAGGTGAGGCTGCTGACTTCGAGATTAGAACGATTCCAAACATCGACTTGGCTAAGTGGATTCGGGACAATCTGGAGTTTGACCAGCTTATCCTAGAGTTCTATGATGGTATCGACCCGAACAGTGGTTGGGTTCATGTCAGCTATCGTGCTGACGGCAATAATCGCAAGCAGTGCTTGAGCTATGATGGGAAACGCTATGTATCGGGACTGGATGAAGCGTAATTTTTGGCGTAGTAAGTTTATGTTTAGGTTTACTCAAAGGCTTTCAAGGTTTCAGGGTTGGCTTTGGAGAAAGATGAATGGCAGAGAAGAGTAAATACACCAAGCCTAAAATGCGTGAGCGGATTAAAAACCGCATCATGGCTGGTAGTAAGGGCGGCAAGGCAGGCCAGTGGAGTGGGCGGAAAGCGCAAATGCTTGCGGCTGCCTACAAGAAGGCTGGCGGTGGCTACCGTGGCGGCAAGGGTAAGAAACAAAAGAGCCTCACAAAATGGACAAAAGAGGACTGGGGAACGAAGTCTGGCAAGCCATCTACGCAAGGTAAGAAGGCTACTGGTGAGCGTTATCTGCCCAAGAGGACACGAGAGAAGCTATCTGCTGCTGAGTATCTAGCTACATCTGCCAAGAAGCGGCGCGATACTAAGGCAGGCAAGCAGTTCTCCAAACAACCTAAAAAGATTGCAAAGAAAACGGCTCGTCTGCGTAAGAAGTCCTAACGCCAAGACTCTGGGTCAGGGCGGATAATTTTAGTGGGGCCATCCTCATCTTGTGCATCGTCTAGCGACTGCGCCACCTGATAAAGAATAGAACTGGTATCATCCAGCAGGGCTTTAACCCTATCGTTCTGCATGGCGGCAAAGCCACGCATTGTCTCTGAAATCTGCCGTATCTCTTCCGCTTCCTTTAGTGCAGTCTCGGTGTGTTGTTCAATGATCTTAATTAAGTCCATCTTCATTCTCCTCTAGTTTGAAAAATCCTCTTTGTGCTACCAGCTTGGTTGCATCCCTTGCCATGTTCAGCAAAGCCCTGTCAGACATAGAGATGACTGTGTAATAGCTATCCTTGTCTTTCACGACTAGCTCCGCTGCCCAGTCCTTATCTGCTGACGCTCTCAGATATGCCAGAGTTACTGGCTCATATTCTATCTCGTCACTCATCCCAGCCCTGCTCCTCTAATCTATCCAATCTCTCTATGATGGCCTCTTTAAGCTCGTGTAGCTCGTCATGTGCTTCCTCTGCATCGTAACCACTTATGCGCCACTCACCAAGCTCACAGTATCGGGATGTGTTCTCCTCTATGTCCTCTATACGTCCACGCACTTCCTTGAGGCGTTCCGTAAGCTCTTTAATCTCTTTCTCTCTATCCATCTTCTATCTCATCGAGTATCTCCCTCAATGCCTTTCTTGCCTCACGCTTTCTCAGGTCAAGCCACCCTCTGCTGTCATTCGGGATACACGCTATTGAAGACAACCTTTTCTCCGCTAAGTACGCCCTTTGTTGCCACTCGCTTACTAGCTTCTCTAGCTGCTCTCTCGACTTCTTCTTTGATTTCTGCGAGTTGTAGCTGGGCTGATTGCCTTTGTCTTGCCTCATTTTCGTATGCCACCTCTTTTACCTTGTCTACTGTTTCACGAAAATCTTTGTTCTCGCGCATCATCTTAATACACTTATCTCTGCCATATAGGACTGTCGTGTGGTCACGCCCCATAAACCTACCCAATGACGGCAAGCTGCGCTTGGTCAGCAACCAGCCAAGATAGTATGTGATAAATCGAGCATTGCACAGATATGCGGGACGGCTCCTGGACATAAGAAGCTCCCTTGGCAAAAGCATCACTTCACATACGGCATCAACAACAGACACAAAAGAGATGTCTACAATCTCTTCTTCGTCGAGGGTCGCGTCAATTTTAATATCTAGCTTCATTTGTTTTCCTTCTCATATACTTCTGTTTCCATTGCAACGCCAAGCGCATAGTGTGCCAGCTTGTATAGCTGACGCGATGACATCTTGCGCTGGAATACCTCGCCATCGACATAGACACGCATTGCACCTGTCATCGGTATGGCAATCATTTCGCTGGGTTCAAACGTGGCATCTGCTTGACACGTCATTAGCTCTGCTTTTGTAATCATTTTTCTTCCCTCACAGAGAGGGCAAGGCTTCTCCATGAAGCTGTTTCCTTCCCCGTCTGATGATATGTTGATGAGCAGAACACCCTGCCCATTGCATTGACCGCATTTGTAGGCTGTTCCGCTCATCTTATTATCTCCTTAAAACGGTACGCTGTCTGCGGCTTGAGTGCCAGCAGGTGCGGATGCTTCAGGTGTGAACTTGTCTGACACCTTACCCTTGAGGGCTGGTGCTTTCGGGTTCTCGCTGTTGCCATCCCAAAGTGCAATGTCGATTTGCTCACCAGCTTTGATGTCGCGGTGTGCGTAGAAGCTACCTTTGAGGCGTGGGTGTGAGCCACCTGCTTCATACTTTTCATTGCTCCAGAGAGCGGCTGTTCCTGTGTTATCGTAACTCTGACTCATATCCATTATCCTTTCGTGAGTTCTGTTTTACGTTTACTAAAGAGAGCAAGCACTTCATTGCGCTTGGCCTCGTCCATTGCCTCGATGTCCCCCTTCAATCCATCGTAGAGGGCTGTCAATCCACCAAGATGAGGCACTGCGTTTACACGCTCCTCGATGGACTGATTGGTTGTCCCCCGCTCCGCTTGTGAGGGAGTTTTGGGAGCAGGGGACTTAGCAGGCGTCTGCGTCTTGGGAGGGTTCGCCTGCCTTGCTGGGGTGTTTATTGTCTGGTTTCCATCTGCATCAGGTTCACTAAGGCCAAACATTGTAACTAGGGCAATGCGGCGCTTGTATGTAACAGCACCAGCCCATTTCTGTGCATCAGTGTAATCGCCGATGTAGATACGGCCTTCAATTTTTTCACCACTTTCTAGGTGCATGATGGTCGTGACCAATTCATTACCTTCAAATGTCTGAGTAAACCCAAGACCATAATCCAAAGTGTTTGCCAAACCCTTAATAAGGTCATCAATGGTGTGATACTTACTGTTGTTGTGGAACTTATTTAGCCCCGTCTTGTCGATGCTGGCGTTAGCTCGAAACTCCGCCATCGCTGTAATTAAATCTTTCATAGTCTCCATAGCTCCTTTGCTTGATTGAGATAGTCATTGGGCATAAACCTCCAGCGGAAGTCATCCCAGTTTGGTTGAATCCAATACTTCAGAACATGCGGGTCGGTGCTGATTGACAGCAGGTTTTCCCACACGATTGCGTTGTGCAGTATTTGATTGAAGTGATAGTCAAGGGATTCTGCACCCAACAATTCGCAATTATCCTGACTGAAAGTGACTGCCCCTTGCGTTGTAATATAGACCAGCGTGGGCATCTTGCCTGTCGCTGCCCAGTAGATAGCAACCTGTCGCACATGGCTGGGGTCTGGGTTCTCTGCCAGCTTTGCTTGTCGTGGGCTGCGTGTGCCGTCCTTCTTGACAGGCCCAAACGGATTCCATTTTGTCTTTATCTCTATGATTGATTTGTCGCCAGTCAGGTCAACAAAGCCCATAATCTCCTGCGCCAACTCTGGATGCTGCAAGCTAACACGCTCTTCAGCTACGAATTTACCCTCATAATCTTTCAGTGCATCGACACCGTTCTCGACAACCAGCACAACGTCCTCGACATACTGGCGTGTCTTTAGCTCGTCCAGTTCGTCAATCTGCTCGTGTGATTGGATGCGGTTTACTGCTGTGACGATTGCATCTTCCATATCAATGCCGTCACATATGACGCTCTGAATGGCATCATGTGCAGAGCCACCAGCGATGGCAGGCACACCGACAGGAATGTCACGCCGCTCATCTTTCAGGTAGCGATACTCAAATAGACGCAAGCAAGCTGGCTTCTCTAGCTGGCTATGGGACATATAGGTAATGCCCTGCTCTGCCCATTCTTGTGGTAGTTGTTTCATACGAAGTCCCTTTCGTTATGCCCATAATGCACAAGGCAATCTGGGGCGTCAATACTTTTCTGGGATTAAAGATAAAAAAAAATAGCAGGGGCGATTTCTCGCCCCCGCCTGTTGTTATGGCCTTGATTTCATAACCTCTTGCTCGTCCCATCCATCATCATCAAAGCACGAAGTATCTATGAAGTGCATCCCATAAAAATCTATGTCGCACTTATTTTCCTCCCAATGATAAAAGGTGTGTCCGTCGCAATCGTAATAATCTTTATCCATCCTGTATAATCTTCCGATTATATTCTTTTTGTGTAACTCCTTCAGCTTGGAGACACCATCGTCAAAGTTTTCAAATTCTCCGACAATCTCTTCATAAATGTCTTTGTCTGGATTGAAATTTTCATAAGACCAAACGAAATACTTTGTATCACTCATATCCCTCTCTCCTTGATTAGGTGATACCACTATAGCATTAGTGTTAATGCTTGTCAAGTATTATTTTTTATTTTTTTCTCTTGCAAATCCCATGAAGCATGATACTCTTCACGAATTGACAAAGGAGTGAATCAATGACACTAAAAGAATTTATAGATAGCGAAGGCATCTCAACATATCAATTTGCGCGAATGATGAAGGACGCTGGGCGTGAGGTAAATCAGTCGGTTGCTTGGCGTTGGTATGCTGGCAAGCAGAATCCTGCTTGGGAAACAGTTGCTTACATCACACGCGCAACCAAAGGCAAAGTGCAAGCCAACGACTTTGTGCTTCCCATTGACTGAGGTAGCTCTGATAACGGGTTGGATATTGGCTTGGGGTGACGAGCGTTCCATTAAATACTCCCCGCCATTTCCCACAGCACAAATGTGTGAAGAGGCAAAGAGAGAGTTGCCAGAACATTATTTTTCGAAAGGGTGTTTTTATGTCAAAGATGGCACGAAACAAGGGCGCAAATTTTGAACGGGACTGCTGCAAACTCATAGCCGACCAGCTTGGTTACGAGTGCAAACGCAACCTTGACCAGTATCAGGTGAAGGAGTGCTGCGACATCGAGCTTGGACAGCTTTTTGCTATCGAGTGCAAGCGTTACGCGGCGGCAGCAGGCGGCTGGTTTCAGCCTAAATGGTGGGAGCAAGCAAAGCGAAGCGCGGCCTTGTCCAATCTTGTGCCTTGTCTTTTCTATCGTTATGACCGCCAGCCGTTGCGTATTGTGTTGCCGATTTATGCAATCAACTCAGAGTATGCGCTGGACTCCAGCCAGTATGATTGGCCTCGTGATGGCAATGCCTGCAAGCCTGTTGTGATGGACGAGGAGACTGGCTTCATGGTCATGCGGGAGTGGTTGGTATGAGTTGGAAGCACGAATGGGACAGCGACCTTGACAATGAGAAGCGGATAGTCGCCAAGCTACATGAGATGTGGAACTGCGAATCCGCCAAGATGCAGGGCTTCAGCTATGCCGATTTTATCTTGACACGGGGCGAACAGGACGGGCTGGCACAGGGCGTTGCCTTCTGTGAGATACGCTGTCGCACAACCCCAAAAGATAAATTTCCTACTATCTTTATCACGCTGAATAAATACAAGAATATGCTGATAATGACAGAGTTCACGGGGCTGAAATCCCTGTTTGTCGTGCAATGGTCTGATCAATGTGGCTATCTTGAATTGACAAAGGACAATGAAGGAACAACCTTCCCGAAGCGGAGAAACCCGAAGGGTGATGACCACCACGACGAGCCGTGTGTTCTGCTGTCTGTTGCCAACTTCACAAAACTTTGGGACGGGCAAGCATGAGTTGGTCAGCGATGGAATGGGCTGTTGAGCAGGACTGTGGCGACGCACAGAGCAAGATTGTTTTGGTCGTCATTGCTAAACATGCTAACAAAAAGCTACAGGCTTTCCCGTCTGTCTCTCGCATTGCAAAGCTGGCGAATATGTCTCCGCGCTCTGTTCATCGCAAGATTAACCGCTTGCAAGAGCTTGGTCTTTTGCATGTCAAAAATCAGGGCAAGGACGGCAAGAAAACCAGCAATCTTTACACGTTGCGGGTAGTGACAGACAGACAGATAGATATGACAGAGAGTCATATTGATACTGACAGGTTGGCAGGTAGAACTAGTAACTTAACTAGTCATATATCTTCTTCTATTCCTGATAAGACAGACTTTCACCATAAGGAGAAAGAAGATGAAAAAGAAACAGATTGGACTAGCTTCGCTAATGAGATACTAGGTAAGAGCAATGGATCAGATGACGGCAAAGTGGGTGATTGATAACTTTTCTGATAGAGAGGACTATCAGGACAATCAAACCGTGCAAGAATGGATTAACCAAGCGCGTCAGGTATTGGAAGCCAGACGCTTAGATTATTAGAAAGGGACTAAGATGAAAGAATTTGAAAAGAAGGAAACGATGACCTATGACTCGCGCATCGCGCTTGTCAGAGAAAACTTTTGCAAACAGATGGGGCTTTTGTATCAGCCGCACACGCATTTGAAAGAGGGCGAAGGGGCGGCGGTTTATATGCAAGAGGTGGCGGAAGCTATCAACAGTCGTATCAGCGCAGATGT
>Ga0208159_1000153_pt1 | contig 28288 bp, 40 predicted proteins | sample 9_EtaG_FD_184082 | JGI IMG/M metagenome (GOLD analysis project Ga0208159, IMG submission 184082) | Marine viral communities from the Subarctic Pacific Ocean - 9_ETSP_OMZ_AT15188 metaG (SPAdes) (version 2) | ecosystem: Environmental > Aquatic > Marine > Oceanic | place: Pacific Ocean | collected... | reverse complement strand
TCAAAAGATGTTTATGAAGAGGGAGAACATCGCAGATCGTGGTATATGGACAGCAAAGAAAAGATATATTTTAAATGTATGGGATAGTGAAGGTGTTCGTTATGAAGAACCTAAACTGAAGATGATGGGTATTGAGGCAGTCAAGTCATCAACTCCTGCACCTTGTCGTAAGATGATTAAGGATGCACTTAAGATAATGATGAATGGCACAGAGGAAGATATAATTGATTATATTGATGCTTGTCGTAAGGAATTCAAAACATTACCGGCAGAGGAAATATCATTTCCTCGCACAGCATCAAATGTAGATAAGTATCGAGCACATTCTACGATATACTCAAAGGGAACTCCCATACATATACGTGGTGCGTTATTGTTTAACCACCATGTGAAAAAGAATAAGTTGGATAATAAATATTCACTTATTCAAAACGGTGAAAAAATTAAATTCTGTTATTTGAAAAAACCTAACATTATTCACGAAAATATTATATCCTTTATCCAAGACTTTCCTCGTGAAATTGGACTTGATGCGTATATCGATTATGATCTACAATTTGATAAGTCATTCTTGGAACCACTCAAAATCATTCTTGATGCGATTGGGTGGAATGTAGAAAAAACTGTAAACCTCGAACTATTCTTTTCCTAATGGATTTACCTGTTGACGACAGAGAACTTGCCACTATAATAAAAGCATTGACTTTAGGTGGTGATACTGCATTGTATCAAAAACTTAAATTAGTCAAAGAAACACGGGATCAAAATCCCGGTGGCCCTTATAAAAAAATTCTACGTGAAACTCACGGATTAGTGATATGATTTTTTCTACTTTAATTGAACACGGAAACTACGATGGATTACCACCAACAGGTGTATTCATATTTTGGATCGTGGCATCCATAGTTATAACAGTAGGGTATGGTTTATACTATACTTTTGGAGAAGGTGGTAAAAACCTTAAAGATGAAATTTTAGAGCATGCAAAAATGCATGAGTTAGGGATTGCACATGGTCATGAAGGACGTAAACCAGTGATGACACAGAGAGCACAAGAAAAAGATTATCCACTACATCATCATAAGTAATGTTTTATAAAAAAGTGAGTCTGGTTACTGGTGGGTTTGATCCCTTACACAGTGGTCACATATCATATTTTGCAAGAGCAAAAGACTTCTCTGATTTTTTAGTTGTAGGTATTAATACTGAAGAGTGGTTAACTAAAAAGAAGGGACAATACTTTCAATCATGGACAGAGAGAGCAGAAATTATTCGTCATCTAAGAATGGTTGATGCTGTTATTACTGTCCCTGATGACGATCAAGGATCCGCGTGTGGTGCAATAGATAAATGTTTAGAGATTGCAGATGAAATTATTTTCTGTAACGGAGGTGACAGAGAAAAAGGTAACACACCAGAACTTGACAGATTTAAAAAAAATGATAGAGTTAAGTTTGAATGGGGTATCGGTGGTAATGATAAAATGAATAGTAGTTCATGGATTCTACACGGATATTTTGAAAGACAACGTAAATTACTAGGAATCTGATGGAAACGCATAGAAATACATTGCGTATGTTACTCAAAGAGAGAGCGTATAAGCATGGTAAATTTACCCTATCATCGGGTAAAGAATCAGAACATTACATCAATTGCAAACCTGTCACCTTATCGTGTGAAGGGAATGCATTGTTATCTCACCTAATGATTGAACATGTGGAGGATAACGCTGCAGCAGTAGGTGGTCTAACTTTAGGTGCTGATCCTTTAGTATGCGGCATTGCACAGAAGGCTTATTATTCTGGTAAACATATTGATGCTCTTATTGTAAGAAAAAATCCTAAAGGATATGGGACAAAGGAAGTTATTGAAGGTAACAAACCACCAAAAGGATCAGTTGTTACTGTTTTAGAAGATGTTACTACTACAGGTAGTAGTGCAATCAAGGCAGTGAATGTATTACGAGATGCAGGTTACATTGTAAATCGTGTTGTTGCGATTGTAGATCGTCAAGAGAATCATAAGGTATGGGAAAATAATGAACTTGAATTTATATCATTGTTTAAACTAGAGGATATTATAAAATGAATTGTTGGCATTGTAATACTGAACTCATCTGGGGTGGGGATCAAGATCTTGACGATTATCCAGATATGGAGTATGATATAGTTACTAATTTATCATGCCCAAAGTGTGAATCTTACGTTGAAGTTTATCATAAAATAAAAAAATAATTATGGATTTTCTGAAAGAGATAGTAAAAGAGATTGGAGATGACTTTACCCAACTGGCATCAAATATCGATGAAACTGAAACATTCATTGACACAGGTTCGTTTATTTTTAATGGACTTATATCAGGGAGTATATTTGGCGGTGTATCTAATAACAAGATCACTGCAATTGCTGGTGAAAGCAGCACTGGAAAGACTTTTTTCTCCCTCGCAGTGGTTAAAAACTTCCTTGATTCTAATCCTGATGGTTATTGTTTATACTTTGACACAGAGGCCGCAGTTAATAAAGGATTACTTCAGTCTCGTGGTATAGATTTAGATCGTCTTGTTGTAGTAAATGTTGTTACAATAGAAGAGTTTCGTAGTAAAGCACTCAAGGCAGTAGATATCTATCTCAAAAAACCAGAGGATGAACGTAAACCATGTATGTTTGTGTTAGATTCTCTTGGCATGTTATCGACAGAGAAAGAAATAAATGATACACTAAATGAAAAACAAGTTAGAGATATGACCAAATCTCAACTTGTCAAAGGTGCATTTAGAATGCTCACTTTGAAACTTGGTCAAGCAAAGATTCCACTTATTGTTACTAACCACACTTATGATGTCATTGGTTCTTATGTCCCTACAAAAGAAATGGGAGGAGGCAGCGGTCTCAAGTATGCTTCAAGCACAATCATTTATCTCAGTAAGAAAAAGGAGAAGGATGGAAAGGAAGTTATTGGAAACATTATCAAAGCAAAGACTCATAAATCACGCTTGAGTAAAGAAAACAAAACAGTTGAGATTCGTTTATATTATGATGAACGTGGTCTTGACAAATATTATGGTCTCCTTGAGTTAGGTGAGATTGGTGGACTATGGAAAAACGTTGCTGGTAGATATGAAATCAATGGTAAAAAAATCTATGCAAAACAAATCTATGCAGAACCAGAAACATACTTTGATGATTATGTAATGCAAGCTCTAGATGAAATAGCACAAAAGGAGTTTAGTTATGGAGAAAGTTGAGTTTCTTATCTTAAGAAACCTTTTATATAATGAAGAATATCTCCGTAAAGTTGTCCCTTTTATTAAACCAGAATACTTTGAAGATGAAAAACAAAAGATAGTTTTTCAAGAGATTACTGCGTTTGCTGAACAGTATAATGAACTTACTACCAAAGAAGTTCTTTGTATTGAGATTGAAAAACGAAATGATATTAATGACTCTATGTTCAAGGATATCACGTTGTTCATCGGTGAATTAGACGACAATCCTGCAGATCTTACATGGTTACTCGATACAACTGAAAAGTGGTGTCGAGATCGTGCTATATACTTAGCATTAATAGAATCAATACAACTAGCAGATGGAAAAGATGACACTAAAGGAAGGGATGCTATTCCTTCTATTTTGTCTGATGCTCTGGCTGTGTCTTTCGATAATCATGTAGGTCATGATTATTTAATTGATTATGAGGATAGATATGAGTCTTATCACAGAAAAGAAGATAAGATACCATTCGACTTGGAGTTCTTCGATAAAGTCACAAAAGGAGGTCTCCCGAATAAAACGCTTAACATCGCTCTTGCTGGCACTGGTGTTGGTAAGTCTTTGTTTATGTGCCATTTTGCCTCTTCTGTTTTACTCCAAGGTAAAAATGTTCTCTATATTACTATGGAGATGGCTGAAGAAAAGATTGCGGAAAGGATTGATGCGAATCTTTTGAATATTAATATTCAAGATATTACAGACTTACCTAAACCAATGTTTGAAAGTAAGGTGACTGACATATCAAAGAAGACACAAGGCACACTTATAATTAAAGAGTATCCAACTGCTGCTGCACATTCAGGTCATTTTAAATCATTGTTAAATGAACTTGCATTAAAAAAGTCTTTTAGACCTGATATCATATTCATTGATTACCTAAACATATGTGCATCCTCTCGTTATCGAGGTAATTCTAATGTCAATTCTTACTCGTATATCAAAGCAATTGCGGAAGAACTCCGTGGTCTTGCGGTTGAAGCAAACCTTCCAATCGTTTCAGCTACCCAAACCACTCGTAGTGGGTTTGCTAGTAGTGATGTGGATCTTACAGATACGTCCGAATCCTTTGGTCTCCCTGCAACTGCTGACCTTATGTTCGCTCTTATATCTACAGAGGAGTTGGAGAGCATCAACCAAATATTGGTTAAGCAATTAAAGAATAGATATAATGATCCCACCATACATAAACGTTTTGTTGTTGGTATTGATCGTGCAAAGATGAGATTATATGATTGTGAACAGAAAGCACAAGATGATATTATTGACAACGGACAAGAAACAGAGTATGATGATGATAAATCAAAATTCAAAAAAACATTCGGTGATTTTAAATTCTAATGACATTACCTGATTATTTTTATCCCTACTGGTCTGTATATGATGGTCTAGGTCAACATTATAATGATTGCAGTCATGAAAAATATGCTATAGATACTTTGAGATTGCATCCTAATGAGGGGTTTACATACAAACAAATAAATGCGCCAAAACCATTACCACCACATATTGTTGATGTAACTGCCGAAACAGAAGGTGCATTACCCGGTCAAAGGGGATTACCTAAAGTAACCGAAAGATTGCCCTTTGAACCCATACTAGAAGAACTACCCGAAAGTAATTTACAAGAAATTTAATTATGACAGTTGACACAGAAAAATACTTAGACTTTGTGCATGATGTAACAAGCGCAGAAAGTTTAGACTATGCTGCTCTCTTAACTCGTATGAATAAATTAGAGTTAGAAGATGACTGTAACCTATCACAGTTATTAACCGCTGCACTTGGTCTCACAGCAGAGTCTGGTGAATTTACTGAAGTAGTAAAGAAAATTATTCTTCAAGGTAAACCATATAATGAAGATAATGTCTTTCATATGAAGAGAGAACTAGGTGATATTTGTTGGTATATTGCTCAAGCATGTATGGCACTCGATACAACATTTGATGAAATAATCGAGATGAATGTTGATAAATTAAAGAAAAGATATCCCGGTGGTGAGTTTAACGTGCATCAATCCGAAAATCGTAAGGCAGGAGATCTATAAATACTATTGTTAAATTCTAATAATTCCCATGGGCTTAATGAATGATCTTGCAGGTTTATCTGCAGCATACGCCTCTATGAATAAGAGTGATCAAGGATATCTTTTGACAAGAGCAGATAAAGATGGTAATACTCCTGCGTGGCAAAATCGTTATAAGATAAATGAGGCAACAGGTAAACCATTGTATATAATGGCAGATCATCTTGTTGAGTCATTCGAGAATGAACTATTTCATAAAATTGATGAGGCTCTTGAGGAGTTAGATAAGTTAAACGAAGGTAAGATACCTGCAGGACTTAGAGCATACCTTGATAAGAAAAAAGGTAAAAAGGGTAATGGAAAAGATAATGGTAATGGGAAAGATCATGATGATGATAATGGAAATGGAAATGGTAAAGGGAAACCAGATTTCATAGATCTTGATAAAGATGGTGATAAAAAGGAGTCAATGAAAAAGGCTGCTAAAGATAAGAAAATGAAAGAAGAATATGTAGATGAAATGGTGAAGGGTGCAGATCCAGTCATGAGAAAAATGGCATCACAGGATAGACAGCAAGGTAAAGATAAACTTTTATCAAAGAAAAAAGGTCAAACAAACGCTGCACATATGATGACAAAAATAAAAATGAGTCCCGGATATGGTGAAGAAACTAACATAGTTCAAAAATTAATTGATTCAGGTAGGTTTACAGAATCAGAAATTAGAGGTATACTAGAGTCATAGTTTCTATGACATTATGATTAATTTACGTGACGACATTTTAAAATCCCAAATCAATTACTATCAAGGTTTGATTTGTAAGCATCAACAAAATGTCGAAATCTATCTTAACCAACCCGTAGGTATTGGTGAACACTCTGATGTTATGGCAACGATTGAGAAGGAACTCAGTGAGATTGCTAAAGCACATGAGAACATAGAAGTTATCAATCACTATTTTCTCAACAGGTAATGGCAATCACTGTTTCAAAAAAAGACGTAGAAGTTTTAAGTGAAGCATTGTTTTGCTATTATTTTGCAATTTACAAAAAAAATAAATTTAAAAAATATAGTATTAGTGATTGGTTGAATATTAATAATCAAGGGGACTTGAATAAATGGTCAAGTAATCTTGGTATCAATTCAATCACTAAAAAAGTAAATTCAGATTCTGCATTTATTTCGAGACTAGATAAAGTTTATACATTCCTTACAGAAAAGGGATGGCATCCAAGATTAGTGATGCAAATGGATAAATTTTCATCATCTTATAATATAAATGGTCAATGTGAAATTATGAGAGCAGATGAGATACCTGCTCAATATGATCCATATAAAGTATATGAAGAGATATCAAAAAAAGCAAAGACAGCTTTAGGATTTAGAGGAACAGTTGATAAAGATAAATGGAATCCCTCAGATGTTTGGATATTTACACCGAAGTCAGTCAATGTTTTAAAAGATTATGTTAAAAATTTAAATAAAAGAATATTAATAGATCCTGAATATAAAGTCGGATATCTTAATGCATTGAACAATGCGATCTTTAATCTATATGAGAAGAAACAATTATATCCTATATCACTTAAAGCACCGGGTTCATCGGTAAAAATAACATTAGAAAATGCGAAAGGTATATCTATAAAAAAAGTTGTTCGTTATACACAACTTAAATATGACAATAACAATCAAGATGCAAAGATAGGATTTGCGGTTGATTTATTTAATGAAACAACAAAAGGAACTATTAAGAAGGATTATATAGTTGGTAATATAAAAACAAAAACTGTTCCATCTGGTGGTGCTAGATTGGAGATAGAAGTTAAAGGTGGTGGTGCAAGATATGGAACTATGGGAACTGAAAATTATCAGTATATAATAAGTGAAACAGATAATAGTGGTATTCAGTCACTTGATAAAATTAGAACTAATTTAGAAAGAAGTAATCCAGTATTGAGGAAATATTGGTCAGGATCAAGTGGTAGGAATTGGTTGGCACGAAAAAAATTACTTGAATCTTTCAAAAAAGATCCAGTTCAATTTAAAAATGAAATTGAACCATACACTCAGGCTCTATACAAACATCTAAATGGAACTTTTTGGGATCCATCAAATGCAGAAAGAGGTGCGAGAAGTCCAGAGGAAGCATGGTTAAATAAAACTCATGCAGGTGAGGTAGGTGTTGCAGTAAATGATATTGCAAATAAAATAAGTCGGGACATTACTGTTGAAAATTTATTTGACTTAGCAGCATCTCAAAGATTTGGTGCTGGTATTAGTGCACAACAACTAGAAAGGAGAAAACAAATGCTTCCTAACAGTTTAAGAGAGATTAATAATGTCCCTGTTACTGAGGCAAAAACAATATGGAATGCATGCTTTCATCTTGTTGTTAAATAAAAACGCTAAATAAAGTATATAATACCATCTTATGAAAGGTTTTTCACGATTTTTAGTTGAAGCAGAAGAATCCAAAGTAGCCGCACAAGCAAAAAGACTTAATCTCAAGAGTGATGGTCATGGCGGTTGGTTAGATGCTGGTGGAAAGTATGTTGCAAAAACAGAGAAAGGTAAATTAAAATTCTTTGGTAAGAGAGGTGGAGCAAAAGAAGATCCACAAACACAAACTCGTAGACCAACACCAGAACCAATCAAAACTAAAGTTGCTGCAAGACCCGGACAAGTTGCAGCACCAGCAAAACCAGCAAAACCAGAAACTGCAGCACCTGTAAAGACAAAAAAACCTGATGAGGCAGAGACTGCAGAGGGAGATACAATTACAGTTGCGTTTGGTAGATTTAATCCACCAACTATAGGTCATGAAAAATTATTAAAAGCAGCACAAAAAGTTGCTGTGGGTGGTGAATTAAAAATATACCCATCAAGATCACAAGATCCAAAGAAAAATCCTCTTGATCCTGATATGAAAGTTTCATTCATGAGAAAGATGTTTCCAGAGTTTGAAGAAAATATTATAAATGATTCAGAAATGAGATCAATATTTAATGTATTGGTTACAGCAGCAGAGGAAGGATATAAAAATGTTAATATTGTTGTTGGAGCAGATCGTCAAGCAGAGTTTGAAAATCTTGCAAACAAATATAATGGAGAACTATATGATTTTGATGAGATTAGAGTTATTTCTGCTGGCGTGAGAGATGCTGATGCTGAAGGAGTTGAAGGGATGTCGGCATCTAAAATGAGAAAAGCTGTAGTAGATGATGATTTTAATTCATTTAAAACAGGAACACCAAGTTCTATAAAAGATGCAGATGCACAAGCTTTATATGATGCAGTTCGTTCTGGTATGAAGATTGCAAAGAAGAAAGCAGTTGCAGAATTATGGCAAATTGCACCTAAATGTGATCCAAGAGGTTTGAGAGAACAATATGTGTCTGGTAATTTATATAAATTAGGTGATTATGTTGAAAGTTTGAATACGGGACTGATAGGAAAAATAATTCGTCGTGGAACTAATCATTTAATATGTGTAACCGAAGAAAATTATATGTTTAAAACATGGATAAAGGATGTCATGGAATATACTGAAGTCAGAATGAGTCGTCGTATGAGAGATAAAACACACCCAAATTACTTAATTGGCACTTCAGGATATAGAAAAAACGTTATGGATAAGATGGGTATGAAGAAAATACAGAACTTTGATATTAAGGAGTTCATAAATAAATACAGACTAAAAAAGTGACATGCCACAAGGAATATCGCCAAACCCATTAAACAAACTATCACAAATCTACTTAAGTCAGATTGTTGAATCTGGTTGTGATTGTGATTGTGAAGGATGTGGTCAAGACCCATGCATTAAGTGTGGAAGAAGTCATCATATTGTAAATGAGCATCATAAGAAAGACGCAGATGGTAATACGATTCCTCATGAGGGTGAAGATGTTGATGAAGCAATGTATACAGGCCCTAACAAAGAAGATAGAAAGCAAATTAAAAAAATGGATGACCCTAGTTATGCTAAGAAGTTAGCAGACTATGAAAAGAATATGGATCCCAAGAAACGTCAGGCACTTAAGGATAAAGCAACTAAGGGTATGAAGTTTACTCATGAAGCATTTTCTGACACAGGTATGGCAAAAGGATCTGGAAAACCATCTGGTGCTATGAAAGATTTTCTTGATAAGAAAGCAAAGAAACTAGAAAAACAAAGAGCGTCACAATCTCAAGCTGCTAGAAATAATCCTCACTTTGATAGCACACAACCATCACCGTCAGGTAGAAATAAGTATATGGAATCTATTTCTAATTGGAGAGAAGATTTTATATGGGAAGAAGAAGTTGAAGGCCCCGACAATAAAGATAATAAAAAAGTAACAGAGAAAAATATAAAAAATAAAATTGTTATTAATCCTAAATTAGGTGAGGCAGTTGAAAGTATGGGTGGACAACTGATTGATGTTGTTGAAATGGATATGGATAAAAAGGGTCAAGAGGATCCACAAATGAAATCAAAGATGCTTCGTCAAAGGCAACTTAAAAAACAAGTATTACTTCGTAAATTACAGGCAGTAAGACAAACTGGTGGTGAAGACATTGTTGCATCATATGAACCAGACGGTGAACAACTTGATGAATATGGTAATCCAAGAGTAGGAATGAGGTTGAAAGTTGCTCGTGCGATTGATAAAGTAAATCCAAAACCAAAAGTAGGTAGTAAGAGAACTGCTATTTCAAACAAGTTGAAGATGTCTTCAATACGAGCAGAAACTAGAAGACAAAAACAAAAAGATAATCCATATTCAGTTGGTAAAAAAGTAAAGACTGCACTTGGAATGAGCACTGAAGACTATATTCCAGAAGAGGAATATGATCATTATAAAGATCGCATGGCTGAAAGGGGTATTGATATAAGTTCTCCTGATAAGAAAGATGCAACAACTATGCCAAGAAAACCAGAGAAACCATCAAAAGGCATGACTGCTGCACAAAAAGCAGCAAAAGGTAAATCTGCACTTGATATTGTGAAAGCAGACATTAGGAAAAAATATGGTAAAGGTGCCATCATGGATATGGGTAAAAAATAATGCCAGCACTTTCCAAAAAACAACAAAGATTTATGGGAATGGTTTATGCAACCAAAAAAGGTGAAATGGATAATCCGTCACCTGAAGTTCAAAAGGCTGCAGACTCTATGAAAAAAAGTGATGCAAAAGATTTTGCATCTACAAAACATAAAGGTTTACCAAATAAAGTAGTGCAAAAGGAGGAATCAAACCCTCGTATTCCTAGAAAGAAAGGTCAACCAGCCGGATCTAAAAAACATTCTGATTTATATACTGATGAAAATCCTAAAGGAACTATTCATGGACTTGGTTTTAAGGATGTGGCTACTGCTAAAGCATCTGTCTCAAAAATACGTAATTCTTCAAGATCACATGCTCATAAAATTCAAGCAGCAGTTGCTATGGAACAAAGGGCAAGAGAAATGGGTAAAACCTCTGAAGCAGCAGTCTATAGAAAATTCATCAACACGATGAAGGAAAAGACAAAGAAGATGAATGAAGCGATAAATCCTGCACAACAGGCTGCTATTGCTATCTCTAAAAAGAATAGATTGCAAGATTTAAAAATTGCTAAGAAAAAAAAGAAATCTATGAGTGAGAAAAAAGATCATGAACACTCAATGATAAGATCTCAACTCTCTACTATCATGAGAGCATCACAGAGATTGAAGAAAAAAATGAAAGGTGAAGGTGATGTAGAAGCATGGGTTCAATCAAAGATTACTAAAGCAGCAGATTATATAGATACTGCAGCAGATTATGTAGATAGTGGTGAAGTAAACGAGGAAGGTTTACGGGACTGGTTTGGTAAATCAAGCGGAACTACTAAGTCTGGACGCAAAGTAAAAGGTTGGGTTCAAGTTGGTGGTAAGTATGATGGTAAACCTTGTGCTCGTCAACCCGGTCAGAAAACAACTCCTAAGTGCACCTCTTCATCAAAGAGAGCATCTATGAGTGATAAAGAAAGAGATAGTGCAAGAAGAAGAAAGGTAGCAAAAGACCCTAATCAACCACAGAAGTCAGGTGCAGCAGCACCAACAATGGTTTCAACTGATCCCAAAAAGAAAATGAAGGAAGCATACGGTGGTCAAGGAGTATCGAGAAAGGCAAAATTAGCATCAACTCATCCTCCTACTGCACAAGCAGCAATCAAAAACATCCCTACAGAAACTGATAGGGGATCCGGTAACAAAGCAGCAAGGAGGGCTGGCATGGAAGTCAAAACAAAAAATCCTACTTTACAGGCATACTTAAAAAACAAAAAGAAAATTTCCGAGAGACATTACGGATCATCTGTAAATAAAATACCAGCAGAACTTGACAAAGCAGTTGCGTTACATAAGAGTCAAGCAAAAAGATTAAGAGACTCTGATGAGGTAAAGAAAGATGCAGGGAAAGCTGCGAATAAAATTCCAGCACAACTTGATAAGGCAGTTGCGATGCACACAAAACAGGCAAAGACATTAAGAGCTGCTGGAGTAGGAGAGGGATTTAAAGGATATGCAGATCTTAGTAAATCACATCCAGAGGCAGTTAAAAAGATGGAAGATCATATTGCAAAACATTTTGGAAAGAAAAATCCAAGAGTGACTGGCGGTAAAATGGGTGTGAAGAAAGAGGAGTTTGTGAATGAAGCAAAGGATAAGAAAGGGAAGGGTAGTGGCACAAAAGATGCTTGCTATCATAAAGTTAAGTCAAGATACTCTGTGTGGCCAAGTGCTTATGCATCAGGTGCGTTAGTTAAGTGTCGTAAAGTAGGTGCTGCTAACTGGGGTAATAGTCGTAAGGAAGAGTTTGAAAGAGACGGTATCTCATTTGGTCAGTTTCAGGAGAAATGTTGGCCTGGATATGAAAAGAAAGGTATGAAGACTATGTTTGGAAAGAGATATCCAAACTGTGTTAAAAAAAAAGCTAGCAAAGAAGAAGTAGAGCACGTTTACGAAGATGATATGAAGGGTATGAGTGTCAAATCAGGGCACAAAAGACCTACTAAAAGTGGTGCTGGTATGACAGCAAAGGGTGTTGCAGCATATCGTCGTAGAAATCCAGGCTCAAAACTAAAGACTGCGGTAACAACAAAACCATCTAAATTAAAGAAAGGATCTAAGGCAGCAAACAGAAGGAAAAGTTACTGTGCTAGAAGTGCAGGGCAAATGAAGAAGTTTCCTAAAGCAGCGAAAGATCCAGATAGCAGATTAAGGCAAGCACGAAGACGCTGGAACTGCTGACCTATATAATATACGTTTAGGAAATTATTATGCTTTCATTTTTACTACCATTCGCATCAAAAATTGTATCTGATGCGGTGAATAAAATCCCTGAAAATGAGGAATTAGGGGATAAACTCATTGAAGTTTGTATAGTCATCCTTAAAAAAGCAGTTAAGTTAACAAAAACTGACATGGATGATAAACTTTTAGCGGAAGTCGAGAAGGCAATTCAGACCCGTTAATTTTGAAGATCACATATCTATAAATATTAATTAGCAAGAAAATCTAAAGAGAGAAAAACATGGCACTTTGGGGAAACAAGGATGCTGGTATTGGAACTGCCCCTGCAGCACATGCAGCGCAGGCCACGTTAACCTTGAATTATGCAACAAAAGAAATTGTTGGAGCAGCAACCACGTTTGGTCGTGTCGGTGCAGCAAAAACAGGTGATGTAATAGAAATCGGATCAAGAGCACCGGGTGCCACTTATTTCGGTAGTGCTACCATTGTTGGTATCGCAAGCACGACTTCCATTTCTATTGGATCAACAGCCGGTTTAAGCGGTGCAGCAATATCTGGAGTTACATTTTTCAAAGTTCGTGAGTGTCCTACCTCATCAGAAGGCGATCAATCATTCAGCACAAGAAATGATTCCGCATCTAGTTTGAATAAAATTGGAGAAGTAATTTTAGGAGCAGCAGTTGCCACTTCTGATGCAGCGGGTGTTGGTGTTAGTGTTTTCTCTGTAAGTAAGGCACAACAAAGTAGTGAGAGAGGACTAGGATTAATAGTCGGAGATAGCATAGATACAAATACTGGTAATCTTGTCATATCAAAAGTAAATGATGCTGTTGTGACCACATTATCTGCTGTTGGAGCAGGAGAAACAGTCTTTAGATTCGCTCCTCCACCGGGTATAAAACATGGTCAATTTATTCAAGACCAGAGTGGATCAATCGTTGGTTTTGGATCTACTACAGTAAAAGCGTTAGTTGGACAGGGTGCAACAACTAATTACATAACAATTAGTAATCTTGCTGGACATAATCTCTTGGCGGGAGACACAATTTTAACTCCTAATATTGCATCTGCTGTTGCAATCGGAACAGTGAATGTAGGTGTTAATACTATTTCATTAGTTGCTGGTGCCTCTGGAGGAACAATTACTGCTGGTATGGCGATCACAGTCTTTAGTGATACCATAGTTACATTAACTAAGGGTGCTGACATCGCTGTTAACGCTGGTTTAGGATTAACTATTGTTGGTGATGAGACTGCAGCATTCATATCATTTGGATCAACAACAGGATCAGCTATTAATTCTGGAGCAGGTGTAACTGTTAATAGATTCCAAGGTGGTTACGATAGATTCATATATGGAACTGCAGGTGCTGGTCTAACAGCAACAGGTGACTCTACTGCCGGTGATAAATTTATTCTTGACCATTCCGGATGGGTTGGTGTTCAAACATACGTTGATTCAGCGGGTAACTTAAGAGTTAAGAAAGAAGTATTAGTTGCAATGTCAGGTATTACAACTGCTGATACTCCGATCTATCCAGCATATCCACCAAATCCACCAGCTGCATAAATTATTAAAAGTATGATATGAGATTTACTGAATTGAATGAGGGCAACTTCCTCTTGTTTGCGATTAAAAATTATGAAAATCCACAAGCCGTTACAAAGGACGACTTTGATAAGGATTTAAATCACTTCAAATATATCAAAAGATTATTGAAGAGATACAAAAACACTGGTGTCCTTAAATCTCATTTACTACTTAATCATTTTATAGTTCTCTATAATATTTTCGGTGAAGCGACAACTCCGATGTTATTTTACAAAATAGACGAAGATCTGTGGGATACGATGAAGAGTTTTGTAATCTTTTTAAACAGATTACCTGAGTATCCTAAGACAAGCATGCATGATGTCAAAGTTGACGTGGTATGTTTGAAAGAACTTTATAGGGATTACAATGAAAAAAACTCCGCTAGAAAAGGTAATTGAATTAATTCGTGAGCAAGCGATTGGTGGTGCTCCAACGAATAATGTTGGTAGTGGAAATATAGCAGGAACAAGTCAAGCGGGTGATGATCCCCCTATTAGAAAGAAGAAAAGATATATCTATACTAGGGGGGCACGAAAGCAATGGATGAAGAAGTAAGAGTCGCTATTCTAGAACAAAAACAAGAAGTTCTCGAACATTTTGTAGAGAAGTTAGATTCTGCTATTGAAAAAATTGCAGAGGTAAATACTAATGTTAGTAGGATGCTTGCCGTCCATGAAGAAAAATTATCGAAACAAGACGAAATCGACGGAATACTCTTTGCTAAAATTGACGAACTCCGTGATAAAATGGACAGCGATCATGTCGTCCTGCGTCAAAGACTATCATTATTGGAACGGAGACTTTGGACTACTGTTGGAGCATTGGGAGCAGTGGTATTACTAAGTAATCCCCAAGCTATCAAATTAATTAGACCATTGTTTTCTTCTGCAAATAGTGCTATAATAGCACCAGTAGTTGCTATTGTGGATGGATCAAGTTGATTCTAAGTATATTGGATTAGTATCATCAAGACTACAAAAATTCAAAAGAGTTAAATCTGATCTGTATAATTTCAGATGCCCGATTTGTGGTGACTCAAAAAGAACTAAAAGTAAAACGAGAGGATATCTCTATGCAATTAAGGCAAATGTAAATTTCAAATGTCATAATTGTGGTGCTTCAATGTCTTTGAGTAATTTTTTGAAGAAGATAGACCCTGTTGTTCATAAACAATATGCTTTTGAAAAATTTAAGGATGGTCATACTGGTCGTAACTTTGTTGTTGAAGAACCAAAGTTTGAATTTAAAGCACCAGTTTTTAAACCCAAACTAAATTTACCAAAGGCAATTGATAATCCAATTGCAAAAAAATATCTAGAAAAAAGAAAGTTAAACCCATCTGAATTTTATTATACAGATACATTTAAGAAGTGGGTAAATACTTTAGTCTCTAAATTTGATGATGTAACTTATGATGAACCACGAATAGTAATTCCTTTAATATATGAAAACAATCTTATAGGAATACAAGGAAGGTCTCTAGGCCCTAATTCTGTTAAATATATTACTATCATGTTAGAGGAGGATGCTCCCAAAATTTATGGACTCGACAAAGTTAACAAAGAAAAATCAATTTATATCATTGAAGGCCCTTTCGATTCCTCCTTCGTGGAGAACTCGGTTGCTATGTGCGGTTCCGATCTTGATGTTCGGTCGTTTGGTTGGAGCGATTATATTTGGGTTTTTGATAATGAACCACGTAACAGAGAAATCGTCAATCGAATCTCCAAAACCATCGATAGAGGAGATAAAGTGGTAATTTGGCCTAGTAATATTGTTGAAAAAGACATAAATGATATGGTGATGAGTGGACAAGATGTAATGAGCGTGTTAGAATCTAATACATATTTTGGTTTAGAAGCAAAACTTAAATTTAATACTTGGAAAAGAATATGAGCAACGGAACTAAAGTTGTTAAAAGAGATGGTTCAATTGAACTACTCGATCTAGAAAAGATGCATGTCATGGTCGAAGAGGCATGTAAAGGTCTTGGAGGGGTCTCTGCGAGTCAAGTTGAGATACAATCTGGCATACAGTTCTATGATGGTATTACCACTGCTGAAATTCAGGAAATACTGATTAAATCTGCTAGTGATTTAATATCTACTGATAATCCTAACTACCAATTTGTTGCTGCTAGACTATTATTGTTCTCTGTAAGAAAAAATTTGTATGGTGGTGTTCGTGATTTACCTCATTTAGAAAATCACATTTACAGTTGCACAAATATTGATGTATATGATAAAGACATTTTTAACAAATATTCTAAGGAGGAGATTGACAAGGCTAATGGTTTCCTTGACCATAGCCGCGATTTTCTATTCACATATGCAGGACTTCGGCAAGTGGTCGATAAATATCTTGTGCAGGACAGGAGTGGTGGAGGTGTTTTTGAAACACCACAATTCATGTATATCATGATTGCCCTGACAATATTTGCAGAATATCCAAAAGAAACCAGACTTAACTACGTAAAAAGATACTATGACGCAATCAGTAAACACAAAATCAACATCCCAACACCAATTATGGGAGGTGTCAGAACACCTCTTCGTCAATTTGCATCTTGCGTTTTGGTTGATATTGATGACACCCTCGATAGTATCTTTAGCAGTGATATGGCTATTGGCAAGTATGTCGCACAAAGGGCTGGTATCGGTATTAACGCAGGGAGAGTCCGTGGTATCAACAGTAAAATCAGAGGCGGAGAGGTTCAACACACAGGTGTCATCCCCTTCCTTAAAAAATTTGAATCAACTGTCAGATGCTGCACTCAAAACGGGATCAGAGGCGGCTCAGCTACTGTCCACTTTCCAATCTGGCATCAAGAAATTCAAGACATCATTGTTCTCAAAAACAACAAAGGCACGGAAGACAACCGAGTAAGAAAGTTAGATTATAGTATTCAATTAAGTGCTTTATTTTATCAAAGATTTATTGATGATGGAGAGATAACTTTATTCTCTCCTCATGATGCACCCGGACTTTATGATGCTTTTGGAACTGATTCTTTTGATGAACTTTATGAAAACTATGAGAAGAGTGATATACCAAAAACCACTGTAGGTGCACAGAAATTAATTCTTGATCTTTTAAAAGAGAGAGCAGAGACTGGTCGTATCTATATTATGAATATTGATCATTGCAATAGTCATAGTTCTTTCAAAGATAGAGTGACTATGAGTAATCTTTGTCAGGAGATTACTTTACCCACATATCCACTACAACATATCGATGATCATTTGGGTGAGATTGCACTTTGTATCCTATCTGCAATTAATGTTGGTAAGGTTCAATCTGATAAAGAATTAGAAGATTTATGTGATTTATCTGTCCGTGCACTAGAGGAGTTGATTGATTATCAAGATTACCCTGTAAAGGCAGCAGAGATCGCTACAAAGGCAAGAAGATCACTTGGTGTAGGATTTATAGGTCTAGCACATTATTTGGCAAAACTTGGGTTCAAATATGACTCTCAAGAGGCATGGGATGCTGTTCATAGTTTATCAGAATCTTTTCAATATTACCTTTTAAAATCATCTAATCAGTTAGCAATTGAAAAAGGCCATTGTGAAAACTTCGGAAGAACAAAATATTCAGATGGAATACTTCCAATTGATACATATAAGAAGGATGTAGATGAAATTAGTAATTTAGAGTGTCAGCATGATTGGGAATCTCTTAGGTCATCTATCTTGGAGCACGGTCTCAGGCACTCAACATTGTCCGCACAAATGCCTTCGGAGAGTAGTTCCGTTGTGTCAAACGCAACAAATGGAATTGAACCTCCTAGAGCATACTTGTCCATTAAAAAATCAAAGAAGGGGCCTCTTAAGCAGGTTGTTCCATCTTATGGAAGTCTAAAAAACAATTACACTCTTCTTTGGGATATGCCTGATAATACCGGATATATTAACATAGTTGCAGTAATGCAAAAGTTTTTTGATCAAGCAATCTCTGGAAATTGGTCATACAATCCAGAGCATTTTGACGACTCTGAAGTTCCGGTTAGTGTGATGGCACAAGATTTATTAACAACATACAAATATGGTTGGAAGACATCCTATTATCAAAATACTAATGATATGAAAACTGATGATGTAGAATCAGATAAACCTGATATACTAGACTTGATTAACGAAATAGACGACGCAAACGAAGAGGAGTGCGAATCCTGTGCAATTTAAAATTTCATCAACAGAATCAAAACCAATGGCAGAAGTTAAGGGTATGACTGTGTTCAACACAAAAGATGTTGACACTAAGAAACAACCCATGTTTTTTGGACAACCATTAGGTGTTCAAAGATATGATAACTTCAAATATCCACAGTTTGAAAATTTAACTAAACAACAACTTGGATATTTTTGGAGACCAGAAGAGGTGTCTCTACAAAAAGACCGTGGTGATTACCAAACATTACGTCCAGAACAGAAACATATCTATACTTCTAACTTAAAGTATCAGATTATGCTTGACTCAGTTCAAGGTCGTGCACCCGGAATGGCATTTTTGCCATACTGTTCATTACCAGAACTTGAAGCATGTATGGAATGTTGGTCATTTATGGAAATGATACACTCACGTTCTTACACTTATGTAATTAAGAATGTCTATTCTGATCCATCCGAAGTATTTGATACAATCATTAATGATCCAAGAATACTAGAACGTGCTGCAAGTGTTACAGGTTCTTATGATGACTTTATCAACGAGGCACATGAGTATGATACTGGAAATCAATGGAAATCAGAGAACAAAGGTTCTTATCTGAGAGATTATACAAGAAAAGAATTAAAAAGAAAACTTTATAGGGCAGTCGCTAATGTCAATATTTTGGAAGGTATCCGCTTTTATGTATCTTTCGCTTGTAGTTTTGCTTTTGGTGAGCTTAAACTCATGGAAGGATCTGCGAAAATCATATCTCTTATTGCAAGAGATGAGAATCAGCATCTGGCAATAACCCAAAACATTTTAAATAATTGGAGAAAGGGTGATGATCCAGAGATGCAACAGATTATGAAAGAGGAAGAAGAGTGGACTATATCAATGTTTGACAAGTGTGTTAATGAAGAGAAAGCATGGGCAAAGTATTTGTTCAAAGATGGTAGTATGATTGGTTTAAATGACAAACTACTTCATCAGTATGTTGAGTGGGTATGTAATCGTAGATTAAGATCGATTCATCTTAAACCACAGTATGATATTCCTGCAAGAAACAATCCATTACCTTGGACTGAGCACTGGATATCTTCAAAAGGATTGCAGGTTGCACCACAGGAGACAGAGGTTGAATCTTATGTTGTGGGCGGAATAAAACAAGATGTCAAGAAAGACACATTTAGTGGGTTTAAACTGTAGGAAGTAGACTAGATAGTAATAATCTATCTAATCATGGATGCACTCTCATGCCCTTGGCCTGATCCTTTTTACAGAACTTATATGAACGGAAGACTTAAAAAAATTGACATGGAATCAAGACTTCTTAAAATTAAAAGAGGTCTTGACGAACACTCTTGGTATCCAGAGTGGAATGATACTCAAAGAGGTGCTGCACAACGCATACTAAATAATGCGTTAGAAGTGCTTCATGAGTATGACTATTGATTATGAAAATCCCTGGCTATATAAAGGTTCAAATTTCTCTTCTAATGATATTGGCGATTTCTTCGGTTACGTCTACATCATTACAAATAATAAGAACGGTAGGGAATATATCGGACGTAAATATTTTTGGCAGTTCAGAACTCCTAAAGGTAAAAAACGAAAAGTAAAATCAGAATCTGATTGGAAGAAGTATTATGGGTCTTGTCCGGAACTTAAAGAAGAAATTGGACGATTGGGTAAACAAAATTTTAGTCGAACTATCTTATCATTACATTATACAAAGGGCAAAACAAACTACGAAGAAACCAGACAACTCTTTACGAACAGGGTTCTTACGGAGCAGCTTGACGATGGAACCCCAAAATACTACAATAGCAACATACTCTCAAGATATTTTAGAAAAGATTACTATGAAGGGAACATCGACTGAGGAGACCGTATATTCAACACGTAAGTGGTCTATTGCTCGTATAGATGAAGCACAACCAGTCGCCGATAAAAATGCTATATACAAAGAGTTTGCAGAATGGATAGAACTTGAGATCGGTGACGATGATATAGAAGTTTTATCACTAGAACCACTAGACGATTACTACCGAGAATCAGAGGGTTGACAACTCTCAGATAGTATGTCATAATAAGTTTGTCGGACGCGACATAGGGAGTGACTGAATAAACTTACTGGCATATTGCTGGTTAAGGTGATGAGACAGAGGTGGTGCTCGCTGTCAGGAATGGCAGAACTATCTTACCAGATAGGTCTTAGGCAAAGATGTATTTACTCTGTAGTAATGCCCATCTTTTGTTGGTATACAGGAATCCAACCTCCCCCTTTCTTTTAAGACCTAAGATGCAACTTTATAAGTGGGGCAGAGGGTCTTATTTTTTTTAATTGATATGAAAGTAGATAAACCATGGGGATCATATGAGGTATTGTTGGACGAACCAACATACAAAGTAAAAAGAATTATAATCTTACCTCAACAACAACTCTCTCTACAGTATCATAATCTTAGAGAGGAGCATTGGACAATTGTAGAAGGTAGTGGAACTATACATGTTAATGGTGTGGATTTCCAAGGTGTTGTTGGTGATAGAATTATGATTAACAAAAAAGAGGTTCACCGAGCAAAGGCTAATCAAGAACGTTTAGTTTTTATTGAGGTTCAATTAGGTGAATGTAAAGAAGATGATATTATTAGATTAGAGGATCAGTATGGTAGAGTCAAATGATTATTGTAAAATGCAAAGATTGTAATAAAGAGATAACCAGTAGTAAGAAACCAGAGTCATGTGGATGTCCTAACATGTTGGTTGTAACAGGCGATTCATTTACGGCAAAAAATCTAAAGAAAGTTATAATGTTAAATAATAATACACAAAAAACAGATGCGAAAGCATTAACACCAGAAGAACTTGCTTGGCAAGAACAAAGAAGAAAAAGAAAAGTCAGAAAACTTGACTTTGAAATACGTTAAGTCTTAACATGATCGATACACTAATCAGAGAGTTTCCAGTAACTACTGTTACTAAACTCAAAAGAAAAAACGATTCTTACACTAAAGAAGAAGTTAATTTACTCATTGAAGCAGCTGTTAAAGAGGCAGTGAATCAAGCAAGAGAGATTGATGAGATATCAATGGCAAAGCATAATCGCGATGCCACTGTTATCAGTATGATTCTTGGATTCACCACTCTTGCATTATTTGTTGATGGTCTATTAAGAATGTTAGGAATCATTCCACCATTTATGCATATTGATGTTAATATATTAGATAAGATAGAGACTGATATAATTGATAAAATAAAACAAGTTCCTATTCAAAAGTTATTTCAACGACAATGAATGATTTTACTGTTTTTATCTTCCTTATATTTTTTGTAGGTGTATTTGGTGCAACATTTGCTTTCATGTGGAAGATGATGACTACCACTATTGATTCTCTAAACAAACCAATCAAAAGACAAAATATTCACCCAGAAATGACAGACGTTAAATCAGGTGAAGAACTTTTAGTATTTAATGTTGAAGATGATGACGATGATGATGTCATAATAATTCGTAGATAATATATAATATACGTCGCCATACTACAATGCCTGATAAAAAGGTTGCTTTAGAAAGATTACATGAAGATTACCGAGCAATTCAGAGGAAAAAGAAGGTAAGTAAAGAAGATGAGGCTATAATAGAATTATATACAACTGGTCGGGGATCCGATGCTTGACATTATCGCAGATTAAATTTAAAATAAACTGTAAATGTATAAAGCAATGACGCTTAAAAACAAATTTAAAAGGGATATTCACACCCTACTTGGTGCTGTCAACAAAGAATTTTTTCTTGATGTATCTCATCCAAAACTTTTTAAAAAAGTTAAAAGATATTACAATAATAAAGAAAATATAGAATTTACTGGCAATCACTATGAGGATTATGATATAATGATGGAAGTTATACTAGAGGATCTCTCATGAATGTAATTCTAGAACGTTTCCCATACCGATACATTGAAATGGATGACTTACTTCCAAACGGTTTTAAAGATTATCGTATCCAAAAGTTTAATGAATCAACTCAAAGATGGAGGGACATGTATCTTTGCGATAATTTTATGCAAATAGATACAGCAATGGAGGATTTTGAATATACTAAATGGTTAGATCCAGAAGATGTCCCCTGCTATACCAATACTAAATAAAGAAAATTAATAAAACCATGGCAGCAAAAGGAAAAGCAGCAAAGTCTGCAACAGGTGCTTCTATGTCAAAATATGATGTAGAGGTAGAGGCAAGACTCAAAGCATTGGAAGAAGCAGTCGCTGAATTGAAATCACATACACATGATAGTGATGCCAGTAGCGATCATGATACACTTGTAAGTATGATTGAAACACTTCACGATGCCTTCCCCGGAAGATTCTAAGATTGACATTTAATTCTTAATTTCTTATAATAATTATAATACGATAATCGCATGAGTAAATTTAAAAAAACTGCACTTGTTCTCGGTGCTGGTGGCTTTATTGGAAGTCACATGGTTAAGCGACTTAAATCCGAGGGATACTGGGTGCGTGGAGTTGATTTAAAATATCCTGAATTTTCAGACAGTGAAGCACATGAATTTATTCAAGGTGATTTACGTGATGTTCATTTTGTAAAACGTGTCCTTGAATTTAAAGGTTATCAAGGTAATTTTTATAATTCAGTTCCTTATCAACACATTGAACCATTTGATGAGATATATCAATTTGCTGCTGACATGGGTGGTGCAGGGTTTGTATTCACAGGAGAGAATGATGCAGATATCATGCACAACTCAGTATCAATTAATTTAAATGTTTTAGAAGAACAAAGAAAGTTGAATGAAACATTCGATGGTGAAAAGAAAGATTGGACAGAAGCAAATAGATCTAAGTTACTCTGGAAAACAAAGATATTTTATTCTGGGTCTGCATGTATGTATCCAGAACACAATCAACTAGACCCTAATAACCCAGACTGTCGTGAAGAATCCGCTTACCCTGCTAACCCTGATTCCGAATACGGATGGGAAAAACTCTTTTCTGAGAGGTTATATCTCTCTTATAATCGTAATCATGGTATCCCTGTTAGGATTGCTCGTTACCATAACATCTTCGGGCCAGAAGGAACATGGAAAGGAGGAAGAGAAAAGGCTCCCGCTGCCATCTGCAGAAAGGTTGCCTACGCTACCAGCGGAGATGAGATTGAAGTATGGGGAGACGGAGAACAAACAAGATCCTTCCTCTACATCGACGAATGTATTGAAGCAACCCGTAGGCTTATGGATTCCGATTTTCTAGGGCCTGTAAACATAGGGTCTGAGGAGATGGTTACTATTAATCAATTGGTAGAGACTGCTGCTAAAGTTGCAAATAAAACAATTAAGAAAAATCATATTGATGGCCCTCTAGGAGTGCGTGGTCGTAATTCTAACAATGATCTTATTCGTGAGAAACTTGGGTGGGATTATGAGCAAACTTTAGAGGAAGGTATCAAGAAAACATATGGTTGGATAAGTTGGCAAATATCTAAAGAACTTTATCAGGAAGCAGATCCAATTTTAAACGAGGCAATGATTGCAGGTTAATTATGAGAGTTAGTATATTAGGCTCCGGTGGACAGATAGGAGCATATCTTGCAGAATATTTTCGCAAGAAAAATTATGAAGTCTTAGAGTTTGATATTACAAACGGTCAACATGAAGATATGACTGTGATTCCTAATCCAGAATTGCATCGTAAAATAATGTTGTCAGATTTTGTTTTCTTTTTAGCATTTGATGTTGGTGGATCACATTATCTTAAAAAATATCAACACACATTTCAGTTCATAGATAACAACACTAGACTGATGGCAAATACATTTGGGTTATTACAAAAATATAATAAACCTTTTGTATTTGCATCATCACAAATGAGTAACATGTCATACTCACCTTATGGTGTGTTAAAAAGAGTTGGCGAACTTTATACCAAGTCTCTTGGTGGATTAATTGTCAAATTTTGGAATGTTTATGGCATTGAAAAGGATATGGAAAAGGCACATGTCATCACAGATTTCATTCGTAAAGGATTTGAAACTGGTGTCATAGATATGATGACAGATGGAACTGAAGCAAGGGAGTTTCTTTATGCAGAAGACTGTTGCGAAGCGTTGGAAGCTGTCATGGCAAATTATGATAGACTTACTTCTGACGACGAACTTCATATTACTACTGGTAATTGCACAACTATACTGGAAATTGCACAGAGTATACAAAAATTATTTTCCAACATTGGAAAAGAAGTTGTGATCAGACGATCAGAATCTGTAGATGAAGTGCAGAAAGATGCTCGAAACGTATCAGATCCTTACATACAAAAATTTTGGAAATCTAAAACCTCTGTTAAAGAGGGTGTTTCAAAAGTCTTTGAGGAGATGAAAAAAAATTATGTCTGATTTAAAATGGTGGTCTTGGTATATTAAAGAAAAAATTGCTTCTGAAGGAGTTATTAACTTTCTTAGTGATACTAGATTTTGTGATTTAGGAACTAATTCTTTATTGTTAATTGATCTGGTAAAGGATGTAAAGAATAAAAGATTTTTAGATCTTGGTGTTCGTGACGGTGCATCATCTATCGCTTTATCTGTTAATGCTTCTGAAAATAATAATCACGTTTATGGATGCGATTTAAATTTTTCAGGATTATCTGTGAACGGAGGAGAAAAATTTTTAAATGACGACTATGTTAGATGTCAAGCAGATAGTGTAACATTAGGAAAAAATTGGTGTGTAGATCCTTTTGATATAATTTTTGTAGACACGTTACATACAAGAGAGATTGTTCTTGCAGAACTTTATTTTTGGTCAAATCATATTAATGAAAATGGATATTTCATTTTTCATGATTCTCACTGGGATCATACTACAAAGGGAGATATGATAGCAGGAAAGGAGTATAGAAGAGTAGATGAAGCGATTACTGAATTTTTTAATCTCCCTAAAAATGTTATGGAACTAACTGAATATGATGATCATGACATTTTTCTTTCCCATCATCCGGGTGATTATGGAATGACTTTCATAAAAATTAAAAATTTAGATGCAATAAAGAGATTTAAGGATGGAATTGATTGGGAAGAAGTATTTGTTCTTCGTAACGAATTAAATGATTTACATTTTAACAAGAACAATCCTAAGTTTATAAATTGGAAACAAGATATTCCTAATATTCAAAATGAATTAATTATTACACCATGAGTTTTTCTGTTTCCCATTGGTCGGGTCGTTTAGGAAATAATATACAGCAAGTTGCTAATTGTATTATGGCTGCTGAGAAAAATAAAACTGATTTCACTCAGACACTTGATCACGATATAATATCTAAATTTACAGTGAATTTTGGATCTGATAATATAAAACAATCAGGTAGATTCTATGCTTGGGAGGCATTAGTTCATTGTGAGCATGGATGTTATGAGGGTGGTAATGAAATCGGTGTTGGTGTCGAGCATGTATATCGTAATATGCGTCGTGTATGTAAACGTATCGCACCTAATTTAGTCTTACCAAAGAAAGATTCTATTGGTGATGATACAATTGTAATGCATCTTCGTAGTGGTGATAATTATCATCGTGTCTTTGATCCACCAACAAATTATATTCCAAACCCACTTATCTTTTATCTAAATCTTATTGATTCATTTGAGAAATGTATTCTTATTACAGAACCAGATAGAAACAATCCTATAGTTCATGAACTTATGAAGATTGATAAGGTAAAAGTTCAATCTTCTACAGTAGCAGATGACTTTGCAACATTGATGAGTGCAAAGAATGTAGCACTGTCTGGTGTGGGAACTTTCGCAATGGCAGCAGCTCTGTGCTCCACTCAAATAAAGAACCTATATACAACTGACTTGTTATTGACAGAGCATTTGAATTATAGTATGCTGATGAAAACAGATGTTGAAGTTCATGTGATGGAATTGGATAACTATCTTCCTGTTTTTCCATGTAGTTGGAAAAATACAGAGGATCAACGTAAATTTATTCTAGATTATCGATGAAGATTTTTGTAACCGGATGTGCCGGATTACTTGGTGCTAATTACACTCGCCACTTGATTAAAAATGGACATCATGTGATTGGTATTGATGACCTATCCGGTGGGCATAAAGCGTTTATCACGAAGGGTGAGAACTTTGAATTTGTTAAATTAAATTTAGAGAGAAGAAAAAAGGTTGAAGCATTGTTTGAGGAACATAAACCTCAAGTATTGCTTCATTTTGCTGCGTATGCTGCTGAAGGATTATCACCATTTATTCGTAATTATAATTATCGTAACAATCTTATTTGTTCTGCAAATCTTATCAATCCATGTATTACATATAAAACTAAGATGATATTTACATCATCGATGGCAGTATATGGTGCACAGGAACCACCGTTTACAGAGGATAAACAACCACAACCCATAGATCCATACGGTATGGCAAAGTATGCCGTAGAATGTGATCTAAAGATGGCAGAGAAGCAGTTTGGATTAAGATATAATATTGTCAGACCACATAATGTTTTAGGAACTTATCAAAATATTTGGGATAGATATCGTAATGTAATTGGTATTTTTATTCGCAAGACTCTAAACGGTCAACCCATACTTGTTTATGGTGATGGGGAACAAACCCGTGCGTTTTCTGATATTAAATACTATATGAATCCTTTTGATATATTATTAAAAGAATTTGATGGAGAAACATTTAATATTGGTGCTGATAAATTCTTTACACTCAATCAGGTTGCAAAAACAGTTCAGGATATTGGTAAAAAATATGGATATGATGTTCCGATAGAACATGGCCCTCCTAGACATGAAGCAAAACATGCGTATTGTAATCATGACAAGGCAAAAAATTTGCTTAAGTTTAAAGACAATACTAACCTAGAAGAATTAATTGAAAGTATGTTTGTCTGGGCAATGAAACAACCAAATCGTAAAGTAAAAGATATGGAATATGAAGTAACGGAGGGGATATATGACTACTGGAAAAATTAATATGGAAGAGAATAGAGCACCAAATTATTGGCTTCGATATGATAAAAAAGATCATTACAGACTGAGGCATCAGTTTAAAAATTCTGAAAATGTAGAGGCAAACTGGTCACAATCAATGCAAGACATCTTTGTATTGAGTATGTTGGATGGTAAAAAGAATGGGTATTATGTTGAGATAGGTGCAGACATGCCTAGAATAATAAACAACTCATACTTATTGGAAAAAAATTATGATTGGACTGGAGTTTCATTTGAATTGGATAGTGAAAAGGTTGAATACTTTAACACTATTAGAAAAAATAAATGTATATGCACTGATGCAACTACATTTGATTACAAAAAACTTTTTGAAGAAAGAAACTATCCAAAGCAAATTGATTATCTACAATTAGATATTGATCCATCAGAGGCGACACTTGCTGCTCTAGAAAATTTGCCATTAGATGATTATAGATTTTCTGTTATCACATATGAAACTGAAGTTTACCGAGCAGGTATAGATGGATATTATGATGAAATATGGCAAAAGAAATCTGGTGCAATTCTAAGTGATTATGGATATGAACTTGTTGTTAAAAATGTAGCAAATCAAGGAAATCCGTATGAAGATTGGTGGGTTGATCCAAAAGTCGTAGATCGTGCTATAATAGAGAAGTTTAAAGACGATAGTGGATTCACTAAAGAATCTATAGAATGTGTTTTAAGTAATACAAATTTCACCGTAATGCCCATGTATACCCTCACTGAAATATAATGAAAAGAAAAGTATTTGATTCTATTATTTTCTTCAATGAACTAGAATTGTTAGAGATGCGTCTCAACATTTTAGGTGATGTTGTGGATCATTTTGTCATAACTGAATCTCCATTCACTGTGAGTGGAAATGAAAAACCCCTTTACTATGCAGAGAATAAAGATAGGTTTGCTAAGTTCAATGATAAAATTATACATCATGTCACAGAAGAGATACC
>Ga0208159_1000152_pt1 | contig 28368 bp, 13 predicted proteins | sample 9_EtaG_FD_184082 | JGI IMG/M metagenome (GOLD analysis project Ga0208159, IMG submission 184082) | Marine viral communities from the Subarctic Pacific Ocean - 9_ETSP_OMZ_AT15188 metaG (SPAdes) (version 2) | ecosystem: Environmental > Aquatic > Marine > Oceanic | place: Pacific Ocean | collected... | reverse complement strand
TAATTCTCATAGTATTTTCTTCTATATCTATAGAGGTATTATTCATAGATATATAATCTTGAATAGCAGCTTTTGGTATAAGTCCATCAGCGTAAGACCTTTCAACAGACTTTAAGAAATCTCTCATTCCCACAAACTTTAGTTCATTAAGAGTGTTTCTATCTCCAACTCTTTTTATTTCTTTTATCCACTGTTTTGGTGTACCACTGTTTATGTCTGTAAATTCTAAAGCAGAATCTAATGCTGAAAACCCATTGTCTCCATATGTTTGAAACTTAACTTCTGGCATTGACTGAGCTACTGCATATCCTGCTCTACTTGTGGAAAACTTTCCTTTTTCCAAGTATTTCTCACCCCTATAAGATTCTACTAGGTCCTCAATAGGAATAGACTTGTTAAGAACAGTTATTGGACTCCCTTTAATGAGATACCTGTAAGACTCATGAATTGGCCCATCATAATCAGATGATTGTGTATCAACAATTACATTAGGGTCGTTTACATCAATTTGAACCATAGAAACTACACTTGAGTTCCTAATATTTTTTAAGTCTGGGTCATTTACCCAATCTAAAATTGCATCTGAACCAGGTAGTCCAAATTTATTCATTGTACTGTCTTTGGATTCAACAATTTTTTCAATAAATGATTTTCTTGCAGCAAAACTTAGTTGCTCAAATATAGGCATAATCTCACCTAAATCTTTTATGCCTTTTCTATTGCCTAGTAATTTTTTTTTGTCTATAGCTTCTCTTATAGCCCTATTATTTAATTTCCCATTTATAAATTCTAGAACATCTTTTTTACTAGCTGTTTTATTATCTATAGCATTTTGGAACTCTTTTATTATATACTCAGACATTAATAAACTTCCCTCTATACCTCTGTCTCCTGTAATCATTACTGCAACCCTGCCATCTGTTGCTTTAGCAGAGTTAATAAGTCTTGTTCCAATTGCAGGACCATGCACAGCCCAAGCATAACCTTTAAAAGCGTATGGAAAATACATTCCACCTTTAAACTCCATTTCCACCCCTGTTGGCGACTTAACATTACCTGTTAAAGCTCTATCTGCTGCTATAACTGTAAATGTTTGCCCCTCATAATCACCTCTATCTGCTCTTATAACATCTCCCTCTTCAAATGTCCTCTCTACATTATCAACATTAGTGGGTGAGACATCTTGACCAACATCACTGTCTATGCTGGTCATGGTTACATTTTCTGCAATAACTTCACCTGGGATAGAATTGTCAACTTGTCTTTTAATTGTTGGCTTAACTTGACCTCTGGCCTTCTCGTTAACTGTCATCCCTCTTGATGTAGACTCTTTGAATATTTGTGCAACGTCATCTATATTGGTTAAGTTACTTAACTCTTCTAGACTTATGTTTACAGGATTATCAGTTTCTATTCCAAGTATTGAACTTATAGTTGATTTAGCGTAACTAATAGCTTTGTTTAAAGTGCTTTGATTATCATCAAACTTTTTAAGACCAGCATCTGCTAAAAACTCAGCTAGTGCTTCAGCAAGTGGACCATTTGAATCATATTTATTAGTAACCCTTTTTCTATCTACATTGCCATTTTTATCCAATGGTGTTTTTCCACTTTTGTCTTTTGCATATCCTGATTTTGGATTATATCCAAAGTCTAAATATTCCTTTGGTAATGTTTTTTCTATGCTCTCAACTAATTGCTTAGCATTTTTATTTCCCTGTTTAGCATATTCAAATATAGATGTTACAAATGGATGAGCTGCCTCATGGAATAGTGTATTGTCATTAGCTAGCTCAAAATTAATATGCATTACTGCTTCATTACCTAAACCACTCTCTAAATTAAAACCATTACCTCCTACAGCTAATTTAACTGCCTCGACAGGGTTAAATCCTTGGTTTATAAAGTATTCAACTTCTGATTCAGTATTATCATGTATAACAACACTTTGTCCTTGTGTTTGAAAAAGGTTCTTAGCTTGTTTTAATATTCTAACTTTTGCCCTGTATTCTGCACCCTCAAACTTGTCGTACTCTTCTATTAAGGAGTCTATATCAGTTCCAGACCTTGAGTCAAATAAGGGCTCAGTAGACCTCTTCTCTTGCTTTATATTTTCTTTTTTATTTCTTTTAGATTGATTAGATTTTTCTTGTTTAGCTTTCTGTGATTTTGTCTGATATTCTTGACCAAGCTCATTTATAGCCTCATCTATCATTTGTTCTACATCCTCCATTGTTATAACCTCAACACCACCAGCGTTAAGAATATCGTTTGTAACTTTATTAGAAGCAGCATCAAACTTAACATCACTATCTGTTAAGATGTTTACACCATCTATTTCTCTAACTTTATTTAGAAACTCTCTTTGAGAAATGTCTCCATTGTTTCTTCTTTTTTGAAGTCTCCTAATCTTAGATTTAGTTTTATCTTTATTAACAATTAAATCTCCAACTTTATCGTCAATAGTAATCACTCCACCCAAAGCACCTGAATCATCTTTATATAATCCAACTATTTCTCCAGAATTTTGTCCATCTATAGTAAGATTATTATTATTATCAACAGATATATTTGCCCCCTCATATTGAAGGCCAACAGTCCCCATTCTCATATTCCCCCTCTTAACACCTTTGATTTTCACACCCCTACCCCTACCTATAGGTTTAAGTATGAAATTACCATTTTTGTCTTTTGCAAGTATTCCTTTTTTACCTTTGTAAGAAACCCTTTTACCTATGTTTTGATTGAGGGTTGTTTTTTCTGATTCTGTTGCAGCCTGTTCAGTATCTTTTCCAACACCTTCAGTTTCAGTTCCTCTGGCAGTTCTTCCAGCCTCTGTTCCAGTTGCAGTGGTAGTTGTTGTTTCATCTTTTTTTACTTTTAGATTGTTAATATCTTTTTCTATTCTCTTATATAGAGTTAGTTTCTTTTTATCTACATCTGTCATCTTATCTGAGTCCATATTGTCCAACCTCTTTATATCCTCTGATAAAGCAGCTAAATATAACCTTTTCTGACTCTCTGTAGTAATTGAATTAGATGACAACTGTCTTATAAGTGCTTTAGCCCCATCTGGTATGTCAGTGTTTTTCATAAAACCTTTGACATAGTTATTTACTGCATTGTCATTTTTAATAGCAAGGTCACTCATAACCTTTATTGGGTCATTCCCCTTGAGTATTTTGTTTATAGAACTATCGTAATCTTTTATTCTATTTTTCATTAACTCAGCTTGAACAGGGTCTAGAGAACCTTGAAGTGCTTCAGCAACTTTCTTGCCTTCCACTAAGTTTAAAAGCTCTCTTTTAGATAGGTCATTGTCATAAAGTTTATTTTCTCCAACTAAATTATCTAACTCTCCAAAAAGGTTAGTTAACTTGTCTTTCATTTTTTTAGCGTCAGTTTGAGTAAACTTGGTTTTAGGGTCAATGTTTTTACCAACCATGTTGTCTATGTATGAAAAAATATCTGACTTTCCACCCTTAGACTTATAGTTGTTGTAGGAAGTTAAAAGAGCATCTTTATATAAGTCATCTACTATATAATCTCTACTTGTGTTTACATTAGATACAAGAGTTGTACCACCCCCAAGTAAAGCACCAATTAAAAACTCTTCTGCAGACCTTCTACTTAAACCCTCTGTTTCAAAGTTATATTCACGATAATAATTGTCTTTAAGTGCATCAACACCTAAACTTTGAAAAACCTCTTCAGAACCTTCCATGGTTCCATAAAAAAGCGTATTATTTATAGTGTTTCTTCTAATTATTTTATCTACTGCATCTTGCTTTGTTGTTCTAGAAAGTGCATCAAAAACTTCATTTGCTGCTAGCTTTTTAGTTGATGCATTAAGCATACCAAAATCAGGTGTTAATAATTCTATTGCACTAACTATAGCACTAGCTTCATTACCAAACCTAGAAGCATCTCCAGGTAATAAACCCTGTTTAATAGCCTCTTCTCTAAATCCATGATACATTCTTAAGTTTGTTGCTCCAGTTAATCCACCTGCAAAAGCATATCTTTGTGCTTTTAGACCAGCACCTAAACTTTTTGCTCTACCTCTAGTTAACCATGCAAGTCCCATGTCTACAGCAAAACCACCACCTGCATGTAAAACATTATAAAGAGTATTTCCCCATTGATAACTTTCCTCTATAGGGTATGTTTCTTTATTTTCATTATATTCTTTTACTACTTTATTATATTCATCTGTTCCACCTTCAACTTTTAATCCATCTTTATTTAGGATGTGCTTTATTCTTCCTTTATCGTCAAAGTAAATGCTGTTTCCATCTACATTTGAAGAATAAACTTTACCTAAAGCTTCAGCATTATTAAGTGCAGTTGGTTTTGGTATATTAAATGGAGATGTTTCCCAAGCCTTAGCAACCTCTCTTGATATTTTATCTGTAAAGTCATATTCATTTTCATAAGAGAATATACTTTTTATTTGCTCAGGAACACTAGCAATACCTTTTAGCATTGTTCCAGTTAAGTCTGAAGCAATTTGAGCTAGAGCAAAAGCTGGAACTGCTGTCCAAGGTGTGTTCTTCCACTCTTTATCTATCTCCTGTTGTCTCTTTATTATTTTATCATAATGGGATTTCCATATTTCATTTTCTCTAGCTGCATTGATATATTTAACAGACTCATTGTATCCACTTGAAAGATTGTTTATAACACCTAAATTGGGGTTGTCTTCAATTATTTTATTTTGTTCTCCTAATAGATTTTTATATATTCCATTATACTTTTCGTTATAGTCTTTAACTAAACTATTATAACTATCTATATCTTGCTCAGACATATATCTAGTATCAACAAATCCATATGCAGTTTTAGGATATGAGTTAATTAGTTTTTGTTGTTTTACTAACCAGTCCTCCATCAAAGAAAGTTTTTTACCAACCTCTATTGTTTGTTCATTAACACTCTCTGGAATGCTATTTTCCAAGCCCTTTAACATACTGTTTGTCTTACCTAAAACAAACTCTCCCATATTAATTTTAAACTCTTGCTCTAAAAGCTCTTTTTTATCTCCACTACTTTTCTCTATTTCTTGTTGATAATAGTTTGATAAAATTGGATTAAACTTGTCATATAGTTCTTTTATTTTTACATAATTCAAATCTCTCAAGTATTCAGGATTTTCTTGAGATAACTTTATCATCTCAGGTATTGCAGAACTATTTGCTATAAGTGGGTTTCTACCCTCTGAGTCTTCAGGTGATATAACAATTCCTGTTTCAGTATGTTTGTAGCTTCTATTTCCTACATGCTCCCATCCACTGTTTAAATATTGTTGTATAACTTTTCTTGGTCTATTTACTAATTCATTAAAGTATTCGTCAGATTTCCACCAAGGGTCTGTTATGCCAAATCCCTTTTCTTTAACTGCTCCTGGAGTACGACCTCCAGTGACCATAAGCTCCTCAGACTCTAGCTTGTCTCTTAAGTGTTTTAACTCTTTTTCAGTATATAATGAAGATACATCTTCTATATTAAAATTAGAGTATGTATCATCTATTTCAGATAGTATCTTATTTTTTTCTTCTTTTGATACTCCTGAAAGATTTAACATTGGAGTGTCTCCTGAAACCCATCCATCATCAGAAACATCAGACTGGTTTGTTTGAGAAACTCTATCTATAGTTTCCATATTTCCCTCAGGAAGTGCTGAGGGTTCAGAGTTGGTTAAAGGATTTCCAAGTCCTTTTTTAAACTGTATATGAACATGCTCTTTTCTAGTTCCCTCTGACTCTAAAATAATTCCAGTACCCCCATCAGCTCCTTCTGTCCATTTTTCAGCCCAAGCTTTACCTTCCTCAGTTGTGTTAACCCAATTTAAAAACACCTTTGCTGAATCGCCTGTAAGGTCTATAGCCATTCCATGTAAATGGTAAGAGTGGTCATGTCCCCCAACGCTTTTATTTAGCTCTTCATCTCTATAAGCACTCTCAATATTAAGTAGTGGTTGCTCTGGCCACACATCTCTTACTTCAGCTAAAGCCTGGTTTACAACAGGGTTTACTGCATTGTTAGTTAACCCCCCTGTTAGGGATATTTTATCTTCTTGGGTAAGGATAGGGACTAAGCTTTCTCTAGATACAGCCTTAGTTGGGTCTGTTTTTATAAGCTCTTCATCAGCTTCTTCATTTATGGTTATATTAGGCGTGTTGTTATTTTCTTCTTGTTTATTATTAAAATCATTTACTTTATTAACAAGAATTTCAGAAGTGCTTTCGTCATTTTGAATATCTATATTATTGTCTCCATTAACAACTCCCTCTATAAATTCATCATTATTTATAGATTCTAGTACAGATTCTTTAGAAGTGTTTTCGCCATTTATTGTGTATACTGGAGTGTTTTCTTCAGCTTGTAAAGAGTCCAAACCAATATTTTCCAACTCTGATGTACCATCTTCCACATCCAATAAGTCTTCTTCGCTTTGGTCTTTTTTTTTTAAGACATTCTGATACTCAGGATATTTGGAAAGAACCTTATCAACCAATTCTTGGTTATCCATCGATTGATACTGTGGATATTTTTCCTTTAACCTTTGGGCTAATTCTTCTATTGTTATTTTATCGTCTTGAGTCATTATAATATACCTAATGGGTCTGGATTATTATTTTGTTGATTCTGATTCTGAACATCACCTGTTAAGCCATCTAAAAAAGCTTTAGTTTGATTTGTTGCCTGTATTGTTAAATTGTCATAAGTTTCTATATTTCTAGATGTTTTACTTGGGTCAGTTGAACTTCTAATATCTTTAATTCTTTCTTCATAAAATCCAGCTTCTACTATGGCTGGAACCAAAAGACCCTTACTGTCTTGAGTTTCAGTATATTGTATTCCAAGATTCCCTAATTTCTTTTTCTCAGATGTTCCACTAAAAACAATATTTCCATAAAGAGCAACTTTAAACTGTATGTTTTTTGCTAACTCTGGAGACTCTTCCTGTAATTTTTTTAAATCCTGTTGAGATAAAGCCCTACCCTTTCCAGTTGTTGGGTCAACATAAAATGGGGCAATACCAATCGTTCCAGTACGAAAATCTCTTGGTTTCTCAAAAGAATCAAGAGCAGTGTTGCTATTAACTGTTTGAAAATTGTTATCACCAGTAGTAAGGGTTGTGGTGTTAGGATTAACTGTATGACTTAATGATATATAATTTTGAGTAGAACTACCAGTAGCGAAACTTTTTCCCTGAAAAGGGTAAGATACTGATTCTCCATCCTCAATTTTTGCAGACTGAATAACACTTCCATTATTATCGTAATCAACAGTAGTCTTATAGTTTACACCAGGAATATCTAAATTATAAAGCTCCACTGTTTGAGCTTGAGTTGTTTTTTTAGTGTCCTTTCCAGTTAATGAACTTTTCCCTAACTCATAAGCTTTATCAATAAGGTCTTGTTTTGTTATTGGAGTCGCATCATCAGCCTCCTCTTTGTCTTGTTGTACTAATTTTTCTAAATATCTGGAATGACTAGCTAAATCACCAGTTCCAGTTGTATTATTCCAAGAACCTGAGCCACCAAAAATAAATGCTTCCATTTTTTGTTTAGACGTTCTTTCATGGTCTTCGTAGTTTTTAGCTCCAGTTGTTTCATTTGTTCCAAAATCTACCATCTTAGAATAAGAAAACACAGTTTTGTCAAAATTTTCAGCTCCAGTGTTTTTAATAACATCATTAAATCCTAAGTCAGTTAAAAAGTTTCCAAAACTCTTTTGAGTTACCTCAAAGTCAGTATCTTGACCTGTATCCATATCTACCATAAAAGGTAAAGGATTACCATCTTTACCCTTCTCAGCTCTAGAGGGGTCTTCAGTTCCTTCTGTGTTACCATCTTTAGCAATATACATCTTTACTGGTTGTCCATCTTTTAAAACAGGATTTCCATCAGGGTCAGTTTGAATTTTTTGAGTTTGTTTTCTTTTCTTTACATCAACCATCAACCTTCCATCAGGACCAAAAGTAAAATTATAAGTTTCACCAGCCATACCTTGTTTCCAAAGTCCTGGCATGTCTACTAGCTTTTGGGCATTTTCAGAGTTGCCATACAAATCTCCTTGTTCGTGGTATAATCTAGATAAATAATCATACCTATCTTTTAAATCATTACCATATGTGTTGAATATTTTTGCTGCACCTTTCATGTTGTTTAAAGCATTATGTGCTCTTTTACAATTTGGTCCACAATCTTCAGAGTATGGGTCTATTCTCAAAACGTCAGCGTTGGCCATAGCAAACTGATAAGCCTGGTTATTTAAGTCTTCCTGTAAACCAAGCATAGCCTCGTTGTCAGTTCCAAATTCAGCTAAATCAAATTTATAAGGTTTGGGTTTAGTTTTCTCTTTATGCTCTTCCTGCATCATCTTAAGCTTCTTCCACTTAATCATTTGGTCACTCCAACCTTGAGCTTCTGCTACAAGGTCTCTTCTACCTACTATGTCTGATACATTAGCTATTGGCATATGTTGTATTTTAAAGTTTACCTACAGAGCCTCTCCCTAGGTTTCTAAATTTAAATTTTTGTTTTCCTGATGGTACACGTGGTTTATGTACAGCACCATGTTTTGCCATGGTCTTTCCAAATTCAGCAGCAGACTCAGCAGAGTCCTTTGCCTCTTTATCCCACTTTGTTAATAGTCTATCCATTAATTTAACTAAGCTTTCACCATCATTATTCTCAATCATCTTTCTCATTTGCTTAACATTCTTTGGTGGAACTATAGCTTCACCTCCAGTCATCTCACCTATCTTTTCTGGTTTACCCTCTTCACCATTTTTTTGAACTAAATCAATAGGGTTTTCTTTATGAGAAAATTTTCCTGGTGTTACCTCAGCTTCTCCAGCATCCATCATGTCTTTTTGAACACCACCTTTAGCAAATTTTTTCATTTTATCTTTAAGTTTACCACCACTAATTTTACCTAACTTAACATCTAGTTTGCCATAATTAACACCCAAAGTGTTCTTACCTATCTTTTTAACAGCACCCTCATGCTTTGTTCCTACAAGGTCTTGTGCTATAACACCCTTGTATCTACCAGGGCCCTGTGGAGCATCTTCATCGTCTTTATAATCAAACTCACTTACAGGTACACCATCTTTTGTTTTTCCAACTTTCTTAATATTTTTTTTCTCTTTTCTGTCTGACATAAGAGCACTTGCAGCCATACCAATACCTGCATCAATAGCACCATATTGTTGTTGTTGATAAGAAGCTAAATTAGATTGACCAGCCATAACATCTTCTCTAGCATAATCAGCTAGTTGAGCTTGCCTAGCATAATCAGCTTTTTCTCTTTCTTCTTGAATACCTCTAAGTTTTCCTCTCTCTGCAACACCTGCTTGCAATCCTTTTCTTTGAGCAGCAGCTTGTTCAGAAGCTAATGCTGATTCCTGTTGTTGTCCTGCTCTAGCAGCAGCAAATGGGTCTACCCTTGTTCCACCTCTTGTTGCAGCAGCCATGGCACCTGCTCTTGCTCTTTCAGCAGCTTCTTGTCTTCTCTGTATCTCTCCACCACCAAGACCCTCTTTCATCTTCTCAATCTCAGGAGACATTGTTAGTTTTTGTCTACTATTTCTAAGCTCCTCTTCTTTTGCTAACTGAGCTTGTCTATCAGCTTCAGCTTTAGCTATAGCTTTTTTAGACTCTTTGGCTCCCTTTATTCCAGATATTAATCCACCAATAAAGTATTTAGCAGCACTTAAACCTTTTAATTTTTTCTTCTTTCTAGCCATAGTTTTACAAATATAGTAATTATTATTTTATTTATTGCTAAGTTCACTGTTAATTACATTTGCATTTGCTGCAAATAAATGAATCTTATCTTTTGACCTTTTTGTTAGGGTTGCATCCATATAATTTCCCTTTAATCTATCTCCTTCAATGGTAGAATTTTTCTTTACAAACATAAAAGTATTTGCTAAAGAAGTTGTAGCATTAGACGCTAATGTAATCATTCTATCTTCATTAATAGTATCTATCACCCCAATTAGTGTTTCAGTTCCATTATTATCATAATAAATTGAATCCCCTATGTTTATTCCTGCAGATGTAAAGGTTGTGTTAGTTGTTGTTCCTTGAACCAATCCACCAACAAGAGCAGCCCATGTGGTGCTTCCAAAAATCTCTTCATTACCATTGTCTGAAGAAACATGACCTATACCAAAGTATTCTCCACCAGAAGTGTTAGTTGTGCCATTAGATATATGAGTGCTAAGAACATCTTCCCTATCTACCCAAGAACCTGAATATGTGGTAGCAGAGTTATTATAAGAAAGTCTATGAACCAATTCAGTGCTATTCATATTTGTTTCTAATTTTGTGTTGTAAGCACTTTTTTCAGCAGAGACAATAAACACACCTTCTAGTGCGTCACCTGACGATGTGGTGCTAGCTGTTATAAAAGCATTAACTTCATCAACACTTGTAACAATAGTATCTGAATCAGTTAAGGCAGTTATAACCCCCAGTGTTCTAAATGTTCCATTGTCATTGTAAAAAACTTCATCACCAACTTTAATGTCTGCTGAAGAGGATGTTAGATTTACATTAGAGCCTTCTAGGTTTGCACTACCTGTTGTTGCTGTTATTGTGGCTGGACCTGATGAAGACGCAACTGTTAGTATTGGGATTACTGAATATTTAGAGGGTCCTTCAAGAGATATGGAGTTAAAAGTTTTTACAGTTGATACATCAGCATTGAATGGGAAAGATATTTCTGACTCTTCAGCAAATGGATACTCATAAAATTGATTATGCCAGTTTGAGTCCATATCATGTTTATATAAATGCCCATCTTTAAAACTTATAAATGTTCTGTTTAATGCTCCATAATATTCTGGGTAATAAGTATAAAAAGAACTCCACCTGTTTGAGGGCTCATGGAAAGCTATAGTTTCAGGGTCTATATCAAGCTCTCTACCATTTATCTCATATTTTTGAGGTAAATCTTTATCTAAAAAACTTGTTTTAATTTTGTCACTTGTTTTTAAAGTGTTAAATGTTGTGGTCTCACTTTGGAAAACTTGTGAATTTGTATTAAAGAAAGCTTTCTTAGGTTTGTCAGATGTAGACTTAGTTGTTTTATATGTTGGTGGAAAACTAATTACGTATTCCTTATGTCTTCTGTCAAACCCACCAATTATAAATAAACCACCACCTAGTTTTTCTTCATATTCTGATTCTAATATTTGTTGGTATTGGTCCATCTTATCTCTAAAATAATCTGTCATTTTATAATCAGAGATAACTGTAATTCCATTCCCCCCTAACCTTAGGATAGCTCCTCTCTTTATGTCTGCAAAATATATTGATGAAGCCTCCACAGCTACAGATTCTGGATTCTTAGAAACACCATATTCTCCAGCAACTGGAGATGCAGTCTCAGGAAGAACATTATTAGATAGAGATATACCCTCATCTCCTGAAGGTGATGTTATTATAGATTTGTTTACTAGTATAGTTGATAGTTTGTTTTCTTGTAACATAACAAGATTAGTATCTCTAGAAACAAGCTTCTGTATTGAACCCAAAGATAAGTCATAGTCCATATATGGTCTTTGACTAAAGTTAAATGAGTGTAAGCCATTATATTGAGTATCAGGTTGGAAAACATCAGAATAAGTTAATGTTGCCTCTCTCCTTTGTTCCTTAGCAAATGTTGAAAAAACATTAGGCCTTCCTATGTTGTTGTGGTTAGTTTGCATAAAGTCATTTAAAAAATAACTCTCTACATATATAGCCCTCATGTCAAGTGCAGTACCATCTTCTAATACAGCTTGAATCTCTCTTGGCTTCCACCATATATCACCCCTTTTAAATATTCCCTGTGCAGGTGCTAACAATGTTTTGTCATTAGAATCGTAAACAGAACCATCTTGATTACTTAAAGGTCCTTGATGAAATCTTTCGTTAGTTCCAGGGTCACCAATATTCATTCTCTCAGCAAACTCATAATACAATGTTTCTTCTTCTTTTTCGTTTTTACTAGGTCTGTATATCTCAACCACAACTTTATGCCAGTTTGGTATTCTACCATTTGGTTGACCCTCAGCACCAGCTATACCATAGTTAGGTATTTTTGGGTCATCTAAAATAATAAATTTACCCTGAACACCAGATTGTGGTTCATTAAAAGCCCCACCAACAGGAGAGTTAGAAACCACGTGTGTTTCTTTCATGATTCCATCTTCATCATCACCAAGTTCGAATCTTCCTGGGAAATGACCTATGTCACTAATTTTAAAATCATAATACTCATCAAAAACACCATCGTCAGTACCATCAGCATCTAAGTCTCCTTTACTTATTAACCTTATTCTATCTCCCTCTGCGAAACTCCAGTCACCAATTAAGGCTCTGTTTTTTTCGCTATAACTCCAATCTCTACCATCCATTGTGTTTAGAGATATATATATTTTGGTATCGTTTTCTGCTTCACCTTCACCAACTCCAGCTTTTGCTCCTTTATTAACATATGCATTATCTACAGAAAACTGAAGGAACTGAGCAACAGATGTGTTCCTAGCATAAACCCAGTGATAGTATCTTGCCCATATTGGTGGTTTATGAAATATTTTCCAATAAACATCTGCTGGGGTAGCTTTATCACCATCACCTAGCTCAGAACTTACAATACCACTAGGGTTGTTAGCATTAAATGATGTTGGTGGATATTGGGCTAAATTTTTCTCAGGTGGGAACTGAACATAGCAGGACGAGTCTCTTTCAAAGGTTTCGCTAACATCCTCTGTATTTAACATAACTGTAGAGCTTCTACCTTTATAATCATAATATACTAATCCAAATCTATGGAAAGCTCCAGACTTAAATGATTGAGCACCATTAGCTGAGTGTATCATGTTTCCAAACCCTCCATTTACAGTGCTTATTATTTCCCAAACACCACCTGGACTCCATTGTCCTTTAGCTCCATCAAAAGAACTGTTCTCACTATCGTATTCAACTTCTAAATATTTTGCATTATACCTATCTCCATCTGTTTGACAACCAGACCTTGTTCCCAGTAAATTAGAAGAATCAACTGCCCAAAAATTACCACAACCTATAGAGCCTAAAACACCTTCACACTCTGTTGAATCATAATATGAATTTACCTCGTCATCAGGGGTTTCTCCAAACCAGCCAGATGATGAACCACGAATCCAACAATGTAGATTTGTTGTTGAACCACCAGAATGAGAATGATATGGAGGAGTAAAGCTACCAAATGGGTAGTAATAACCAGTTCCATCAGCGTTTGCGTTTCCAAACTCAAAAAGATGTCTTTTTGTAGAGCAACCATCATCAGGAAATGGGGCATTGTCACCATCACCATCACTAGCAATAGTTTGGCCATAAGGAGCAAACTCCATATATATAGCATTACCAGTTCCAAAGTCAGTATCTTCTTGCCTTATTCTAACCAATCTCATTAATGCAGCTCCCTGTCTCTGGGTTCCATCCCACCCATAAGTATGGGCACCAGGAGCAGCACCAGAGGAATCTGTTTCAGAACCACCATTCTTCATCCAAGTTGTGTATATTTTTCCTGGGTTATCTCCATCTTTATGGTTTGGATTATAGAAAGTGTTAGCTGAACCTGTTTGTGGGTCTATACTAAAGTCAGTCCCCCTATTATCATCTAAGCCCCCTCCAGTAGGAACTTGGTCAAAGTTAGCCATAGCTTTTATATCATTTATAAAAAACGTAATAAGCTCATTCATGCCTCCACCACCAAGAGCTCTTGATAAATCTATTTGATACCCAAACCATTTAAAGCCTTTTGTAGCATCATCTTGATTGCTTCCATTGTCTTCCCAGTCAAATGGGTAAAATGATTGTTTTCCAAAACCAGCAGTGCTGGACCCAAATAGTGTTCTATATCTTTCCCTGTGTTTAACTCTTATTCTAAATAAGTCTCCTGAAGTCCCACTTGTTGGGAATACTATCTTAACCCTACTTATAAGTGGATTAACGTCCCAAGCAGCTTGTTTCATTATGTGCTTTCTATCACCATCACCTATACCCAAACCTTGGGCAGATAACATGCCTTCTCCATCAACAGTGTTTACTGCATAAGCGTTTCCTCCCCCTGCTCTATGTTTGTAGGGAGTTGTGTCAGAAACATGCATAGCATCCTCACCAACAGTTCCATATAAACCATTGTTTGTGTCTCCATTTGTCCCCCTTAACCAGTTCATGTTAGGGTCGTTAAAACCACTAGCTAGCTTATGTCCATCTCCAGAAGTCACTCCATCCTCTGTAAAGAAACCCTCCCAAGAACCATTTTCTAATTGAGTGAATGAATATGGGTTAAAATTTTCTTCTCCATATGGTGCATCCTTGTCATTGTATATTGGAGATAAGTGATAGTGTGGATTGCACTGGTCAAATCCATCTACATAGTTACCATATATAATTCTGTTTTCATTAACCAACTCTTGTGCCTTAGCTCTTTTGGGAACCATATCATAGAGTTTATCAAAAGCTACAGGGTCAACCTGAGAATATACACCATCATTTCTAAAGTTAATAAACCCATAGGGTTCTTTAGAATATTTTATCTCAGAACCATTGGTTTCCATACTTGTTAAATATGGAACATTCTGTGTGGTTACACTTGTATAATCATATTGTGGGAAGCCAGACTCACCTGTTATTGAGACGTTGTTAGAAGGAGAGTAAGAACTGTCATAGTATTTGTTCTCAATAGTGGCTATAAGATAGTATTCACCTTTATTACCTTCATGTGGAGATGTTTCTATATAAGAACATTTTCTAGCGACTATCTCTATTTTATCAACATCAGAAGGTCCATTATGATACCAGACCCTGATTTGATTGTATGGGTTTTGAAACTTCTCATCAACCTTGTTTGCGTAGTATTGAGGAGCTGGAAGTACAAAGCTCCACTCTGAGTAAGCACTAACTTCATTGTTTTTGTATATATATCTATATGCAAACTGCCACATAAAACCATATAAATTATTTTTATTATATGCATAATCAAAAAGTGAACTACCCTCAACAGAGGTTATTGATGCGTCTGCATATACAACTTCTCCTGGCTTAACTGTTCCAGAGGATAAAGCTTCTCCATCCCCATCAGTAAGTGTGCTTAAGTCTGCATCAGTAGATGATACATTTTTTATAGGGGTTTGATGAAAGTATATAGGAGCTGCAGGTCTTGTTTTACAAACATCTATATATTTAAGTTTTTTCTCAAAATTAACTGACTCATTTCCATCTTGTGAACTTGTGTAAAATTCAAATGGATACATTGTTTCTAAATCAAATGCAGTTGTAGGGTTAATTGTAAAAGCTCCACCATCATAATAAACAGCCCAGCCAGCCTTAGCCATCTCTACATTTATATACTTAGGCTCATTGTTTCTTGTTTCTAACAAGTGTTGATAGGTATTGTCACTAGTCCAGTATAATAAATCTCCTATCTTATTTATACCAGTTATTAATGTGTTTTTATCAAACCTAAGAACATCATTGCCCTTTTCTCCATTGTCTCTAAAAACAGTAGAAACTGTATCTGTGTTGACATTGTATTCTAATATTGTGTGAAAAAACTGTTTATTATATAAGAAGTAATATATGCAGTTTTTAGGTTTATCCTCATAAGAGCCAATAACCCTATAGTCTAATTTGTTAGAACCAAAAGATGGTAATGTTAGAGTTGGAGTTTTTTCTTTTTCCATCCCTTTTAGATTTTCTAACAACTGAGAACTTCTATCTTCAGAAGATACTATTCTTACATTTTTTGCATAGAAATAGTCTCCATTAGGTAAAACCCTGGAATCGTCATCCCTATTAAGACCCCCTTGAAAATTCCTCTTATCTTGCATTTGTTCTAAATTTTAGGAGCTTGCTTAAATGGTTTTCTTATAGTTTGTAAAGCCTCTTGTTTTGTGAAACTTAACATTCTAGCCCTAGCAAGTCTTTTCTGGTTGTAATAATCTCTTTTAGCAGAGTCTTTCTCTCCAATATCTACTCCTCTTTTTCTATGTATAGATTTCCAATATATATATGCTCTCATAGCATCAGATAAAAACTCATGAACAACAACCTCCCCCTCTGTTGGATGAACAAGAGAGTTTGATATATATTCTAGTATTATCTTTTTTCCTGATAAAGGAGATGTAAATTGTATTGTTGAACCTTCTGAATCAACCCTATAATATCCATTTGCATTGTTTCCACCACCTAAACCATATTCTTGAGTATACTCAAAATAAGATGGATTTAATTCATCATCATTAACTTGAGTGGAATTAGCAGCAGTAGATATTAATGATTTCTGATTTCTTAACCCAAGTAGATGAACGTCTCCATCGTTACCATAAACACCTATCTTAGTGTATTTTACATAATCATTAGGAAGGTCTATAGATAACGTGTTAGAATCAACAACAAGCTCAATAGTTCTAATTACACCAGAAACATCAAAGCTTAACTCTTTCATTCCATGCATCCCTAATTTAAAGTATCTAAGGAAATCACTCTCACTTGTCTTTCCCTCTTCTACTAGTAGGTCATTTATTATATCTTCTAATTTTATATACATATTATGTTATATCTACATTATCATTTGTTAAATCTTCTTTTGCAGCTCTCATTGTTGTAAAAGTGGCTACTAAAGATTTTATCATATCAACTATAGCGTCTGATGGTAATGGAAACTGGTCTTCAAATTTTAAAGACGCTGACTTAGACAGCATCCAAACAGAAACATAACTAGTAATATTTTTGGGGTCAACTATGAGTGGGTCGTGAAAATTTGTTTCCCCATAAAAATAAATTCTATTATTAAGAGTATTATATTGTGGTTCATCAGAAAACCAATCAGTTCCAAAGTTAATATTTGTGGTTGATGTACTTATTGGACCATCTGGACCTTCAGTAGTTGAATTAACTGTTTTTCCTGAATATCCAACTCCATTTAACTGCCTATACCAATACTTTCTACCACTTAAGGCTATTGCGTTGTCATACATCTTTGAGTAAACTCCAGGATTAGACATTCTAGTATAGCAGTGCATTTCATTGTAGTTTGCTGACTCTGCTATATCTCCAGTGCTCACTAGTGCTGCAGTAGATGTTCCCAGCAGACCAGTGCTTGGTATAACCTCATCAAATCCTCCCAAAGGAAACATTTCTTTAAAATATAATTTATTAGATTGCCAAGTTAAATCAATTCCATAAATCTTTAAAATACCAGAATATTTATTCATAAACATTTTAATCAAATTGTCATCAGAGACCCCTTGTATGGTTCCATCATTTTGACCATAATTAGTTGTTCTTAAATCGTTTAAATCAATAAAAACAGACATTGTTAAGGTGGTTGAATCTTTACCCTTAACTCCAAGAGAATCTTCTTCTAGTTCGTATATTCTTTTGTTTCTTGGATAATTTATTTGTACAGACAATCCTGCTTGAGGAACTACATCAACAGCTCCTTCAGAAAAATCTCCACCTTCATTTGGGTTGTTAGTAGACGTTATAGTGACTACACTATCCCCAGTTAAAAGAGATTTTATGTCCATGTTATTAGAATTATCAACACCAAGGCTAAAATCTTTATTGTAAGATTGGAAATAAATATTCGTCTTCATATTTGCCCCACCATCGTAGTTTGAGTAAAATATTAAATCATTTTTAAATAAGAAGTCGTTAAAATCAGCATTTCTTTGTAGGCTATGAACCAATTCTTGCATGTTTATGTTATCTGCTGTAACTCCTCCTTTTATTTTTCCATCTTTATTGTAATAATCAAAAGTAAAACTATAGCTCTTTACTGTTGCAGTAGTTAGACCATATTGAAAATTAAAAACAAATCTATTCCCAATTTCACCTGTCGCTGTTGATTTACTAAAAATGTAAGAACTGCTGGAGAAATTTGTATCTACACTATATACAATGTCTTGTGCTGTTAAACTCCATTCTTCAAGTTTTCCATGTCCCTCTAAAAGATTAACTCTACAAACCCTATATATACTTCCATCTTGTGGTAGGTTTACTGGCATTTGTGGTAAAACAACATAAGGTCTACCACCAGCTCCATAAACACCTGAAGTGTCATTATACATCTCTAAAACATGAACGCTTAGAAACTCACTTGGTATTTCATGTTCTCCTAGTGTAGCATTCTCTAATATGGTTTTTCTTATTAAAGCATCTCTTTCGTGCTCCATAAGAACACCAACCTCTTGCATTGTAACTTTTGAATCATCAGTCAGGGCACCACCATTAACTATCCTTAATACCTGTTCTGCTATTTGTCCTTTTGTTGCCATTATTTATTTTGTTCTGCCACTGTTACTGTACCATATTCAACTATTGTTTGCTCTCTTAATGTTACTCCAATATAAGCTAATATTCTGTGAGCAATTTCTTTGTGTGTAGTTTCAGGTAATGTCAGTTGAGTTGAGTTTGTGCTATTATAAATCTCCACATTATTGACTGTGTTATAAGCCCAATTTGGTGTAGGTGGTTTTTTAATATAAGTTAACCTAACTGTACCAATATCCTCACTACCACCTAAATCTGCAGTAGTTATAAAAACCCTAATACCTTGAGGTGTTACAATTCCAACTGGAAAATCTTCTGATGGTGGATTTAAATAACTCTCTCTTCTTCTCCATATTTCATTCACATCAACCATATCAACAGGTTTGCCATTATATCTAGCACTTAAAAAATACAGATAATCTCCAGTTGCTCCAAAAACATCTACATCATCACCTGTTGCCTCTGTATCATTCTGATTTGTGTTAAAGTCTCCATCTCCATCATTTGCTAATGCAATATTATAAGCTATAACAGGTCTCAACTCATCCCAAAACTGTGCATTTGTTTTGTATCCATTAACAACTCCATCAGGAGAAACTGTTCCAACCCTGTCCTTTATAAGGTCTAGCTGTGCTCTCTCAGCCAATAAATTAAATTCAGAAGGTTTTATCCACCCTCTGTTTTCTTTATTAGCCATTGTTTTTACAAATCTGTATACTTCATCTATTGTCATAGATACAAATATAACAAAAAAAAGGGGGCTACAAAAGCAACCCCCTCTAAAAATAGGTATATAGAGTTTTTATTAACTATTGAATCTGGCTAATTGTTTCTTTATTTCATTCAAAACAAGTTCTCCATCTTCTTCTAAACAGTATCCAGCAAAATGGTCAATTGGTTTTACTCCAACAGGAACATGACATATAGTGGACAAATGGTCACCCTTTTTCCAAGAAATTCTATTTGATTCTAATTTTATAATTGAATAATCTTTAGCGTTTAATATAATTTCCTTTATACCTGTCATAGGGTCATCTAAACCTGTTATAAAAGATGCTGGTGACTTTTTAGCCAACACTTTCATATCATATCTAATTTCTTCTGTTGATTTATCAACATTAACACCCAGGACCTTAGCATAACCAATAAGTTTATCAATAGGCATTTTAAGAGCTAAAGACATAGCATCTATCTCTTTCATTTCTTTACTAATAACTTGTTTAGCGTCTACAGATTTATCAACTAATTCAAATCTTGGAGATTTATCTTTCATCCTATTAGGATTACTTTTATTTAAATTACAATTATCTAAATAATTCTTTAGGGTTGGATTTTGATTTTGAACAACTAAAATTCCTTCACTAAAAATAATTGGAGATTTGATTTTAGCATCTTCTTTTTGTTCATCTTCGTATATTGAAGACTCACCAGGAATATATCTTATTTTTCTATTTATTCCTTTTATTGGGTCATAAATAACATCTTCAGCTTTTATCATATAAACAACAGGATACTGTGTTTTATTTGTTCCTGGTATTTTTTTTCCACCAAGTAACTTGTATAAAGTAGGTTTCTCTGATTTTTGACCAAAACTTGGACTAACAAAAGGATTTGATTTTTTCTTAGGCATTGGTGGAACTTTAAAGTCTACCTCTGCTGAAACTGGCTCTAATACTCCTGTATTAACTGCAGTTTTCTTTTTTGGGAATGTTTTTTTCTTTGTCATTATATTAAATATTAAATTAAAATTAAAATTAAGATACCTTTGGAAGGGGAGAAACTCCCCCTCCTTGGATATGTTCTTTATACTGCCTGTATATCATTTCAAGACAGTTCAACAGTTCCAACAATTAACTGTGTGCAGCAGCAATAGCTATTGTGCCTACAGCAGTAATTGTGGGAGAAAAGTAACTTGGGCCAAATCGTTCTAGTTCAGTATTAACAACATCTATTGATGTGCAATCATCTGCAACCATAAACCATCCACTCTTTTTCTTCTTAACGTCAACTAGTTTTGCTGTAAAGTCCTTAATAAAGTCTTTTACAGTGTGAGACGCAGACAAAGTTAATTGAACAGAATCTGAAATAGTTTCTGAATTATCTGCCTGGTCCATACCATTGTGATTAAGCATAGACTTAAAATACAATGTAACTGTGTTAACACCTGAAGCACTAGATGCCTCTAGTCCAGCGTATGATGATAATGGGAATAAACAAGAATCGTCATTGCCACTGTCACTTCCTATCGTAGCTTGAGTTCTAAAGTATAAATAAATTTCGTTCATTTTTTCAGTATTAAATAGTTATAAATTAAGTTAGCATAGCATCGACAGTGATTGTGCCTACAGCATTGATATACGTAGACGCATATCTAGCACTGTTTTTATCAGCATCATCACCAGTGCCATCATTGGCAGCATCATCTCCTACTACTAACATTCCTTTTTTACTTGAACTAAAAAAATTAACCAAATCCTTCATTGCTCTCTTATGAGTATTATTAGTCCCCAACCTCAAGTCAACAGAATCACTTACGACAACTTCATCAGCCCTGTCTGAATCACCATCGTGATTAGTCATAGACTTAAAGTATAGTGTCAATATACCTCCTGCTGTTGGAACCATCCCTGCCAAACTAGATAGGGGGAAACAACAAGAGTCAACAGATATTGCACCATCATCAGCGATTGCTGTAACTGTTCTGAAATATAAATATTTTTCTTCCATTTTAATAATAATTTTAAGAGTTAGCAGCTTTTACAGCAATTGTACCAACTGCTGAAATTAATGAAGAGATATAGCTTTTATCTGAAGCTGAATCACTTATTATAATATCTCCATGTCCACCCTTAGCAGAAGCAAATTGGTCACATATAGCATTCATAAGCTGTCTGTGAGTATTAGCAGTTGCTAAAGTTAAAGGGACAGCGTCACTGGTAACTTCTGCGTTACCAGTGTCTGTATGTCCATCATGATTTTTCATGGATTTAAAATATAATGTTAATTCAGAGTTTCCTGATGGCTGCATACCTGCAAAAGAAGATATGGGAAAGCCAACAAAAGTTTCTCCACCAGCTAAAAAGGTTTGGGAAACTGCTGTTGTAATAGCAGTTGTTCCCCCACCTGCAGCACTTACTAATGCATTTGCATCAGCATTTGCAGCAATAGCTGTAGCTATACCATTGGCATGTTGGTCATTACTAGTTCCAATAGCAGCAGTAATAGCATTACCAGAAACAGATACAGTCACCTGACTCTCTGTTCCAGACTCTGGAATAGCAATAGAAACTAAATTACCCTTACTACTCGTATCTCTAGCTGTTAAAGTTAACTCACCAACAGCAATAGTAGCTGCTGCAGAAGAGTTAAAGTATATATAATTTTCTTTCATTTTTACGAGTTTAAATAGTTAGTAATTACGATTTCTTAATCAACATGAATCTATTAGGTGCAAAACCTTCAAAACCTCTCTCAGTTCTATAGTGAGACTTCAAGTGGTCACTATCATTAGTTTTATTCTTAAGAACAGCAGAACCTGTTAACCAGTGTTCCATTTCTCTTGAATAACCATTTGCAGCCTTATATCTGATTCTAAGTGATGGTATCTTTGAACCACTCTTAGCATCACGCTGAGTATCCATAGGAATACACATACCATATCCTGAGAAGTTTGAACCAGCAGTTCCTAATAATTTAGGATGATTAAACACATCATAAGTTTTCTTATGGAATGTATATCCACCTCTAGTGAAAGAGTTAAACCCTAAGTTAAGAGCCATATCTTTCTTATTTTGGAACGTACCATAATTAGCACCACCTGAAGCAAAAGCTCCTTGAGCAGCTAATAAGTCATCAATATCTAAAGATAAATCAATACCAGCGTAAAGAGCCATCTCTTTAGCACCTCGATATTTATCTAAAGACTTAACCATAGCATCAAAATCTGCCATAGTAATTGAAGAAGCTCCTAAGTCCATTGACTGACCTCTATTTTCTATAAAAGAAAGTAAACCTTCAGTACCTCTAATATCAGTTCCAGTAAAGCCAGCAGTTACGTTAGCATTTTGTTGACCTATAATTAATTGTAATTCACAATAATCTAAGAATCGCTTATAAGTATCAGCCTCACCTTTTAAGTACCATAGGTAACCAGAGCCCATTTTTTCGTTGTCTACCTTAAAGTAAACTACGTTAGTAGCCTCAGTACCTGATACCTCAAATGATTCTTTTATAATCATCACATTGTTTTCATAAGTATGAACTCTAGGTAATAAAGAGCCTGGCTGTCCACTTCCTTCTGCGTGAGCATTACCAACAATAGCGAATCTTAATTGAGCAGTAGCACTGAATGTAAACGTACCACTTAAACAAAGCATGGTAACATTACTAGTAGTAGCAGCAACATTAGATACATATCCTAACTCACCATTAGGTGCCATTAGTATATCACCTACTCTTACTGGTGAATCTACGTTAGTATCAATAGTTGTGTCATCACCAACAGCATCAGTATTGTCTTCTGCTGCATAGGTAAATACCTCTGCACCAGTTCCATATGAACCATCAGCACTAGTTAATAACACAGAATTGTGAATAAATGCCTCTTCATAATGTGAAAAGGTTGTTTGGGTTGTTTCTTTTTTGGCCCCCACCAATTCAAGTAGACCAGTAATACCTTGATTACCATATCTCTTGACAAAATTCTCATCTACGTCTCGCTTATGCATAGCTAAAGCAGCAGTAGTTAGAGCACTTACATAATTGTCCTGGGTAGCTAACGCAACACTTGTTGGGTTAAGAACCATCCCAGTACCTAAACTTACACTTGCCATAATTTATAATTTTATTTTTTAATAATTTATTTTAATACATTTTAGCCCCATAGAGTTGAGTCACCAAAAATTTGGTCACTTATTTGTTTATCTATGTTGCCACCTCCTTTAGTATCAGTTACTTTAGCAGGCTCAAAAGATGGATTTTTAATATCCTGAAGAACTTGTTCAGAACCTTTAGACCTGTATTGACTAGCAACACTTCTAACTATTTTGTCTTGCAACTTCATAGCCATCATATCTAAAGCTAAACTTTCCTTATCTAAATTACCTTGCTCGTCCATATATGGTTCAAAGAAGTCATCTAAATTAGATAACGCTTCTCCCACAACCTGCTTGTCTTCATCAGTTAGTTTATAGTCAAAACTTTCATTATCATTTATTTTAAAAGTTAAAGACTCAATACTATCTAATTCTTCATCCATATCATTATAAAATGTTTCTCTAGCTTTATCAACTTCAGCTTCCATGTTTTGAAGTTCTTCATCAGAATAAGTGTCTCCAGATTGTTCTGGTGACCAATACTCTTCTTGAAGTTCTTTTAACTCGCCTCTAGCTTTAGAAACATCTCTCTTAAGATGGATTTTACCCAATTCAGTTTCTTCAGGACTGTATTTATCCTCGTTAAGTTTATACGTGCTATCAAAAAATAGGTCTATTTCTTTCTGACTAAGTTCTGGGTTTTCCAGAGATAGGTATTCTTTTATTACATCAGACTCAGACATTTCGTCATAATTCTGTGTTTGTGTTTTAAAGTAGTCTTGTGGACTCCTACCTGTTTCAGAAACAAATCTATTCAACTCTGCCATCTGTTCGCTAGCAAAGTTTTGACCATCACTTTTACCTTCCAAATCATCTAACAATTCATTTAAATCCTCATACTCTGTACCATACGTTTCGTTTAGCATAGATAGAGTTTTGTCGTATGAATCATTAGAAGAATCTTGGGCTTCTGAAGATTGTTCTTCAGTTTCTTGCTCGTTTTCTTCTTTACGAGAATCTGATTTCAAAGAGCTTTCTATAATCTCCTGTGGACTTTCCTCATCTTGAGTCATTTCTACAGGAGTTTCTTGTTCTTGGGTTTCTTCTTTATTTTCAGTTAAATCAATTATATTACTTTCTAACTGAGAGTCTTCACTATTAGCATTTGGAGTAGACTCATGAGAAACCTCTATTTCTGTACCAGTTAAATTTGCAAATTCACTGGCAACATCTAGTTTTTCTTCACTCATTTTATATTAAATTAAATTGTTATTACTTTTTGCAAATATATTAAATATTATTAACAAACAATAATTATCTAAGAATATTTGGCAATGGATTATCAATATTTTCTTCTTCCATTTGTTGTTGAGATGAAGAAGGTGTCTCTAATTCTGTTAATGGCAAAGCTCTATCTCTTTTTTGCTCTATCATTCTAGACTGGTTATAAGCAGCTTTATCCTGAGAATCTAATTTTATTTTACCAGATACATCAGCAACTTCTTTTTTGCCAGAATTGTTTAAAGCAATCTCTTTCATTCTTCTTTGGTGATTCATATCCTCTAATTGATTCTTTAACTTAAACTCTGCCTCTAATCTCCTTAAGTCTGCTTGTGCTTCGCTTTCTATTTTAGCTTGTTCTATTCTAGCCATAAACTCTGTTTCTTGTAGCTTTAGTTTAGATTGTTGCTCATTAGATTGTTGTTGAATATTTGCATTCATCTTTTGAGCTTCTTTAGCCTTTCTTTCTTCCTCTTCTTGATATTTCTTTCTTCTAAACATTAAAACTTGATTAGCTAGTTTAACATTCTTAATTCTTCTTATTGTTATAACATCCTCAAGTCTTATTTCTTTTTGAGCAAGAGACATCTGTAGATTAGCTTCTAATTGACTTTTTTCCTGCTCGTCTGGAGCAACATCTAGAGTTATTCCAAATTCGTTTATAGATATGTCTTGGTTCACTCCAAACATAGTTACTGCAGACTTTCCTATAGCATTTGTGTAAGATTTTTTCTTAGATTTACTTTCTAAAACATCTTGTAATCTCATTACCACGCACTCTGCAACCCTCTTGGTTATACTTAAATATCCATCATTTATATTTCTGGTTGCATTATTAGAAGCCATTATCTGTAGTTTCTGAACACCAACTAAAGCTTCACTTGGTGGTTTAGCCCCCTCCCTAGCTTCATTAACTCCTGTAACATCTCTAATCATTTGTAGGTTATGGGCATATACAGATATAAGCTTTTCCATATCACTACCTATACCATTTTCAAGTTCCTGAACAGGGACAGCTCCTGATGGCTCTCCTGTATCACTCATGGTTCTGTAATATATATTACCAGTTTGGTCATATATTTCCTGAAGTTCTAATGGTGTAAATGTTCCCCCATCTCCCTTTGATACATTTTCTAATGCACCAAGCTCAAAAGCAGCACCCTTTGGTCTAGCTTTTGCTATAACTTGTTGTAACTTTAAATGAGCTAATTGTATTTGGTCTGCAAATGGAATCATTCTTTCAACCATAGATTTATTGACCATTTTATGGGTTCCAGGTGCATATACAACATATGATAATTTTGTCTCTGTAAGATTAGACTTGTTTCTCATCATGTTTTTTGCTAAACCATAGTTTATACAAAAATCAGTTCCTACAATCCATTTACCTGAATAAACAACTTTAACAGATGTTTTTATTAACTCTCTCTCAAACTTAGATTTCTTTGGTTTCTTATAACTTCCCTTTTTCTTAGTTACAGTATATCCACCATAAGCGTTTTTCTTTTTCTCATACTTAAGTTCATTAACAGATAAAAACTCAGCATCCATAATTGTAACTCTGTACTTATCGTACTCAAACTCATCTTGATATTCATTCATGTAAGATTCATAGTTGGGGGACATATTACTGTTGTGATTTTTACCAGCGTATTCTTGAGCTATTTTTTCATAATCTTGCTCTGTTAATTGGTCTCCAGCTATTCTTTTTAATTCACCTATAGTTATTGTATAAACTTCACCAGCGTGTTGTATATCGCTATAATCTTCACTATTTGTATATGAAGTAACTAAATTAGATGGGTCTACATACTTTATTTTTACACCAGTATTTGGGTCTATTGAAGTTTTTGTTGCACCAATCCCACAAACAAGAAGGTCTCGTATAACAGCTTTTTTTATAGAGTTATAGTTGTTCACATCCATTACAAATTTAACCCCATTCTCAACAGCAATTTCTGTTGACTGTTTGTAGTTAAGTGCCATGTGTATATCTAACTCTTCTTGAGTTTGTGGTATGTACCCCTTTTGCTCAACATCATACCCTGTAGCTTTATTAAAGTCTTTCATTGCAGGATGGATTAACATCTTAGCGAACAATGTTTTTTTATCCTTTTCTCTTAAGGTTTCTGATATTGGGTCTATAGCATTTGCAACAATCTCATATTCTTGATTACACAAGTCATTAACTATTAAATCTACAAACTTTGGTATTATATTAACTGGAGTCCAATCAAGATTAAGGTAAGATGAGTCACCTTCAACATCTAATAAATCTTTATATTTAGAAACATTTTGAGAACCTTGAGCATAAGTTCTAGCTTTTGTATACCTAGACTTTCTGCTATCCACCTTCATGTCAGCATTATCTTTCCAGTCGTGATACATTTTTTTAAAATATGCTAAACCATATTCTATTTTTTCTTTCTGCTCTGGAGGCACAAATGGACTTGGGTATCCACCAACTTTTTTTACCTTTTCAATAGCATTTTCTAAATATTTCATTTATTGTATTTTTTTAGATAAGTTACCCCTATTACTATAAGTTTTTACAAATTTAACAAATTTTGGCGATTCTTCCTTAATTCTGACAAATTTTTGTGATGCAAGCAATGCTAAACTAGAACTTATTGTAGCATCAAATTTAGTTCTGTTATTTATATCGAACCTACTCCAGTCATCTAGAAGCTTATTAAAGTAGCATTTTCCTATCTCTCCTGTTGATGGTTTTAGTCCAACATGGTCATATATGTAAGTTGCCACTGCCTCAGCTTGAGCATTGATAACAGCCACTCCAGAACCTGGTATACCCTTTGTTTGTTGTTTTCTACTAAAATCAGTATGTGTTGATTCAGGTCTGTCCATTAGATACTCATAATAACCCCTTCTCTCAAAATATTTTATTATTCCTATTTTATTATTCTCAACAAGAATTTGACAACCATAAAAAACACATTGCTTAATCATGTCTTCATAAAATATTTCTGCTTTTGGTGGTCTAAATATGTATTCACAAACAAACTGTTCACATGGTGCACCTTCATCCATTGTAAATTTATGATAAACATGGCAAGCTGCATTAGACCTTCTACCATCTGTTGTTGTGTCATGGTCATAGGGGTCACAACCTGAAACTAAGTTAATAGAGTTTCCTGGTCTTTTTTTACCCCCCTTTGTATCTATGAGGTTTCTTTTACCTTCGTCTGGAACCCAACATATTTCCCACTTACCTTTGTTGTTTGGAACCCATATAACCTCACTGTCTTGAATACCATTTTTCCATATAAAATCACCCTTGGTTGTTAGATTTTCAGAAATTTCATTATAATCCATTTGTTGATATATCTTTTCTACATCAAACACACTGGATAATGAATCATTTCTAAAAGCTTCTTCTGATGTAAATGGAAATTGTCTTTTAAATTCTGATAACTCATTTGTGTTATTCTTTAAACCCTCTCTTCTATTTTTTATGTAGTCTTTTGAACCAATATCTATATTAGCACCATCCATTCCCATAACTGGATTTTTAGGTGTTTCTGAAACAGAGAATCCATACTCATCAATAAATCCCTCTAGGTTTTCGTCTGCAGGTATAAATAAAGAATACAATCCAGACTTAGTTCTTTTATTTAAATCTTTATCTGTTACGTCAGAGTCATGATATAGGTTTTTATACTCTAATCCACCATCCTCTAGTTTATTAGCAGTAGAACCCATCATACATTTACCAACAATTTTTCTACCAAGTAAAAGACATGTTTGAGTTACAGACCAGTTCTTAGCTATAGATGTTGAACCTGTCCATTTACCAGCCTCATCATGAACAAGTAATTTAAGCTTCATACCATCGTAACTATTGTCAGCAGTATTTCTCCAATCAATAACTGTATTAAGTGCTTCTGATTGTTGTATATGTTTATTTTTCTTTGTTATTTTTTTTG
>Ga0208159_1000150_pt1 | contig 28432 bp, 15 predicted proteins | sample 9_EtaG_FD_184082 | JGI IMG/M metagenome (GOLD analysis project Ga0208159, IMG submission 184082) | Marine viral communities from the Subarctic Pacific Ocean - 9_ETSP_OMZ_AT15188 metaG (SPAdes) (version 2) | ecosystem: Environmental > Aquatic > Marine > Oceanic | place: Pacific Ocean | collected... | reverse complement strand
CGAAACACTGACTCTTTCAGGAGAGTGCACAGAAGTTATGCACACCTCTTGTCAGTGGGCTGAAACTACTGCTGCACCGGGTCTATCCCAACACGCAGCCGTGGCTAGTCTACTTGCTAATGGAGCAGTCAACACATCAACTGCTGCTATTGTAACCGATGGTGCAGATGCTACTGCAAGTTTTAGCGTAGGCGACTTAGTATTCAATGCTGCAGGGGCAGCACACGGTAAAATATCTAGTATTACTGGTAGCGGCTCTGCAAGAACCTTGAACTTAGAAGGTAACAACACAGTGGCAATAAGTGATAATGATGCATTGCACCAAAGAACCCCGCTTGTTCTCAAGAACACATCGGGAAGCACTGAGTCAGTTACTCTAATGATGCTAGTCCGTTGAGGTGATTCAACTTGCCTACAGTGACATACATCGGCTCTGCAGTTTGGCGCAGGCGACCCGATAACGGGGAGTACTGGGAACGCAGAATACCTGTAGAAGTCAGCCAAGGTTGGCTAGACAGACACAGGGTTGCAATCTGCACTAACCCTACTGCTTTCAAAGTAGAGGGTGACGCAGCAGTTACAACAGACGAAGGTGATGACGGAATACCTGATGCAGGCTGGACTAAGAAAGACATCAGCGCATGGCTCAAGGCTAAGGGTGCAGAGTTCGGTGGTTACGCTACAAAGGCGAAACTACTCGGACTTGTGGAGGAAACACTAAATCCTCCGGCACCTGAGCCTGAGCCAGTAGCAGTCGAAGAGCCAGTGGCAGAAGAGGCAGTTGAAGAATCAATTATAGGAGATGAAGAATAATGGCAGTAACAATAGATCCAAGACCGACATATTTCGGTGACAGAATGGTAGTAACAGGAACCTATGGTGCAAGTGACGCGGCAATAGATTTGAGCAGTTTGCTAGCAAGCATTGATTTTGCAGCATTGACACCTTTTGACATAGTAAGTGACAACCGAGTAGAAGACGGCTCAGCAGGAGATGGAAGCGACTTGGCTCCATTTATTTCGCCTGAGTTTGCAACAGTAGCAGCAGGCGCTACAAGTATCGCCGTTAACGCTGCTGGTTTTGCAACAACTAACCAAGGTGGAACATTCATAGCAATTGGTCGCCGCTCTTGAGGTGACCAGTTATGGGAAGTGCAAGTCTAGGTGGCTTGAAGTCTAAGGTGGTAGGTCCACTACCTCCTAGAGACTTCTCATTCGCTCCGGCGGATATACAAGCCCTGTTGGATGCGGGATTCGACGCAGTAACCGATGCTAATACAGCAGATACCATCGTTGGTATCGAAATGCTCAACATCTTAGGAAATGCTTATTTGGTAATCATTTACAAGGCTTGAGTGGGATTGGCATGGAGTCACATAACACTCTTGGTTTGGACGACATCGAACGCCTTCAGAAACGAGGAATACGGTTAGCCGAGTCCTACGGGGCTGGCACCGTATTCAATGAAGATAAGCCGCTTCAAGGTATAACCAAGAAGCAACGCAATCGTAATAAGAAGGCCGGTGATGTCCTTAACATCGGGTCCGGCACACGATGCAAAAACTGCGGCATGCTCTACTTCATGTGGGTAGACAAGTGCAGTACCTGTGGTCGCCAAATGGAATATAACTTAGGACAAAGGGAGGAGTAATTATGGTTGATATCCTAGTCAAAGCACCGCTTCCAAAGGGGAAGAAAATCGGTATCTATGACCGACAGGCATACTACGATTCTCTTGGAAACTCCGGCTCTGTACCCGGCACAGAAAGTGCTAAGGTTGGTGCAGGTGGTGCTGGCCCTGCCGCTTTTGGGGGTACCACTGTAGGTGCTGAAGATTTGGGACTTGAACCTAAAACTGGAGTTAACCCCGGCATAGTAGATGCTCCTTTGAGAATGAGTCTTGAAGAAGCGATGGAGTTTGCTAAATTATCTCGGACAGAAGAGTATCAAAATATGCCTCCTGAAGAAAAGAAGCAAGCAATACTCAACTTCATTAGAGATACTGGTGCTGACGAAGAGCCTGAAGAGGCAGAGGAGCCTGCTAGTAAATTTATGGCTGGGACCGATCTTCGTACAGCAGAGGGTAAAAAGGCAGCATTCGTAGAGAGAATGCAAAATATCCCCGGATTTTTAGATACTATCTTCGACCTTCATGGCATCGATAAGGAACTGGCCTACAGTAAGATGGGCAGGATGAACCTTAGTGGTGAAGATGTATACGACCAAATAATGAATGACGAAATGCCTACTTATGAAACTGAGGCGGCAGCAGATAAAGAAACAGCACAAATGGAACGTGGAAGGAAAGTCGCTGTCCGAGAGATAGGTGAGGGTGCAGACGTTGAGGGTGCAAGTACTGTTACACAAAGGGGTAGAGACAGAGGCAATGTCTTTGCTCAACGAGGTGACACTAGACCACTTACCGAAGAAGAAAAGGAAGAATACAATCAAGCAATGGTTGGTGTCAAATTAGGCACTGGTGAAAGAGAAAAGGTCTTAGACAAATTGGGCATGAAAATTAATTCTCAGGGTCAAAAAGTAAAGATTCTCAAGCCTTCTGAATTTGCTACCAAGCCTGATGCTGACACCGCTCCTCGCACATTGGCTGCTCCGCCTGATATCAGCGATGCTGAAAGAGCGGATATCGCTGTCCGATCTAGAAAGGAGAAGGGCGATAAACTTGAGAGATTGTTAAGACGTAAAGAGCACTTAGAGAGTCAACTTGGTGGATTCAAAGTAGTTCCTTCTGATAGAGGAGGCGTAGACTTTGGGGCAGTAGAAGGCATCAGAGCAGGTGCTCAAGATGAGTTAGAGGACATTAAAGATGCTAAAGTTAAATTCCCTGAAGAATTGCAATCTATTGAGGCGTTTGCTAGAAGTAAAGGCATAGATAAACCTGTATCGAGATTCAAAGATAGTTATAAAACAGATCCACAAGGAAATATAGTTCCTAAAAGTGACCCGAAATATGTTAAAGAAAGTCGAGAGTATTCTGCTAAACTTAAAGAATTAAAAGATGAATACGAAGAAGAGCGTCGAAAGGTCATCATAGAGCAAGGAGTAGACTTGCCAAAAGAAATTCAACAACGTATTCCCGAATACCTAGAGCAACAAGGTGTTTCTCAGATGCCTTCGCCCGGTACTGAGTTCCCTCTTAGAAGGGACAGGCAAGGTAATGTCACTAGCGATTACGGTGAGGCAAAAGCACTCAGAAGCCACGTAAGGAACATGCTAGAAAATGATGACGATTATACTAAGGTGTGGCAGAGATTAGCCGCTAAGACAGGATTCAAACTAAAGGATGATGAAAAGTTTGTAGAAATTATGGAAGAGTTAGGTATAGGTCCAAATGATTCTGATTTCCCTGATTTGGGTAAAGCACCTCTATCTTTGAGAGAAAGAGGCTCTTCGTATGAAAAAAGAGTTATGAGAAGACCAAAGCAGTTTTCACTTGACAGTCCTGTTGGACAAGCCCCAGTCGCTGACGAAAGTGCCAATACACTAAGGTTACAAAAGAAAGCAAAGGAAGCAGCGTTCTCTGCAATGGCAAGACACATTGTTGACCACTTCGATGAGATAGGTATAGAAGAGGCTAACAAACTGATGCCACCTTATGCTAAACTTATTCCAAATGTCATGGGTGATAACGAGAGAGCAGACATTATGGCTGATTTAAATAAAGTTAGAGTCCAAATAGACCAGCAAAAAGAACAAGATAGATTGCAAACTCAAAAAGATAAATTGCTAGATCCTGAAGAAATTGCAAGGATGGGGCGACAAAATGCAATCGAAAGTCAGATGAGACAAGACGAAATCATAGACAGGTTACTTGATGATTATGGAGATGCGTTTGTGAGCACTCAATTGCAATCTCAGTTTATGCAAAGAACTAATCCAAGGCTGATGGATGAAAACGAAACACTGAGCGATATAGATTCTTCTGAAAGAAGGCGATTATTATTACCTTTAGAAAAAGCGCTAGCGTATTATTTTGATAAGGCTAAAGACATTCAGAATGACCCTGAACGCTTCAATATTATGATACCTACAGCATCTGCTGCAAGACTACCTGACGTGGCTTTACCCGATGGCAATTCACTGGAAAGATTGCATGCTCAGTACGAGGCTGCAAAGCAGTACGGCTCTAAAGAAGAGGCTGACAATATTATGAGTCAGATTAAAAATTTGAGAGCGGCTGCTAGTATCGATGAGGCTAAGGCCAAAAACCTTGACCACTTTAAAGAACAGTACGACGTACCGGTGACGGATTATAACCGTGCTATTCCAAAGACCACCTATGTGCAAAGGAATCGAACTGCGGCAAGAAGCACGGGGAAGTCCATTAAAGATTACAGCGAGGCTGAAATAGCAGAGCACGTCCTTCTCTATCTGTTAGATGACCACATAGAATCTGTAAAAAGAGGAGAGGCTAGTTTGGTTGACGGTCATGGTGGATTCTTTGAAGGTGATGAGAAAGGTGAGGCCGAGTTAGAATATAGACTTCAAGGATTTAGAGGACTAATCAACACGTTCAGCGATATGAGTGCGTTTGACCAAAGAGCGGCTAACCTAAAAAGAGAACTTGCCGATAACATGTTCCTTGGCGATAAAAGCGAAACAGATGGACAAGTGGTCCAGTCTGACATTAGTACTCAACTTCCTGATTCCGGCACTGGTAGATTGCCAGCAGGTATGTCGGGTGCAGCATTAGCGGCTCCTCTTTCTTCTACAGAGCAAAGAATTGCAAGCGAAGGGCAAGAAAAAGAAGCACTTGAAAGTGTAGCAAGACAACCTAATATGATTCAACCGGGTATGGATAAAGTCGTCAGAGAAAAAGAAATGGAAGAACAAGCCAACGTAGGTGCAAATATACAAAGGGTAGCAGGGGCAGCACAAGAACAAGGTATCAACGTAGGTGCACCCGAATCTCCATTCGCAGGTGCAGAGCCTGCACCACCACCTCAAGTGGCACAACCTGAAGCACCAGCGCCTGAGATGCCTGCGCCTCCAGTACAGCCTCCAGCACCAATGCCTGAGATGCCTGCGCCTCCAGTCCAACCTGCAGCGCCTGACATGGGACCATTCGCAGGTGCTAACTTAGATCTTAATGAACCAGTCCAAGTTCCGGGCAAGGGTAAGGGAAGTTCACAAGTGTTGAACTTAACTCAAGAAGATGTAGCGCAACTAGTTGCAATCGATAAAGACCCTAATATGAGCCCTGCACAAAAAGAAGAAGCAAAGAAATTGATAATAAACAAATCTAATTCGATTCGTAGGTTCGACGCAACCATTGGTGACGACTTGTTAAAGAGTATCAAAGACCGATTTTGGCGGCAGGGTTATTGAAGAGTTATAGCGTGGCTTTGGTGAGGGGAATGAAAGATGCCAATGATATTCTCTCCCGGTGAGGCTGAAACACGACCTCTTGACCCTGAAGCAATCGTATATACCTCTGCTCAAAAGGTAGCAGATTTACTTGGCATTGGTCCTCAAGAAGCAGTCTTGATGTCTGCTAACGCAGAGGCAAACGCAGTGTTTGTTACTGGCGGAGACTACAGAAACACTGGGTTTTCGGTTGGAGATACTATATTGATTTACAGCGATGCAGATCCGATGGGACTAGAAAGGCCAATCACAGCCATTACTACTTCTGCTAGTGGTGTTAAATTAGCGTTCTCTTCAGCCATCAATCCCGGCCTTTACGAAACTTCAGACAACGCCTTTGTTCAAAACCAAGCATCATTCACAAACGGCAAGTCCCGTGGAATGACAAGAGCAACTGTTGAGGAATTCATCAAGCGTGTCCAAGATAGAATCGATAGCGAGACTCACAATGCTTGGCGGCCCAGTATGGTTCATGCTGAATACATTAACTTCGATACATACAAGCCTTATCGTCGGCGATACTATACAGATTATGTTGGCACATCTCCACTTTTGTTTAGGAATGTTCAGCAAATACTGAGAATAGAAATGTGGCAGGGTGACGAATATCGTGAGATATGTGGCGCAGAAGCCCGTATACAATTGCCTGACGACATAAGGAGCATGGCTACTAAATCAATTGTTATATCACCGGGCAATGGCTCTGCTGCTACACTGACTGCTGGTGGATTGGGTACTTCGACTAGTTCCCAATGGGCCGTTGATTTCGATAGAGTTACAAGTGCTCAAAACCTAGCCGACCTGATTAACAAAGAAGATCGTGTTAGTAAGTCAGCGGTTGAATTTTCACCCGCATTTACTCTTGAAGGCTCTACTTCTAATGTATCTGTGCACAATGAGTTTTTAGCCAGTGCTAACTCTGATTATGGCGCAGGTGAAATTAAACTTACAAGTATGCGACAGACAAAGGCAGGAGAAGTTTGCAGTATAGTGACTACTTCGACTGATATAGAATTGTCACACACCAGTTCATCTAGTGCTACTGTATCGGGTAAAACCGGAGATTTCGGTAGTGGTGCTACAGGTATAATAACTGTAGGTAGCACCGCTGGTTTTGCTAAGGCAGGTGTATTTACAGACGGTACTAATGTTGTAAGATATAGTGAAATTACTAGTACAGAATTCAAAGAGTGTGCTGAAGTAATAGGCACCGCACCATCTAGTGGAACTATCAGTCAACACAGGCTTCAACTGGACTTGCAGGCAGGTTCAACTAGTGGAGACCAAGCCCGTCTAAAGGACTGGTGGCTTGACCACGAAATGGGAATAATTTACTTCAACAATTCCTACCCCTTCTTTGAATTCAACGCAATTAAAGTTGCTTATATCTACGGAGAGCGTTATTTGGAAAAGGCTATCGAAGAAGCGGCTACAAAATTAGTTGCAACTGATTTACTCATGTCCGATGACCGTTCAGTGTTAATACCTGAAGGCTCTCAAAATGTAGACCTTGGTGCAAAGATTCAGATATTCCGTAATCAAGCCAAGGCTATTTTAGGTAGATATAAGGAGATAGTGGTGTTTGAATGACAGCGGAATACACTGAGCCGTTGGATTCTATCATTGCCGTTCTTGGTGATTGGAATAGAGCCAACACTGAGAATATCAAACCAGTCATTATTGATATTGCAGACCACGGACCTGAGCGTGGTAAGCGTTTGGACTTACAGCGTAGTGACTTTGTACTATGTTATGAAACTGCACATAGTGAAGAGCAACCCGATTTGTTTTACAACTTCGTCACAACTAGAGTAAACATTACGGTTGATATGAGAACTGCAGTTAGCAGAACTAGGTTGCGCAAAATGGAAGACGAAATGCGCCGACTGATACATGTGAAGCGTAAAGGTGATGGAGTCAACTTTGACAGACTGATTCTTAAGACTCGTACCGATCTTAGTGACAGAACTAAGCGTTTGTTTAGGCACACGTTCCAAGTAGAGGTAGTCATACTAGCGGAGTTGATACCATGAGTGTTAGTTCCCATTACAAAGGCGATGTCTCTGAAGTCACGATGGGTCACGAAACGGGGCTTTACATTGAACACAACGAACCTTTAACTTGGTCGGCTACTGATGGCGCTGACCATACAGAATTTACATTTGCAACTGCAGCCGGTGCTACAGGTTCAATTGGCTCTAATACAAATGCAGGGGTACTGCGTGTTCCAGTAGGCATGTTGATTGGCACTAAAATGACGTTTCACGGCGACACCGGCAACTTTTCAGCACACTATTATGAAGCAGTTAGTGGTAAAATATTCAGCATTATAGACCATACATTTGAATCCGGTGTAACTAAAATCAAAATAGTTCCAAAAATGAATCTTGGAGGGACTGTTAATAGCGCTGCGTCTGATGTCATCTGTGTACATTCTCTTGGAATGCCTACTATTGGGGTAACTACCGCTATCGACAGTAGTGCTGCTGCTTCTGCCGAAGTTAGCCTTATTGACCAGTTTATCGGACTTTCGTCATTCATAACTTTACCCGATATGACTGTAGACATACACAAGTATCACGTTGTAGGTCTAGGTAGGCAGGTCGCAGTACAGCAAACAGGTAAAGTCCATCATATGGGCGGTGTGCTTGAAATGCCACTACATAGCCCGCGCTGGCTGTACTACAGTCTTGGTAGAGAAGTAGTAGATGCCTATAACTGTGGCTCGGCACCTACAAGTACATCTGCTAAAAGCGGCTTAACTTACACTGTTGCACCCGGTCAGACATTTATCGATATAGATAATTTAGACTTTGATCCCGGAGGCGGGACAGTTAATGCGGCAGTAGGTGATTATATTCTTATCAAAGACACAACAAGAACACCAACGGTCACTTACAAGACTCCTGATATAGCCACTACAGATTATTGGCCTCCTGCTAGCAGTAGCAGTTTAGGATCGGATGCCCACCATTTTGAGTGGACTGAAACTAGTGAGTGTCGTAGAATTGCAGCAATAGAACCTTTGGCTAGTGGGCACAGGGTTTTTGTTGATGACCCTTGGCAGTTTGAACATAATGGTGATGATATACTTTTGAGGAAGTATGATTCGACAGGACCAAGTATCGCTACAACAAAAGACATAACGAATCCAGTCAGGCGTTTATTATTCTCAAGCGATACCATTCCATCATTCTGTTTAGAGCACAGTATTCGTAATCGAGATGTTGGTTCATACAGCACAGAGCAGACATCAAATGCACCGGGCGGTGCTAACGATAGTAAACAATTAACTCGTATATTTAGAGGCTGTAAAGTTGTAGAATACGAATTGTCATCCACTGTAGATGCTGAATTAAGATACAGGTGTGTATTTGATGCTCTTTCTACTTACACTGATACTGGTCGATTAGAGTCGGCTAACAAAGGAGATAGGTATATTGCACATCGTATGTTCCAAAATACAGCAACCGATGACGCATCAAGAAAGGCTTCCGGTATAGCAAGTGGTTCTGAAAAACCATTTATGTTTTACAATGGCAGCGTAGAGGCGTTTGGCTCTAGCCTCGGCATGGTTAGTGCGTTTGAATTAAGAGGTAAGACTGGCGTAGAACTTTTCCATACTATACAAAGTAACCCTGTTGCTGAAACATTAGATACAAACAACTTGTCTACCAAGCAAGTCCCTTACGGTGGTACTAGAAACGCGTCAATTATTCGTGAGGGTCGTGAAGAGTTTGAGATGGAGATAGACGTAATCCTAACCGATGCTACTCTACTTCATCGATTACGTAGCCACCTTGAAACTGGTGGCACGGCTGGCGAGACCGGCAATTTAATTCATTTGCATTTTACAAAGCCAATCGTTAGCGGCGGTGGCACTACTGCTCAATCACTTAGAATCCTCATAGACGATTATGTTATTACTGAAGTCCCTATTCCTGTACCTGATGGAATGGGACTATTGCATTCCAAAATCAGGCTGGAGCCGAGAAATGTCAAGGTAGTCAGCCAAGATACCCTATACCATTGTTGAGATGATAATATGCCGATGAAGTTTTGGAAACCTCTTCATCCTCGTATTGAGATCGATGTTATAGACGAAGAAGAAGAAGGTGGAGAATACCTCTTCGACCCTGAAGCAGGGAGAGCCAGCGATAATCCGTTCGCCCACCTTGCTTCACAGGATGCCCCCGAACAGGCTGCATCCGAGGACACAGTGAGTAAGTATGTCGCAGGAGAAGAAGAATAAAATCGAAATAGATGGCAAGGAAATAGAAGTTAAAATAAAGCAATTGACTTTTTTTGATATCCAAGCAGTAGCGCCGTTATTATCTGACGGCAGTTTAGATTTTTCATCCTATTGGCGACATGCATTTACTCATTGGCTAGTATACGATTCACAATTTGATATGGAACACATATCTCCATCCGAGGGTGCAGCACTAGCGGCACTACTTCCTGAACCTAACGAGGTGATGGGGTGGTTACTTTTTCGGGAGCCGAAGTCGGCAAAATTAAACATTTCATCAACGGGCGACCCGTTAGTGAACGACTTCGCTACCAACGAGAAGGGATGGAATACCTTTTAATGACACACTATAGTATGGGGCTGAAAGAAGTGAGAGAACTAAGCATAGATGACGCTAAGCAACTTTTGAATTGGGCACAGGCATCTAATGATGATTCTGAAGCCTCTGCGAGCGCAGTTTACTTGGGGTATGACGTTGTGCCCCCATTGGAGGGAACTAGGTGACCACTATCAGATGCTTGGTTTGCAATAGCCAAGAAATGGAAAATGATACCGTAATTATGCAGGGTAAATGGAGTCGGTTAGTCAATTATTCAAATAAGAAGTACAATGCGATAAGTTGTAAAGATTGCGGATATACAATGTTATTCAAGCAAAATTCTAAATTTAACATACTTGAGGCTATAATGGGGTGAATAAAATGGTAGACGGCAATATAGACCCACGTTCCGTAGACGCTATGGAAAATTTCAAGGATTACACAGAAGAAGCCCAAAAAAATATGAAGGCTTTACAGCAACAGATGGACAAGTTTACTAATTCTATGGCTATGACTAAAACGCATAGCAACGATCTTAGAGAATCGCTTAGGCAAACGAGTAAGACAGAGGGATTTAGTCAGTTGACAACTCCTTCCTCTGAAAGAACTCCTATAGGAGGAGGTGCTACTCAAGAGTCTTCGGGCGATATTACTGTAAACCTTAGAATAGATGTAAGTGGGGTTACAGATAGAAGTGACAAAAGAGCACTGGCTAAAGAGATAAGCGCTATGGTTCAAAAAGAACTACGCTCTAAAATTGGTGGCCCGCTTAACCAAAGTGGATTTAGTAGGAGTGGTTGAAAATGGCTGACGGGGAAAGAGTACCTGTGCGACTTGTACAGGAAAATGGTAACACTATCTCCCTAGATGCGACTAGCATAGACATGGTTGTAGAAAGACAACAGTCTGCGTTTGGTATACCCTTGGCCGATGCAAAGAAAATGGCAATCGATCTTAATCAGGCAGTGGTTGGGTTTGAGATACAAGGTGTATTTACTGATGATGAAGGGCAGGAAGTAACATCGCAAGCAAAGGCTGTAGTTGATTTACACCACACTCAAACACTTTTTGATGGTGATGTCGAAAGTGCTTATGCTGAAACTAATACTGGTGGTAAACAAAGAAAAGGAAGTAGTAGTAATCGATTACTTGAACTTTTTAATCAAATTACATCTTTATTTGAAAGAAAGAAAAAACAGAAAAAGGACTGGCAGAAGTGGCACGGTAAATACATGTCATTTCCAGTTGCATACTGGATAGAGCAAAAAGGAGGCATACCTATTACTTCAGGGTTAGTAGCAAGATTCAATGCAGACTCTTTGTCTTTAACTTATAATCATGGGGCGACAGTTGATACTTGGTCAGATTCTGTTTCTAGCATAGCCGCAAACAAAGTAGGTTCACCTATTTACAAAAAGCACGGTATAGGTGGGCAACCCTATGTTTTCTTCGATGGCTCTTCAAGATTTGACATTTCATTTGACGCTAAATTGAATCCTAGTAACATGACTATCTTTGCAGTGGCCCAAACGACAAACGACAATGGGGCTGCTCAATCTATAATCGTTAGTCGAGAAAGCACTAGCGAAGGCTACGCTCTATTTTACAATATGACAGGTTCTGAAAATGAAATTAAGTTAGATTATTACAATTCAGGAACCACTGACTTAGAAAGTGGTAATGGAACAGTTTCGACAAGTTCACCCAATATAATTGCAGCAAGAGTGCCTGCAAGTGGTACAAAGCAATTGCTTCAAAATGGTGAGTTTAAAGAAAGTTTTAGTGGTACTTACAATAATTCAGATGCTGCTACTACATTCATAGGTGCGAGTGATAGTAGTACTTCTAATCCGTTTGTTGGGAACATTTACGAAATCGTGATTTACAATAGGGTGCTATCTCTTGATGAGGTGTTTCAAGTAGAAGGGTATCTATCAAGCAAATACAACATACCTTTACTTGGTCCTTTAGGTGGCGAACATCCGTATAGATTCTTTAATTTTATAGAAAACACAGACTCTGTAAAAGTGGTGTTTGATGCCGAAAGAGTTGCATCTAAAAATGAACCTTATGGCTTTGTTAATAAAACGCGAAGGATGACAGGTGTCAATGTCGACGGCGGTTTTAGTGGTATTAGTGGTGACGGCTCTTTTACATTACATGTTGACGGAGCCGATCCTAGAGAGTGGTTAGAGACAACTAATAGCACTGCAAAGTACCACATTACATTGAGAAACCCTACTACTGAAGCCTTTGTAGCAAATTCTGAAGGTGTTAGAATAATAATGGAAGTACTTTCTATTACTTCATCTACTCGAATAGTTTGTAGAATTATTGCTGGAGGAGGAACAATTGCTGATGACCTTGAGGTATGGATAGCACCTTGTCAAAATCTATCAATTGAATATGAATCGCCACTTCATGGTAACCCTGTATTAGTCATACCTATTGAAAATGCCTTTGAAGAAGTTACCGCCCAAGGTCAAACTCTTAGTTTTGTTAATTATCCAAATTACGAAAATGGTAGTTCTAGGACCGAAGGTTTGTCGCAAATCCCTACTCATCCTAATTTACATGGTGAAGGCAAAAGGGCAGATGAATTCATTACTTATCAATTATCAAAGTTGTTGACATCTACTTTAGAAATCAGTGAGAGGGCAGTAAACGCCGCTGGTGATAAGACGATGGATAAGGTGTTTACAACTGCTATCAAAAAGAGTGGTGACGGTTTTGAAACTCGATTGGAAATAACTCAAGTTCATGCTACATCACTTGGTACGGTTGGTGGCAAAATACGTCACAACTTTGGAGTTGGAATTCTACCTACGGTGCAAGGGTTTACAGGTGGCAACGCAGGTAAAAAGGTCAAGTCTGCTGGGGATAAGGTACAAGACATTTTGGGTATACTTGGTAACAGTAACAGTTTTGATGTAACAAAGTCAAATAATAGTTTAGGTAATTTTATTTTGAATGTTGCTAGCCTTGCTACGCAGACTTTTTATGGCGAAAGAAACAGAGGAGATTACATATATGCAATTCAGATACCATATAACAGTAATGTTACAAAGGGTAACAGTAGTTTAGATGCTCAGGTAGCACAGAGAAATCACTGGGTAATGACTGATGATGTCCCGATGTTTGAAAAGATGTCAGTTAGTAACGACACCCATGCATCAAAGGATTATGCACCTGAGCATAATAATAGTAGAAGAAATGGTATACACGGTATAATTACCGACTTTCATGTGCATAGAGATGCTGAAATGAAAGCCTACGAATTTTCTTTGAAGTTCGTAGCAGCAAACGTAATAATTTGAGGAGATACAATGGCTTTACCTATACGATTAATTGTTGGTCCTGACAACCTTATGGAAATACCGTTAGAGGCCCAGTCTTTAGATATCACAGTAGATCGTAATGCATCTGCTTTCCCTACCCCTAACAACATAGTAGGAAGAGTTGCTATTGATACCAACATACCCGCTATCGGTATAGAGATTGGTGGTATATTTCACGACGACACTAATAATTCGTTTGATGTAGAAACAACAAGACCTGCAGTTAGCGGGGGAGATATAGTGTTTAATTTTGCTTCGACTATGCCTACTACTAATTTTGTAACTGCTGAAGACTTCCGAGAAAATGTCCAATGGCATTTAGGTCAGTTAGATGATTTTCATGTAATACAGTTTCCAAAAAACTTTGCAAAGTCTACATCTGCTCCTACAAGCGATATTAATATTGATGATATTGAAGATAGAGCAATATACGGAAGTATGCTGAATTTATTAAGTGTAGAGTCAAATGTAGGAAATGACCCTATTAGTGCAATAAATCATCCTTCTGCAGGCACATATTCTGCAGGCTCAACCAGCATAGACGTGGACCAAGGTATTAATTTCAAAGTAAAGGATAGAATACATTTGGCAAATGGGACCTTTGTTGGAACAATAACGGGTATCAGCACCAACACTTTGACTTTTAGCGAGGGTACAAAGGTAGCATTACCAAACAATACAGATTTGCACTCATTTAAAACTACGGTGTTTAGTTCTACAGGTCAAGTAATAGGAAGTGTGGTAGATTTTGATAGCAAATTGAAGGGTTACCCTGCTACAAAAATGGTCGTCGATAAAATAAAATTAGATGGTTTTTTTCAACCGGTCTATAAAGACGTAAAATACTACTTAGTCGTTAATGGAACTGCCCCTCCCTTAGAAGAAGTGCTTCACGACAAGTCTATATTTTTGTACCCTAATCATTGGAGAATGGATTTAATAAGTAAATCCGAAGGAGAAGGTAACGGTGTATGCAACGGTCCTGAGCCTATTGCTGTAAGATTAAAGTTTTCAAATGAAATGGCTCATGCTGACCATCAAAATCAGAAGTTTGCTAATGTCCAAGTCGCAGGCTCTCACCCTTCAATTATACAAGAAGGTAGACACTATGAGCAGGTCAACGGCGGCATTAGAGTTGCAAGTAGTAGAGGTAGGGATGTCATAGTAAAGGTCCCCATTGGCGGTATCAGCACTCATGCTGTAAACGGCAACCCTGCTAGTACACTTGCACTTATTGTAAAGAAGGCTCTTGAATTGACAACTGACGTAATGAATGTAGGGTTTATAGACGAGGGGACAGGTGAAACTATACCTGATGCATTTAGTGTGCAAGTTTCAGGACCCATACTAAAAGTAAAACAAAAGGTAAGGCCAATTAATGCAAACTTAATGTCGGTTTTAGAACCTTGTGCAAGAATTGGCTCGGCTGAAAACTACAATTTTGGCAAAGCCTTAGCGCAGATAGAATTCTTTACAGATAACTATGGAGTTTATTCAGTGAGTGCTAATTCCAAATCTGCCGGTGATAAAGTACAAGACTTGATAGGCTTAGTCTCCAACGCTAAGAAGAATAGAGATTTGATTAGAGGAATACAGATACCTTATGATAGTTTAATACAAAGTGATGCAGTTACACCGACTGCAAGAAATTTCTTTTTGACTTTTGGAGAGCAAGATCCTGATGCTAAAGGTTCAGCAGGTAATACACTTGATGCAACACATACTATGATACCGGGGCTCTTACCCGGTGATTTGGGTGGCGATCCTCTTGAAGACAAAGGTTCAGGCATTTTAGATAATATTGCTGAATTTGGTGAAGCAATAGGTGCTATCGCCTCGTTTGTAAAGAACTTTATTGGTGACACATTTATCACATTATTATCAGATCCGCATGGAAATGATGGTGGAATAAGAATTGTTCCTGAAAAACTACATGTACGCTATGATGCTGGCAATAATTACTACGCGTTTAATTTGAGATTATTAGCGTCTGACTTTGTAATAGGGGTGTGAAAATGACTATATTGATTGACCCCGGACACGCTTTGCTTTTCAACGGTATAACTGATGGTGTAATAGTTCCTCCTAACTTAAACGTGGTACACGGTAAAAATGATGAAACTGTAAAAACATTACCAAATGTATTGCGCTCATTCACATTAGAAACTTGGATTGTACCTGATTGTGGTGGAATAGTTTACGAATATGAAAATGTAATGCGATTGAGTGTAGGTACGCCATCTAGCCCTGCACCTGCTACATTTGAAATCAATTTAGAAAATGTTGCCGCTGGCACCAGTAGCGTACATACCCTAAACAGTGCTAAACCAGTGCACAGTCCTAACGGAGAGTTAGCATATTGGGATGGAGTATTGTTCCCTACACCAAGTTTGACACTACACAATTCATACATTTACACAGATGCAGCAGTGAATGATTCGACTGCACTAAATGATGGTCACAGAGAGTTATTGAATGTAACAGTTACTTTTACAGGTAGAAGATTGACAATGCATATCAATGGTGATATAGTAGTTTCAAAGGCATTTGATGAAATACAACAAGTTGTTTTGAATCCGTCTAACATGTTCCTTGGTGGCAAAGGCGGCGAGTATAGAGGCACCATAGAAGCAATTCATCTTTCAAGAGGAGTAAAGCCATCCGGTAAAGTCGCTTACGCCCCTGTGAAAAGCGACGACACGATTGCTCTTTGGAGATTTGAAGAGCCAATAGAACCAATTACTACACAGGTTGTTACGCCATCTATTTCAGCATCTACTAGTGCGAATTCTACAATCAATATAGGTACAACTGCTGCTAAAGCATTAGCCAAAGAGTTAGCAGGTGACGGAGTTAGTGAAAACATAGACTTCACTACAGCGGCACCTTGGAATTCTCAGGGATCTTATACTGTTAAAAAGTACGCAGCGACATCAACTAGTGATATTACTATACCCAAGGTACCTTACAACATAATTGTTAACCCGCTAGGTTACAATCCAACAACAGGTAAACCTACTGCAAAGGCACCCGAAAGGTTACGATTAACTGCGATAAATGGAGGTGCTGGGACAATTACAGTAGAATCTATTCATCTTGATTTTGGTGCTACCTCTAATGGAAGAAGAGGGGCGCTACAGGCACATGACGCTGGTATATTTGTCATAGTTACAGGAGATTGTATAGTCGATGGAGGGAACGGTAATGACTTCCAACCACAGGGTAGTGGTACACAGTTTTCTCATAGACAAGGACAAGTGTGCATTGATGAAAGTGAATTTGAAAATCATGGTATAATGTTCTCTATGAGTATGGCTATAGATTCTGATACTTTCAATAAATTTTCAGCATCTTCTGCTAATCCCGGCGATGGTTTTTACATAGGTCATGCAGGTAGGCATACCTTGAATCATGTCAAAAGCCATCCTTTTATGGGTACACTCCCCCCAGCATCAGATTTAGTAGTAGATAAAAAACTAGATGCGTCTGCTGATGTAATCTCTGCATCGTTTGAATCTCAGTACGCCGACATAAAAGATACTGTATTAATTAATTCTAAAGTCACCGCATATGATTCTATCATTAGTAATCAAATTACTAATCTGTCATTTAGTACAAAAGTGAGCCAAGTTGTAGAAAACGGAATGAGTGACATTTCTGATACACAAAGAGGAATTATTGGTTTAGGAGGCGCTAAGTTTGACTCTAGTTTATTTAGTTTGAAAACTATTGGTGGGAACACCACGTTGAATGATTCAAAGGAGGCTTCAAGGCACCTAGTGCCCTCTAACGAAGCAAGAATCGCCATACTGGATTTACCTTCTTTGTCTACTTACAATTACGCTCCATTTGTACAAATACACTACAATGCAGTTTGTCATAACTCTGAAAACTTTTCTGTAGCCGCTGCATCTAGGATAGACTCTTCATTTACCAGCACATCTACAACCATTAAGTTAGAAAGTATCAAATCGTTTGGTAAAGATGGCGCTGTTTTACCTGCATCTAATTTTTCCATAGATGGGACAGCGGCAACTACTGATGGAAGTATAACTGCTACACTAAACCACACTACTAAGAAAGTCACATTTAGTGCGGCTACTGATTTGGCATTTCAAGATATTGATGATACTGGCGCAATCGTTAGACTAAGTATGGATGGTTCATCAATAATGGTGACAAAGACTGTACCCGATGTAAGCACTATTGTTACAGGTAGTACATCGATTCTCGATCTTATTCATACTGCGTTAGATGCAGGGGACTTAGACATATACTCTCCCGGAGGCAGGATAGAAATAGATATGCCTGAAAACTTCGGTTTCACAGAGGGCGATTTAGAAGGCGACACCGAAGAGGGCACCTTAGCAGAATCAAAACTAGATTTCACTCTTTGTCCTGAAAACTATCTTCCATTAACTTCGACAGATACTCCGGCTAAAACTCCGCAAAGTATAGCCGTTGCTAATTCTGATTTATCTACAAAAAATTCACAGTTTAGTAAGGTAATCATTGCGCCAAGTTATGCACCTAATAATATAGAAGAAGTAGAAGATATGGCGAGGCAGTTACCTATCAACCGTAGAGTTAGGACTGGCTTACTAATTAACAATAACGGAGGCTATGCTGCTAGCACTACCACTGCATTAACTGTAGACGGTGTAGATGCAAGAACCATATTTGTTGACGGAGATACTGTCTATAAAGCAGATGGAACTGTCATTGGAACGATTAATCACACTGTTACTGAAACCACTATTAGAATATCAGGTGGTAGTGGTACAGCAGTTGCTTTGCAAGACAATGAAGAATTGTTTGTTGGACCGGTTGAATTAGGCAAAGGTACAACTAACCAATCTACAACTGTTCATGAAATATTTGATATTATTGAGCATCAGGTATTGAATGAAAAGGTAGTATTAACCGTTCAACCAAGTGATCGCAGACGTTTCACTCAGTTAGCAAAACTAAGGTCAGACTCATCTATGCCTAACTCAATATCAATAGAGTATCTTGTTTCAAGAGGCAGAGTCTTATCATTTGGTGATGAGGCCGATGGTAGTTCTAGTTTGTTAGCCTATGGACTTGTATCTGACATTGCAAGTGCAAGTGTTAGCGCAAAGGGTGATGGAGCACCTGATTCTCACATAGTCAAAGAGATTATGCCCGGTGCACCTGTAGTTACAGTCACACTGGGTGGCCCCGGCCAAGGTGCAATTAACACAAAAGAAACATGGAACCCAAGTCCCACTGCTAGAATGCCTTGGAGTACGAGGCGTGATTGTGTAACATTAGGCACCGAAGTAGATACTAGTGCTAGAACTATTACAGTAACACCTCTTAACAATCGTGCAACCGATTTAGCATCTTGGGGTACATATTGTTTCCCGAAAGTAGGTAGAGTTTATCTTGAAATGCCAAGGACTGATGTAAATGAAGCGATTCGTTTTGCTTCTGCAGAATATGCTTCAAAGACTGGCACGACATTTACATTTGCATCAGGTAGTCATCAAGGCACAGGTATGTTTGTTTTAGCAGATGGTAGTGAAGCAGATACGTTTACTGATTGGGTCAGTGGAGTAGAATCGATAAATATAGTTGGAGGTAATCTACATGTAGATGACAAATTCCTTGATGAGTCTGTTTGTAATGACGGTACAACTATCAATGATAGGCTGTTCCAAACTCTTGACACTGTTCAGCACGACTATCAATTAGGGACACAGTATGCTAGTACTCGTGCATTGGTAGAAATACCTCTGTTTGAAGAGTTCTTCTTCGATAACCCTAATGAGGGCATATTCCCCGGTCCTGACAACAGTATGAAGATACACGTTGATGCTACAAGGACTGCTAGCAATTGGGCACCTAATCCAGTGGGCAGAAGGCACGAAGAAATTAGGCCTCAAGACCCTGAAGTGTTTGGTGCATTTTCATATTCAATAGCAACTAATGCCCATAGATCGGGCACTAAGATTACTAAGCCGTTTACAGGCACCACTATTTCTGTGGAGGATGCGAGTATATTCCCTATCCCTACTGCTGGTCCTACTGCAGTTGCAGGCATAGATGGTAGTGCAAGATTCCGTAGAGCATTTTTGTCCAGTGGAGAGTGGGTGCTTTACACTGCTAGAGATACTAGTGCAAATACAATCACAGCAGCATCAGCGGCAACTGCTGGTGGTAACTTTGCGATGAGTAAAAACTTTGTCAAAGAGTTCGCAGTCGGTGTACAGTTAACTCCGGGTCCGGGCTACCAAGACATGTCTTATTCACCTATTGCTGATAATCCTCTTCTCAAGAGTGCTGGTTACGAAGGTAGGCGCTCATTTTACTATGACCGCTCCAATGTAATGACACAAGGTGGCAATGTTGATTATGGTATGAAGCAGTACGTCAGTGCTGTTGAATTTAGGGCAGGCCCTCGTGTTAATCCTCACCTTGACAGAATTCAAAGTGGCAGAGCAAAAGGTATAGTTGAATCTCTAAATACAGGACTCAATATATTGTACTTAAAAGATGGAAGTCTTTTCCCTGAAAATGTACAGGGAGTAAGTGGATATAGCGGCTATCGCTATAGATTGGCTTACAGAAATGCTAGTGGTACTTTGAACTACGCACACTATGAAGCAAGGGCAGGGTCTGTGTTTACTCTAGCACAAAGAGATGCAGGTTTTACACCTTCTGAAGGCGATGAGGTTACACTTGTAGATATGAATGCTAGCCCTAGCACAATTTATCCTGAACAAAAGGAAGGGGTATTCCTAAACAACTCTTGGGCTTATCCTTATGCTCCGGGGGGATTGCGTGACGGTGACACTGTTTGGATGAACATGCATTACACTAATCCTCATTCAATTGAGGGGTTATTTGCTAAGAGCAGAGGCACACTAAACGAAGGCAAAGTTTGGACCGGTTTCAATGGCGGGCAGGGGGCTATGCATGCAAATCCAAGAAGCAGCATACCTTTAGAAAATTTCTTGATTGGTAACACTTGTATAGAAACAGCAAAGAACTTTGTACAGCACGTCAATAAAACAATTGAGTTGAATTATGAAGCACTAGGTTTGTCTGCGACACTTGCACCAACTGTTGCATATTTAGATCCTTACCAGTCAGATAGTGAACATGCCCGTGTTTTACTGTACGATGTAGCACATGACCGTGAGTTCATAGCCTTCCAAGACCTGTGGATGCAGGTTCAAAGTAGTGCCGATGCAATCAAGATAGGGGCAGCACCAAGTGGAACTACTGGTGCAATAGTACACGATGATGATAACTCAGGCTCGTCACTAGATGTAGCATCGGGTTTCCCAAGTCAAAGCAAATTTCTTACAGCCACTACTAAATCACAATTTATTGAAGCCGCTTACTCGCATCAAAGTACATGGAATGCTAGCACAGGTACGGTGCTTTCACCACACAGTCCTGATGTCGGGACCAAATATACTACTAATGGTGGTATGCCTAGAACTAATGATGCAGTAATAAATTCAAATGATGCACTTTTATTGCACCAGCAAATCGATAAAGATTCAAGAGAAGCCTCAACTTTCTTTGATACCCCTGATGGTACCCGTGCTATACCTGCGTTCCTTGCTTTAAAAGGAATAAGAAGTAGTACGTTAGATTTGAGTGGGCACGAAGAGTCAAGACTGAATGGTTTAGACCACTGGACAAAAATGGACTTCGTAAGAAGACTAACTGTAGACTTTGGTGAAGTTCGTTTGAAAGACGGTGTAACAAATATAGAGGCTGCTGCTCGTGAAGTTGTTCGCTTGATTAACCAAGCCGGTGCAAAAAATGGTAGAACCCATGCAAGAAAAGAAAAGGAGCAACACCTCGGAGAAAGCACAGGTTCTACGCACGATCCAGCACCGTTTTGGGACGTAAAGAAAGGGTTCTCTAGTCATGACAAAGGAACTCACATGGGCTATGTACGTGCTCATCTTGGAAGAGTAGTACTCGACTCTAATAACAAAAAGGGCTTTTCTGTCGTTATACATTCTACAGTTCCCGGCGCAGAAGGGCGTAATTTCTGCGCTTGGTTAGATAGTAGTCGTGCACAAAGCCCTTATCGCCCACAATACTTAATTGGTCACGGGGGCAGATTCCGCAACTACTGGTGTCAGCCTGACGAGATGACTGGAGAAAACATGCACCCTGCCCCTATGCCAATCAATAGGTTTGGTAGGCCATTCGCTCCCATTACTACTTTGAAAGAATACATTCCTCCTGAAGAAACACTAGATGTGTTTGAAAATAATTTGAGTTTAGGGCCTGAAACAGTTGCAGGCTCAACTCAGAAAACTGATACATTCCGTGAAGGTGCATCGGGTAGGAATTCAAACACTGTGGTTAACGAATCATTTGAAACTAAAAGCCCATCATCTACATTAGTAGACGGTTTACGAACAGGTACATCTGCACAAGCCCGTATTAACTTCGGTGGCTTGACGCAAGCCGGTATTCCCGGTTGGGCACCTAATGCTGGTAAATGGGGTATGGGTCGAGATGGTGACGACAGATTCAAAGCAATATACGGCAATGCATCTAACGCTGCCACCGCTATGCTTGGTAGTACAATTTACACTTCTACGAACAAAACTGGCTATATCCCCGAAGAGCAAATGAAGCCTGCTAACATAGGCAACGGCAATTTGTATGGTATTAGATTTGAAGACCACAGAGGTGACAACCATACGATAAGAATGGTATACAAAGAGTGTGATAAGCCATTTGGTAACGATTTAACAATGGTGCCGCCTACATTTGACGAAGAGGTTGTAATTTACTTTGATGACAAAGATGTAGCGCAAGGTGGATTTACAATTGGTAAACATATGGTTGGCACGGGTGAAGTGTGCGGTGAAAAGAGCGGGGGCACTGCTAAGCCATACAAAGGTAATCTTTGGAACAATTATCCTTCACCTGCTGTAGGTATACATGGTGCAGTAAGTCTAACTCACGGTAGCGCAGGTACGGGTGAAACGCTGACAGTAGTATTTAGTGCACCTTATGATACGAGTGGTTCGCTATCGCATCCTGACATTTTGGGCTATCTCGGCTTCCCTGAATCCGGGCTGTTACAACTTACTGACGATGCTAGCACTAGTGGTAATCAAGGTATGACCATACATTATACAAGTAGAACTCATAACAACAAAAGTGGTGCGCATAAATTTTATGGGTGCACAGGTGGGACTGGTAGTGCCATAAGTTCAGTGGGTCATCTAGTAAGTCCAAGAATCAATTTCACTAGTGTATTGACGGATGAAGTAATTGCAGCAGCGTTTGAATTTGCAATGACTATGCCTGATGCAAATGATAGAAGTGTTTCAGCAACTAGTTTTGATTGCACTCATATGTTTGCACCTGACGGTAGAACGCTAGGTGAATGGGGTGTAAGCCCTACTGCTATTAGAGTTAAAGTCAATAACAAAAACAGAACTCCGCTTAGTAAATTATTCAATGTTTCAAGAAGTAAAGATTGGGGCTTGATGGAAGGTGCAAGTAGTGATGCAACTGTAACTTCAAAGCACACTGGCGGACTTACTGATAATGAGAGAGATGATGGCACAAGATTAGATGTTGGCTATATTCCTGAAACTGTGCTACATGTTACTACTCGATACAGAGGAACTAATGCTAACACTGCTACACCGATCTTGGTAGATAGCCAAAACAATCAGTTAGATGTATCAACTTGGCAAAGAAATCTTCGCGGTGACAACTACACTAGTGTAGCAGGAGACCACATTATACCAAAGGTAGATAGCCCAATGATAAAACTGAGTGCTAAAACTTCATCATTACTTACACTTGCATCTAACACTTTCCTATATTCGATATGCGTACCCGGCTCAGATGATGCTAATAGTTGGGGTGAAAGATTCACACTTTGGTTAGGCTCCGAAGAATACGCTGAAGTAACTAGCACTAGAGGCGGGGCAGACGCAGAAATCAAGTTAGATTACGGCGCTGCTACAGGGACCAGTGCTAACTTTGCATCCGCAGTTACTGCAACTGATATTCTCATGCGAAATGGAGATATCAAGAATGGCATGAAAACGGATGGCATTCGTAGAGCCAGTAGCAAGATGTCTAGCCCGTTCCTATACTTTAGAGGGGGTCGAGATAGCCCTGACCACTGGGTACCACTTTACTTTGGTGGTGGATTTAGCGGTGTAGTCATGGATGTCAACGACGGTACTGAAAACGACTATGGTGAATTTTACACTCATCCATATGCAGGCGGACCAACGGGGTCGTGTGGTTTGCAAAATGTAGGTGAAATTGCAGGTTCCTATGCATTGCTTGATACTAATGCTATGTTGGCTATGTTCCCCGGCACTCCATATTTAGACAATCACAAAGGTAAAAACAACCCGCCGCTATTTAATCAAAATGGTATTCTGCCGTTTGATATGGCTAAAGGTGCTAATAATCACGCTACTGGTACAACGTATACAGACGGTACTAATACAGTGTCGACAAACATACCAAGTCCGATTATACTTCGCTTTGCTCATCCTCACGCTAGGTACAGTTCGTCAGGAAATACTGATGACCAAACCGTGTACATGGTGTTTGGTCCCGGTCAAGCATTCCCTCACAACAGTGCTGCGTTTGAACCTCAAGGATCGAACATAGTGACTACAGGTAATGGCTACAGCGCTGTCCCTATCTACATAGGTGGCGACCCTTCTACTAACGCATTTTTACCTAATGAATTGGCTAACGGTGGCGACGCTGTTAGTGGATTCAATCGTACTGCGGTTGCCTCTGCTCACTTGCCAAGAACATCTTTCTTCCAAAAGAATAGGCTTAGTGGGTTTAATTACGATATGAACTGGGAGCCGACCAAAGGTTTCCCAAGCGTATCTGTGCATGCTAGTAGCGGTGATAGTTTTGCTCAGACATTCGACAAGGCGTTTTACTATGAAGGGTCACTATTCGACGTAGCACATTTAACATACCCGCCAACAGCGCATCCTTTCAATCACGCATTTAGTGACTTGGCTGGTAATTCTTTACAGAGTGCAGCGCATGCTGCTACAAAGAAAGCCTTTGCAATTTGGCACATGGATGGAGGCTATCATCCGGGTGGTCATTTCCTTGATAACCATGTAAACATCAATCCAAAGCACCCAGTAGAGAATGGTAGGCTAGCCACAGGTAGTGCTAACAAACACAATGTGTCTGCATTTAGACCATGTGGCTTGTTAGCCGAAGCATATCTTAGTAAATATGGAGGCTCACCTGATAATCAAGTAAGTGACGAAAATGTTGTACTGATAGACGCTACTCGTGTACAGAACGCAGAGGAGTTAGGGGCAGTCATCAGTGCATCCATCAATACATTCCCCGGCAAAGACCCACTCAAAGCAATCGGTGGTACATTCCTTCCGTCTATGCAAAATGCACACAAACAAGATAGATATGGTTGGGTAGAGGTTGCAGTAAACCAATACACTGCTCAGTCAGGAGGCACTGCTGCTAGCGTTAGAGTAACAAGTACGGCCACTACATTCCCTGACTACGGTTGGTTAAGATTTAGTAACGGTAATAGTGCTGGGTATGCACCTTATATTAGTCAGTCCATAAGTGCACCTAATACTACCTTTACGTTAGGTAAAAGTCCAGCGGTTAGTGTTCCCGGTGCCTTGGCGATTGCCGACCCCGGAAGTGGCGGTTATTCGACGGCTTCCGGTTTGGCTACAACTGGTGGTTCAGGAACGGGATTAACTGTAGAAATCACTTCTGTAAGTGCAGGTCGTGTGACAGGTGTGACAATTACCAATGCAGGTTCAGGTTATCTCGATGCTGAAACCGTAATAATTCAACAAGGTGGCTCTTCCAATGACGCTAGAATAGACTTAACAGTAAACACTGCCAACACTAACGTAACCGATCCTGAAAATATGAGAGATGTACCTGTAGATAATAGTTTCAAAGCCTATGTTTGGACTAAAGCGGGCACTCATCGCCACAATAACGACAGTGGTGTAACTGCTCGTGACCACATGTGTCAAGTGCATTATAATGGGTTGATTGATGCAATAGACAGGACCAAGCCGGTTGGTGCAGTAGGATGGGCAGGTGAAGCATACTCTTACTTAAATTCGTATACAGGTACTCAGATAGGTTCAGGGCTTTACCCTGCTGGACTTGGTGCTTGGCACCCATTCCTTGGTTTCAATCCATACGGTGCTGCTGAAACCTGTCTAGCATCATCTTCACCTGTAGGCACTGGTGATACTGCTACTGCGACCTTTTCAGATTTCTGTGTAAATGGTTTGTCTTCAAGGCACTTGATTGCAATAACTAACGAAAGCGAGTTACCTCTTATCGCTAAAGCAGATAGAGACGGTATACTTTGTTCAGGTGATTGGCTGATGGCAAAAGAAAATGGTAATATTTTGCATGCTGGTACAGTTCAATGGGACACTGCCAAAGTGCACAATAAATCACGTTACGTTGCTTATGCTAACGCAGGTCCTCGTGTAGAAGCGCAGATGCATAGCGGATTTACTAGGCCATTTGATAACACGGATTACCCTGCTACAGGAAGTGCGCCTTCAGACGCTGAATGGCATCGCACTATACAGTCAGGCGATATGGTGCAAGCAAACCCTTGTCTGCACCCTACTGGTGATTTGTTTTGGGATGAAAGTGTAGTCAAAGGCTCTAATTTCCATGAAAACTTTGGAACAAATGGTGTAGAGTGTATTGGTAACAGTGGGTTGAAAGACTATCTAAACCCTGCAGCAGCATCTACTGCTATGCCTCACCCCGGATTATTTGGTTATTACAGCAAGCGTTCGGCTGCTCGTAACTTCTCGGCTGAGCACATTGTTTGGAAGAGAATGGATGGTGGTAGTCTAACAATGCCCGCTGCCAATGCAAGAGGGCTAGGGGCAGTGCCTTGGGTAAGGCGTAAAAATGCAGACACAGGTGAATATGATTTAGTAGGTGAAAAGGTGCTAGGCAATGTACGATTTAGTTTCGAGTCTACTAACTCTGCCATGTTCCCGGTAATACAGGCTCAAGAATTATCGCACCCTCAATTGGCTAAACAACACCCTGTAAAGGTCAAAAATGCATTAATGATACCGAATGAGGAAATGCAATTTCAAAGTATGATGGTTGTTGATGACACAGGCCAAGAGCACCGATTAGAAGGCGGCTCGCCATTAGGTACAGTTATCATGGATTTCAGGCATGTCAGTGACAGAGAGATTCAAGGTTTAGCGCCAGCATTGGCGGGCACTGGTATTTCGCCTAACATGAAGATACGCTTACCTAACCCTGATGAGATTCCCGGCAACATCATAGTTAGGCCCGGCTTCGATCGCATACAAGCATATCAAAATGAAACGATTGGTTCGGGTGGTTTACAGCACCCTGCCCAGCCTGTACAACATATAACAGATATGTTCGACAATACATATGCAGGTCCTCGACTTTGGCCTACTTGGGAAAACAACGGATGGGAACATGTAAGTCAGGACGGCACAGATGTATCTATTACTAAGCACGACCACAGGTTAGATTTCCCTGCGTCTACATCAGAGGGTTGGCAGGACCATACTGGTAACAAACCTTTGTCCACATCTTATGAGCCGCATGACAGAAGTCTGTATTTCCATGTAACCAAGATGGGTGTTACTTCCACTCATAGATATGGTGCATTAGAAACACCTTATTTTACTCATACCACTAACACATTGTCAATACAAGGGGCACTTTCTTCAGCGGATTGGTTAGATACTACTGAGCAAAGTGGCGGCAGGTACTTTTTGAGAATTTACAACCAAGACACAGGCAAAGGGACATTTGCTTCTTACACTGGTAGAACTAATGATAGTCCCGAAGTCGGAGTAAGTACTTTTACCGGCGTTGTATTTTCTCCTGATTTTGAACAATTTATAGCGAACAACCTAGGTAGTAATTTACTTATTGTGCCGAGTTATTATATGCCTGCAGGAAGCACTCGTATATTTGCATCTCGTAGACTTCGTGACCATAGCGAGTATAGTGGTGCTAGCCCTGATATGAAGATTACAGATTGGTTCGAGATATATGACAAATTACCTGCAAGTACTGGAAACTTTGTAAACCCATCTATACCTTACCAATATATCGCAGGCGCTTTAAGTCCTAAAATGACACCTATGCCAATTCCAAGAATGGGTCACCATTATGCTAATCCGACTATGGCGTTGCTACCCGGACACTACGCCCACCCTGCTTACCAAAGAATATACGACCTGAATCAAAGTTGTAGGACATCTAATAACGACTTCGCTATTAACAGTTTGATTGGTACAAATGAAGGAACACGCACTAGCACAACTGCTACTTCAACTACGCATGAGCCGGGTCGTGACCCTTACATTTACTTCTCAGGACCAACCGCAGCATTCTCTCCATCTGACATACACGGTGGAGGATTCACATTGTTGACTGAAACTAAAATCAAGTATGAAGGGTATGGTGTGGCAGCATCTGTAGGCGATGCAGGTACAAAGAACGCTGCTGGTGGACACGAGTTAGTGCTAGAGGCAGCAGGTACATACACTCTCAACGACCATTTCCCCGATCCAATGGAAGTAGGCGCTTACCAAATCGTAATACAGCCTAACTTGTTCAAGCAACAATTGAAAGGATTCCACGCAAACGGACCTGCTACAGATGTACCTGATGGCTCAGTTGTAGAATTGACTGGGCAACAGGTAAACACAGTTATTGCCATTGAACAGGATATTAGTACAAATGGCGCGCACACGCTTATACTGGCAGATGCTATAATGGCAGACGTTAGGGGTTGTGAAGTAATAATTAACGAAGTGATGTTAGACATAGAGCCTGATTCGGGCAGTCACTTTACCAATATACCTGCTTTAGGACTATACAATTCATTAGGTGTACAAGAGACTACTTCCCCTTCACTTAGCCGAAGAAGTATGCCTTACAAGCCGGGTATGTTTAGTAGTGCTACACCGGGTTATACAATCACAATCCCTTGGTGGGGCATACTTCATAATGAAGGTGCTACTGCTAGCGGCGCTAATAAGTTCAAACACTTAGAGTGGCACAAGCCTGACAATTATTACGAATTCTGTAGAATGTCTTA
>Ga0208159_1000149_pt1 | contig 28496 bp, 44 predicted proteins | sample 9_EtaG_FD_184082 | JGI IMG/M metagenome (GOLD analysis project Ga0208159, IMG submission 184082) | Marine viral communities from the Subarctic Pacific Ocean - 9_ETSP_OMZ_AT15188 metaG (SPAdes) (version 2) | ecosystem: Environmental > Aquatic > Marine > Oceanic | place: Pacific Ocean | collected... | reverse complement strand
TTTCCTTTTACCTCGGTATCCATTAGGGTATCGAGGTTTTTTTGTGTACCGCTAAGCCCGCTTCGCGCCCTTAATCCACGCCGACCAAGGGGCTTCGCCCCCTGGACCCCCGTTGACCCACGTGTGCCGCCTACTATCATTACTATCATCAGCTTGTCTGATGAACTTTCTTGAAAGTTTCGAGTTGTCAACGAGAATAGGTCGGCTCTACTGTACCGACTGTACCACGTGTGTACCACTTGTTTTACACCGTAATGGTACAGCTAGACCGCCCGCCGCTCGTGCAACGAGAAACCTTTCTCCCGATTTGTACCAACTGTACCGCTAAAATCTGACAGCATATATTTACCAACCGCGGACCGTGGTTCGTTTTTTTTGTTCCAATTTCATATATTAGTGGTACATCTGGTACAGATTCATGTCTATGTCCCTCCCAGAGAGGCATTCAGCCTGTACCGCTACTTTTTCGGTGCTGGTACAGTTTTTCTGTTTCTCTATGTATATCAGCGACTTACGACTGTACCACTTGTTCGCTAGTTGTGGTACAGCAAAGCTCGGGCTGGGAGCCCGAGTATATTGGATTGAGTGTTATTAATCTTATAAACTAAGGAGTAGAAATGAGTATACAACAGAAACGTCAACCGTTGGACTTCAATGACTATAACGATAAGAAAGTATCTTCGTCTTTAGCCACTGACTACTATTGGAAGTCTTCCGAAGTCTTTCATTCGGTTCAACCAACCATTCGTATTACAAATCTTTCATTGCAAGATGAAGATGGTGTAATTTTAGAGTTCAAATCATATAGCAATTAGGAGAATTGATTATGAGTGAATTGTTTGCCTTTTTACTAGGCGGTGGAATCACATGGTTCTACTGCCTTTGTTCAACCCTCGATGACATAGATAACATGTCTGTATCAGACTTCAAAGCTCTTAAAAAAGACGTTAAACGTTTTGAAGAAGAGTACCAAGAAGCTATGTCTCAACCATACACTACCTACGATTAGTGGGTTCTTTGCGCGGGCTGGGAGCCCGCGTATATGAGTTTTAGTGTAATTTTTCTTTTAATCTTAACTATAAGGAGTAAATGTCTATGGCTAACGTAGATATATTTGACCCAGCGGATCAGGAAATTGGTCCAGAACTAGTCCCAACCCAAGACACACCTGAGTCTGCACACGTACCAGATACGAATGCTGATCCAGAGGGTGCTGAGGCTCGTGAAGCAAAACCCGATGTCGCTCTACCTGACTTCTTCTTCAAGAAGTACATGTTGGATGCCAACGGTAACCCAACTTTCACACAATCTCTCATCGAAGGCGTTATGAAAGTCTATGACGAGAAAGTTGATACAGAAATGATGTTCTCTGGAGAAGACATTACTAAAGAAGAGGCTTACTATGCAGATCAAGTCAAAGCTTATGCTGATGGTTTGCTACCTCTTCTAGAAGTTGATCCTCAGACAACTGGTATCTCAGTCTTGCAACATTTGACTCGTACATTTGCAGAGTTCATCTCTGTCAACTATGAGTATTCCGATTCTATATCGGCACTTACAATGACTGACGACATTCCAACTTGGCTGACTGAACGCGAAGAGAAGATGTTCGATCTCGGTCGTAAGTTCAGATTATGCAGAGACGCCATCATATCTCTCGATGACAAATTCGGCTTGAAAGACACCTCACTAAAACGTGAACGAGTCCAAGCAGAAGTCGAGAGACGTATGCAACGTTTGGCAGAGTGGAACTTCAATCAACATGCTGACACTTCTGGAAAAACAAACAACAGCATGAACAAGGCTACTGCTGAGCATTGCAAGAAGATGGCTCAATCTGCCTAATTTGAAAAGTCCTGAGCATGACGCGTAGAGGTTTCTCCTAAATGTGATCTCGTTAATTCCTCTACGTCACAAAAACTGCTCACTAACCCTGTATCTGACCTTAAAAAGTCGGGTACAGGGTTTTTTTATGTTGGCAGTTAACATGTGCCGCTTGTGTACATGTGCCAGTTAAACACTTAGTTATACTTAATCGTTTGTATCCAGTTAATTTTGTGTTTTATTATTTATTAATCAAAAGCATAGAGGAGTAAAATATGCACACTATACGTCCAAAGCATCTTATCGAAGAGATTATTGAGAACATGTTTTGTGGTCTTAATACTATGATCTGGGGTGGTCCAGGCATTGGTAAATCTGAGATTCAAGATCAAATCGCTAAACAAACAAATCGAACTTTACTCGATTTCCGAACAAACCTATTCGACCCAGTCGATGTGCGTGGTGTTCCGTACGTGGCACAGCAATCGTCTACTAAGAAACGGTTTACACGTTGGGCTGTGCCTGACGTCTTTCCTATCGCTGAACGAGATGGCGACAAAGGTATATTCTTGCTTGACGAATTACCTACGGCCCCGCCTGCTACTCAGAATGCGTTTCTTCAATTATTGATTACCCGTCAAGTTGGTGACTACAAGTTACCACAAGGGTGGTCCATCGTTGCTGCTGGTAACAGACTAACTGATGCCGCAGCTGTCTATCAAATGCCATCACCTGTAAGAAACCGTCTTTCACACTTTGAACTCGAACCACACATTGATGATTGGTGTGATTGGGCTGGTGTTAATGACGTTGACCCTACATTGATTTCGTTCTTACGATATCGACCAGGGTTGTTGTATGACTTCAATGCAGAGAACTATGCTTTTCCTACTCCTCGTAGTTGGTCTTACGTTGACCGTAGGCTCAAAAGCCCTCATGTCAATGAAGATACTTTGTTTTATGGAGTCTCTTCACTAGTCGGTGACGGTCCTGCAGGCGAATACATGGCTTTCAGACAGATCTATAGTTCATTGCCTGACATAGATGCACTGATCGCTAATCCTGCAACGTACAAGAAGGATGACAATCCAGCCGTCTTGTATGCTCTTACAGGTGCTCTGGCAGCCCAAGCTTGTGTGAAAAAGATCAAAAACATCATGCGAGTTGTAACTAAGCTACCTACTGAGTTTCAGGTGGTTGCTGTAAAGAGTTGTTTATCTACGGATAAAACACTCATCTCTGACCCCGCGATGAAATCGTGGATTACTACTAATTCTAATGTACTTTTATAAAGGAGTGGAATATGGCTACAGTTAGAATGTCTCATCAACTAAAATATGATATTAGGAACAATTACAAAATAGCGTTCAACAAGGTTCATCCGTTGCTGCAAATAGGTTCTTATTCATCACAACCTAAAATTGACACTAATATTAGTGACTCTTTGTATACTCAATACTACAAACCTTTGTACGACAAGTATCACGAGTTCTACAAAAATCCTGTGTTTGCAAATGTAAAGGACTTTGATCAAATAAAGAATGGTAATGAGTTTTACATTACATTACCTCTTTATGATGTAAGTTATGGTTTTGATAGCCAACATCACAACGAAGACATTGTTGAGTATTGCGGTACAGACCGAGCTGCGGACTTGTCTAAAGATCCTGAAAGAAACGTTCGACAGATTGTACTAGAGCCTCAGAGTAAAAGCGTAAAGCTTTATACTTCTTCAGAACGTCCTTTTGCTGTAGCTGGTCAAAGCTATGGTGGTTCTGAGATACACCAGCTTCAATTTATACAATCTGATGTACAAAATTGTTCAAATTTGACTGCAATACAAGAAACAATGCTTGAGTTTTCTAAACTAAAAGTATTACGTGCTTTTGAAGTATCAAAACTTTCGATCTTACTTGAGAAATTTACTACGCTAAATCAAGCACTTAAAGCTTGGGACGGCATACGTAATCTTGTCGACAGTGATCGTCTTGCTAAAGTCAATGAGAAAGTGTATCGCAAGCGTAAACAACAAAAACAAAAACAAGCTGTTGATACTACAATGGATGACGTTGGTATCAATGACACTCTTCTAACTGCTTCTTTACTGGAGGACGACTGATGTCTGAAGCAATGCAAGCTTATACCAAAGCACGGGCTGGTCTTATACTAGATCAGCCTTTCTTTGGCACTCTGTCTCTACGGCTAACACCCATAGAAAATCCAGATGTGCCTACTGCCTGTACAGACGGCAAAGTAATTATGTTCAACCCTAAGTGGTTTCTTAAACTTAGTTCTATACAACGTATCGGTCTTATTGCACACGAAGTAATGCACGTGGCTTTATTGCATATGCTTCGTAGGCAGGAACGAGATCACAAGCGTTGGAACATCGCAGCTGACTATGTAATCAATCCAGCATTGAAAGAATGCGGTATGGTTTTGCCTCATGGTGAGCTTGATGATCCACAATACCACGGTATGGAAACCGAACAAGTATACAATCTTCTTCCCGAAGACATAGGTCAAGATCCTATAAACGGTGTACTACTAATTGACGGTTCTGACCCTGGTGGTTGTGGTGAAGTAATCGACCACGGATCGGTGTCCGATGGCAAAGGTTCAGGTAAGTTTGAGGCTGACATACAAATTGCTATCCAGCAAGCTGCTGAGGTAGCTAAGCGTGCAGGTAAACTACCTGGTCAAATGCAAGAGCTTATTGAAAAAGTGCTCGCTCCTAAAGTAGATTGGGCTATGGTACTTGCTAGATTCTTGCGTGCTAACAACAAATCAGACTTTACATGGATCAAACCGAATCGTAGATTTATTGCACAAGGTATGTATCTGCCTTCTTTGCACAATCCTTGTTTGTCTGAGATTGCAATTATTACAGATACATCTGGCTCAACGGACTCTCACAAAGAACAGTTTGTAGCTGAGACATGTCATGTATTGCATGACCTTAACCCTGAACGTATACATTTTATACAGTGTGATTATGAAGTGCAGGATTATCAGCAATACACACGCGAAGATCTACCACTTAAGATTACTTACAGCGGTGGTGGTGGTACTGCTTTTAAGCCTGCGTTTGACTATATCAAAAAGCATTGCCCTCAAATCACTGCAGCTGTGTATCTTACTGATCTAGAATCAGACGAGTTCGGTCCAGAGCCTCCCTATCCAGTTCTTTGGGTGTCAACTTATTTGGAGGAAGCGCCTTATGGTGAAATTGTCAAAATGTAAGAAACTCCTGCATGAGTATAAAAATGCAATTTTGTGCGGTAGCATCGCTTTACTTGGTGCTCTCGCTTTGGTGTCTACTATACATCACGCTATTACTTTGTTTACTATTGTGTGTCTAGTAGGTGTTTGTTTCTATGTATTATGGAGTAATTCAAAATGAACATTCTTAGTTCTGTTACAACAATCTTATGGATCCTTATTGAAGCAATTCAGTTTGGGTATATGGCTTACTTAATGTGGAGGAATCGCAACAATGCTCTTAATCGGAATATTCAGCGCGTTCGGTCTGCTGCTGCTTGCGCTTAAAATCGGCGGTCGTAAAGCTATTGGTCACGATATCTTTGTCGACATTCTTATCACTCTTACCCTGATGGTCTCATTCTATGGGACTTTCAGCGGTATGGCTGCTGCTATGGTTGGTGGTTTGTGTGCTTCTATTGTTTTGTTTGTTATGAAAAAGACAATGGTACACGAGAAAATGTCCATCAAATCTAAGCCAGTCAAAATGTACAAACTTAATTTTTCTAAACCAACTGTGCAATGGGAAGAATATGAACCTGATTGGACAAAGGAGTAAAAAATGAAAGGAAAACAACCTCAACATGTTGTATTAAATCTAGGGAGGAAAGATTCACCAGCTGTACAAGAAGCACTAAAAGCACTTGATAACGCTCAAGGGGAACTTCAAAGTAGAACTACTTTAAAAGTTAGTAGAGCACATACTTTACAAGTATTAATTAAACATTGGGAAAATACTAAAGGAGATGATTATGGGATTCGATATCTATGGATCTAACCCATACCTAAAATACGAACGTCCTACTATGGATTGGGATTCAAAGCCAACAGATGAAGAAAAGGACAAGTATTTCAAAGCTACAGATCAATTTGAACAAGACCACCCAGGTTACTATTTTCGTAACAACGTGTGGTACTGGCGTCCTTTGTGGCATTACATATGCGAAGCTGTAGCTCCTAAGATTCTGTCTGACGATGATAAAAACGGTGGCACTTACAATGATGGTTACAAGATAAATGCTGTAAAAGCCATTTATATTGCAGATAGAATTCAACAGCTTGATAAGTCAGGAGAGCTAGACTCTTATGCAGAGCAGTTTGAGGAAGCTAGAAAATCTTTACCTAAACATACTTGTGAACATTGTGGTGGTAAAGGTGAACGAAATGACGAACATGTGAAAGGTAAATGTAACGCTTGTGATGGTTCAGGTAAGGCTGACCACATGGGTTCGCATTATCCTTTTGATGCTGATAACGTGCGTGAGTTTGGTAAATTTTGCCGTGCTTCAGGCGGCTTTGAGGTACGTTGATATGGTCTTTCTGGATTTTGAATACAAAGAAATCGTCAGAGCCAACAACGGTTCGTCTAGACTTGTAATCATTGGCTACATAGAAAAATGTCGTAGTGGTTATTTTTTTAGACCAAAGGGTAAAGCTTATACTGATTTGGAGAAAACAAAAAGATTCAAAACCCCAAGTCAAGTTAGAGCTTGTATTAAAAAACACTATCAATAATAATTTTGCTTTACAAACTTTGGCCCCGCCGATGCGTAATGTACTTCGTACATTACCCATCTACGTTTCCCTCGCCCACAGGGCTCGGAAAACTGCTAGCCAAAGATTCGTAATGCAAAGGAGATACAATGAAAACAAATATATCTATAGAACTAACTGACGAAGAACGTCTTAACTTAGGTCAGAAATATCTTAACACTAAGAGTAAAAAATTACTTACTCGTATTCAACTTGATGATATGGTACAAAACTATATTAGATTTTTACTAGATGACGATAATACAGTCAAGCAAGCTACAGATGAGTTTATCAAGTACAAACCTAAAATAATTTATTACCATAATGGTAGGAAAATACCCAAAAGTGAATGGGACTTAGTGCCAGATGGACCAAGAAAATTTTATGGGATTGACTAAACATAGAAGCCACGCGGTTTATTCATGCCGTATTTCCGCAAGCTTAGTGCACTTGTGTGGCCAAACGCACTTTACTGAATTCCTTGCAGGATAGGGGGTTACACCAGAAGCAATGACAGGTTAGCGTGTGTAATCTAATAATCTGAACAGATCGCAACTGTTGATGTTCATAGTTCCCCCGTTTTTTACGTTAAGACAGTCAGTTACGACCGAAGAGGCTAGAGATTCTCAAAAGCAGTTTGAACCATGCAGCCTACTGCCCTCCTGATACACGACTGTCTTAGCTTTGTATAAAAAAAGGCGACTTCTCAGCCGCCTTTCATCCCATTGTTTAGTAAAGGAGATTAAACTAAATTTTGGGGGGGAACACCTTTAGCTGAAGTATCCATATATTGTTATTGTTCCAGCTGCACTTGTAGCAGGAGCAACTTGTACATGAATATCAATTGTGTCATCAGCTGAAAACGCTAGAGGACCTTCTGCGAATGCTGTGCCAGCATCATCATCGGAGCTCCAAACACTAGCAACTGAAGAGCCGCCAGCCTGTCCAATAGTTGAACCATCAATGATATCGTCTGATGTAGCAGCCGTAGCAGAAGTACTGTTACCATAACCTACGTCAAGTACAACCGCTGGAGAACCGTTTGTATCAATATCAGTAGATTTGATTCTTACTGCATGTAGTTCTTCACCTGCAAATACATCTAACGCTTGAATTACATCATTAAGAGCCAATGTACTAGTTGCGATTGTTGCTTTACGCACGAATAAGCCACCCGAAGGAAACTGTTTGTAAGCTGAATTACCATCAACATTACCACTTTTGTGTAGAGTTGCTATTGTAGCCATTTTTTATTTACCTCTGTTAATTAAAATTATGTTACTCTAGTTTCAACATAAGCTGTTTTCAGAAAATGTCAAGCCTAAATAAGGAGTATTTATGGCCACATATGTTTACGTTAAACGTAACACAAAACGCCCATATTCGTATCTAGACGAAGATGTAAATTATATACAATTCAAATACGTGCCACTTTCCACTGCCTTCAACATGATTCATAGTAAGCAAATCGGTTGGGAGCGAGCTAAGAAGGGTGACTATGCCCACTGGGTAAAACTAAGAAAGGAACAACCATGACTAAGCTACATAAAAATACTTTAGTTTTAGATTACGAAACATTTTACGATGTGGGCTATTCTCTTACTAAAATGTCTACTGCAGCATATGTCAATAGCGAAGACTTTCACGTCTGGGGTGTTGGTGTCAAGTGGAATGACGAACCCACAGAGTGGATCTCAGGCGAAGACATACCTACTATGTTTGAACAGATACCCTGGGATGAGACTACACTTGTATGTCACAACACTTTATTTGACGCTTATATTATGACGCAAGTTCATGGTGTAAAACCTAAATACTATTGTGACACTGCTGCAATGAGCCGTGGATTGTTTCCAAACCAATCTGCAGCACTGAAAAGTGTATGCGAACGTTTATATCCAGACGACAAAACTATGCGTAAAGGTGATGAATTAGTCAATGCTAAAGGTGTACGTGACTTAGATCCTGAATTAGAGAGTGTAATAGCTGGATATTGTATACAGGATGTCGATCTGACTTGTGCAATCTTTCACAAGATGATTCAGAATTTCCCTAAAAGCGAACTTGACCTTATTGATCTAACGGTCCGCATGTTTGTAGAACCTAAACTAGTACTCAACCGCCAACTCTTGATAGACCACAAAGAACAAATAGCTTCTGAAACCGCACAAAAGATTGCGGACAGCGGTACAGACAGAGAAACACTGGCTTCACAACCTAAGTTTGCAGCACATATTGAGTCTCTTGGCATCACTGTACCTACAAAGAAGTCCCCCCGCACGGGTGAAATGATTCCAGCATTCAGTAAATCAGATGCAGGTTACACACAAATGATGGACATGTACCCTCAGTACAACCATGTATGGGCTGCCAGGGAAGCTGTAAAGTCACGCATAGAAGAAACACGTGCTGAACGTTTTCTAACTTCAGTTAACAAAGACGGTACTTTTTCAGTTCCGTTACGTTACTATGCGGCCCATACTGGTAGATTTGGTGGCTCAGAAAAGATTAACTTACAAAACCTTCCCAGGGGTTCAAAGCTTCGCACTGCACTACAAGCTCCAGATGGTAAACTGCTTTATGTAGCTGACTTATCTAACATAGAAGCTCGTATGCTTGCTTGGCTTGCAAATGAACAAAGTCTGCTCAAGTCGTTTGCTGCTGGTAGGGATGTGTACTCTGAATTTGCTTCTGAGATATACAATCGTCCTATTACTAAAAATGACAAGCTTGAAAGATATGTAGGTAAAACCGCTATCTTAGGGCTTGGTTACGGTATGGGTAAAGACCGTTACAAAGATACACTTCAGAATGGAGCTATTGCAGTAGATGTTACAGAAGAAACTGCACTTTCTATTGTAACTGCTTATCGTACTATGTACCCAAACATTCCCAGCCTATGGAATGTGTGTAAACAGTTTTTGTATGGAATGATGGATCGAGCACAACACGGTAATGTATTTGGGCCCATTATAGTTTCAAACAACGCCCTCGAGCTGCCGAATGGTATGTTCTTAAAATATCCTCATTTGACATACAGTTACGGTGATTTCTTATACACTCAAAAGATAAATCGACCGCCAATACGGACTCATGGACCACGTGTATGTGAAAATGTTATACAAGCATTATCGCGTATTGTCATTACAGATCAATTACTTACAATCAATAATACAATGCCTGAAGTAGATGTTGTACTTACAGTGCACGATGAAATTATATGTATAGGTCCTATGACAAATCCAAACGAGACATTGGATAAAATTATAGCTATAATGAAAACACCCCCTTCGTGGTGCAAGGATTTGCCCTTAGATGCTGAAGGCGGTTACAGTAAAGTATATGATAAATAATGAGTAACCTAATACTAACAAGACGGTTGGGTGAATCTATTGTTCTTTACAAAGAAGACCAGCCAGATGAGGTCTTGTGTAAACTCATAGTAACTTCACTAGGGAACAAACAAGTCAGACTCGCTTTTGAAGCTGATGTCGACTTAAAAATAGACCGTAAGGAAATATATGACAAGAGACAATAAAGGAGAATATGTATGGAAGTTGTCTTTCTTAAAGCAAAACAACACCTTATCAAAGAGATATCGTTAACTTCAAAAAAACCATATCCACTAGCTAAGAATTTTACTTCTCATCATCACAAGCTAGATAAAACCCACGAAGGGTTTACAAAACTTTATGATTATTTAATTAAGTATGCAAAGTCAGGAGCAGCTTTACATAAAGGATTACTAAAGAAAAAACTAAAAAACGAATCTAGAGCTATGATGACGGACCGTGTAGCTAAGACAGACTTACTTGTTCTAGATCTAGACGGAGTTGAGTTTCCAATAGCATCTTCTAAATCAACTCTAAATACTTTTGATATACAAACTATTGCTGAACAGTTTGTTACATATATGCCTCCAGAGTTTCAGGACGTAAGTTACATTGCACAAGCATCTGCGTCCCTGGGCTTAAAAGGTAACAAAGTATCAATGCACTTGTTTTTTATACTAAAACATTCAGTACATCCAAAAGTACTAAAAGAGTGGTTTAAAGTTTTAAATTACGAAATAGATTTTTTAGCTAACCAACTTAAACTTTCAGCTAATGGCCAAAGTATAGCTTATCCACTAGATGTTAGCTTAGCGGATAACTCAAAGCTTATTTATATTGCACCACCTAAATTTGTAGATGGTGCACAAGACCCTATAGCTGGTGAAAGGTTTGTATGTATTACTCGTGGTGAACCGACCGTGGATATAGATCCTTTGTTAAAGGATGTTAACCCAGAGAAAGTTCATAGCGTTGGAATACAAATTAAAGATGGTTTACGTAAAAAAGCAGGACTTACTAAGAAACGCGAACGTGTTACTACTGTAAACATCGGAGGCGAATCTCAAGAAGTTTTGCAAAACCCTGACAGAATGACTATAGAGATTTGTAGGGTGAGTGAACCTTATGTTAACTGTAATATAAACGGAGGAGACAGCGGTGCCTACTATTTTATTCTTACCAACCCTCACTATATGTACAATTTTAAAGGTGAGCCTGTATTTGAAATACAAAAAGCAGATCCAGACTTTTACAAAAGCATCTTCGAGATCTTTGCAAAACAAATGGACGGCGGAAAAGAAGTCAGACCAATAGTACTAAGAGACTTTTATACAGATACTTTCTATAACGGTGTATTTGACACAAACAAAGAACAGTTTACTGACGAGTTTCCACTTACACCTACACAAAAAGGGTCCTTAGAAGGGTTTATGCGTACTCATAACCGCCCTATGCCTGACTTTGTACCTGATGCACAGGTAGTCTTTGACCCATCTTCAAGTGTGGGTATCAATTTAGATCAGTCGCCGTATTTTGTAAACTTATTTAGGAAAACTAAATATCTTTTACAACCTGATTTAAAGATGCCTGAAACTGAATACGGAGAAGCAGCTAACTTTGTTAAGTACATACCAAATACCTATAGTCTTATTAAACATATTTTGGGTAATGGTCAAACAGAAATAGAACATTTTATTAATTGGCTTGCTTATATATACCAAAACAAACGTAAAACTATGACTGCATGGATTTTTACAGGTGTTCCTGGGACTGGTAAAGGTTTGTTTGTACACAGAATACTCAAACAATTGTTTGGAGAAGCCCAAGCTCCAATGCGTTCTTTAGAAAATATAGAAGAACAATACAACTTATACATGCGTACGGCCCTCTTCTTAGTTGTAGACGAATTTAGAATGGGTGACTCTGGTAACATAGGTCGTATGGCAGACAAACTTAAACATCAGATTACAGAACCAACACTTACGGTCCGTGCTATGCGCACAAACCAGGTAGAACTTCCTAGTTATTGTAACTTTATATTTCTTACTAACCGAGCTGATGCAGTTAAAATAGAAGACGGCGATAGGCGTTACAACGTGGCTCCCCGACAAGAACGTAAGTTAGAGAAAGCACTACCTAATTTGCTTACAAAGCTACCTGAGCTGGAGTTAGAACTGTTTGCTTTTTCAGGATTACTCAGAAACTTCAAAGTAGACGAACGTATGGCTCACACTGCGTTAGAGAATGATGCTAAGAAAGACATGAAGCTTGTTAGTATGTCAGTCCTTGAAGAGTTTGCTAATGCAATCAAACAAAACAACTTAGAGTATTTTGTAGAGATTTTAGATATACCGCTTACAAACACCTTTGATGCTGGGGGAATAAGTACAGCACAGCGTTATGTAAAGAACTGGGTGGCTTCTATAGGCGTAGAACTTATTATCCCTATGCAGCATCTTAAATTAGTGTATGATGTACTTACAGATAACAGAAAAACATTATCTGTAAGAGATTTTACTAAAGCCATGAGTCGACTAAGTATAACTACTACTCGTAAAAGAATGGGTGAAGGTGAACATAGATCGGCCCCTAGAGGTGTGTTACTAACTTGGGTTTTAAGTAAAGAACTACAAGAGTCATTAGCTGAAGAACATTTTGATGCTAAAGATATGGAACTTATAAACAGGAATACTGCTAATAAGTAAATTATGGTAAAGCTTGTACAAGACAAGCGTCCAGATCTCGATAGTGTAATCGAGCCTGAGACTCCAGAGGAGCTAGGACTTATCCCAGCTTGGTCTCACTCGACCCTAAAAACATTTGAAACTTGTGCTTATCGTAGCTACATAGCTAAAGTCAGACGTATACAAGAAGATTATGGTCCTGCTGCTAAACGCGGTAGTGAAATACATCAAAAAGCTGAAGACTATGTAAGTGGTAAACTAGATGAATTTCCTATTGAACTTAATAAGTTTAAATCTGAATTTGAAAAGTTAAAAGAACTATACCAGTCAGGTACTGTAGAACTTGAAGGTGAATGGGGTTTTACAATTGACTGGCAGCCTTGTGGTTGGTTAACACCTGAAACCTGGGGTCGTATAAAGTTAGATGCAATTGTACATGAAACAGAAACTTCAGCTCGTGTTATTGATTACAAAACAGGTAAAATGTTTGGTAATGAGATAAGCCATTCACAACAAGCACTGACTTATGCCATTGGTAGTTTTTTTAAGTTCCCTGAACTACAACATGCTCAAACAGAGCTATGGTATCTAGATCATGGAGAAGTTACTAGGCAAGCTTACACTCGAGATGAAGCAATGATATTCATGCCTACGTTACACCAACGAGCTGTAACTATGACAACAGCAACTGAGTTTCTACCTAATCCATCTAAAACAAATTGCAGATGGTGTTCTTATGGTAAGGGAGAATATCCAGTTTGCCAACACGGTATAGAATAGTTATAATAGAATGCTAAATACAAATACAGTTACAAATAATAAATACAGGATACAAATATATGAGTATAAATACTTCCGTTCCACCTCCCTACGCACACCAAACTGACACCACTACTTTTATTACCGATCACCCTAGATGTTTCATTACATCTGATCCAGGCACGGGTAAAACTCGTTCTGTATTAGATGCCCATGTTCTACTAAACTGCACTACTTTAGTTCTGGCTCCTTTATCAATACTAGAAGCAGCTTGGTTAGATGACATAAAAAAGTTTCAACCCACTATAAACTGCGGTATTGCTTATGCTAAAAACCGTAAAAAAGTATTTGAAGACAAAACTTTTGACATGGTTGTAACTAATTTTGAAGCTGTTACTTACCTAGTTAAAAACCCTGAAGTTCTTGAAAGGTTTGACACCTTAGTTGTAGATGAGTTTACAGCGTTTAAAAATAAAGATTCAAAGCGATCTAAAAATCTTAAAACTCTAGTCGATAACTTTGATCGCAGAATATTTATGTCTGGTACCCCTAACAGCAATACTATATTAGACTTATGGCACCCAGCACTTTGCGTTGATGACGGCAAACGTTTAGGTAATCGTTTTTACTCATTTAGGAATCAAGTATGCACTTCTCGTTTTAATGGTTTTGCTAATGAGTGGATAGACAAACCAGGTATAGAAGAGACGGTTGCACAGATGCTAAGCGACATTACAATTCGACATGCCCTGGAGGATTGTATAGATCTTCCTAAAAATATTGTACGCACTTTATACACAGATTTGTCCCCTGCAGTGTATAAAATGTACAAAACGCTGCAAGAGTCTTCTGTGTTGTACACAAAAATGGGCACTATTAATGCAGTACACGCAGGAGCTAGAGTCAAAAAGCTATTACAACTTGTTTCTGGCGGAGTATACGATGAAGAAGGTAACGTACAATACTTTCACGAGCAGCGTCACGACATGGTAATGGATCTAATTTCAGTTCGTAAACACAGCATTGTAGCTTTCAACTGGAAACATGAGCGTGATGCTTTGGTTACAATAGCTGAAAAGAAAAAGATTTCATACGCGGTTATTGACGGTGAAACACCTGCTAGTAAACGTACAGGTATAGTCCAGCGGTTTCAAGCAGGTCAAATACAAGTTCTATTTGCTCATCCACAATCTGCAAGTCATGGACTTACGCTTACTAAAGCAACAACCTGTATTTGGTGTAGTCCTACATACAATGCAGAGCACTTTCAACAGTTCAATAGACGTATTCACAGAGCTGGTCAAACGCAAAAGACTGAAACAATTCTTATTGCAGCACGTAATACTTGGGAAAAAGAAGTATACAAAAAGCTTAACGGTAAGTTGGGCAAGATGGAAAACTTACTACACGTACTTACTAAACTATATGCACAGGAGGCGGCATGAGTATCGAAGAACAAACTATAGATAATTTATTAGACACTTTAACTTCTACTAGAGGAGAGATAAAAGCTCTGCAAGAAGTAGAAAAAAAGTTAAAGTCACGTCAAAGAGAACTAGAAGCAACATTAATGACTAGGCTAGACCAACAAGGTATAGACAGAGTCGGCAATGAGGTATGTACAGTTTCGTTGAAAAAAGAAATTGTACCTACAGTAGAAGACTGGGACAAAGTACAACAACATGTTCGAGACACTGGACAGTTTGAGTTGTTACAGAAACGCATGTCGGCTACTGCTTATAGGGAGCTACGCACTATGAACTTAGATGTTCCTGGTGTGAAGCCAACGGAGTTGACCAGAATTAATTTCAGGTCAAAGTAACATTAACCAAGAAAGAAGGACCATGAAACATGGACAAAGATAAAAAAGCAGTATCTCTGGTATCTAGTACAGTGCCAGCTCATGTTACAGAAGCCCAAGGCTTAGGTAACGAGAACGTTACAGCTGCTGATTTACAAACTCCCAGAGTTAAACTTCTTCAACAAATGAACGCCGAAGTTGATAAAAGCAACGATGCGTACATTGAAGGAGCTGAGCCTGGGTTGTTGTTAAATACAGTAACTAACGAGCTATACGGCAAAGAGATTTATGTCTTGAATATTAATTTCAATGACGAATTTGTTGTTTGGCGTAAACGGGACAAAGGTGGAGGTTTAGTAGGTAGCTGTGCTTCATCAAGTGAAGCAGATGCACTTATAGCCCAACAATCTGGCAGCCCAGATGACTTTGAGGTAATACAGACGCATAGTCATTTACTAATGAGGAAAGACGCTGAAACTGGAGAACTTATAAACACTCCTTTTCAGATGGACTTTTCTTCATCTAAACTGCGTGTATCACGAGAGTGGAACACTCAAATTGCACAGTTAGGTGGCGATAGATTTTCTTCCTTATGGAAGTTATCTTCTGTTTCTACACAAAACCGTGCAGGTCAAAAGTTTCATAATCTCTCCGTTGAAAGCCAAGGATGGGTCGTAGACGAAGACTATGAAAAAGCGAAAGCTGTTTACAAAGCGGTTAAACAACCTGCTGCTAAATAGTAGTTGCGAGAGGGGCCGTGCACGGAGAGATAAGTAATTGCAAACATCATAAAAACAACAATTACTCGTGCATAGCCCCTTTTTTATGTTATTCTTACTCGGTGAACGAAAGTCAGTTTATAAATAAAATACACAAAAAACTTTCTAACCAAGTCTATCGTTGGAAAATAAACGATCCTTATCACGGAGGAGTAGCTGATGCTTACTACAGTGGTCCAGCCGCTTCAGCGTTTGTAGAATATAAATACAAACCCATACTACCTGTAAAAGATACTTCTAAAATAAACTTCGGTTTATCTAAACAACAAGAACTTTGGCTTACAACCCAGGTAAATCACCAGGTCCCTGTGTACGTTATTGCAGGATGTGAGAACAGAGTAATACAACTAACTGCTGATTTTGAATCTATAAATACGTACACCAAAAAAGATTTCCTTAAAAATTGTATAGATTTAGATGAATGGGTAAACACACTGCAAGAACATTGCTTGCATACAAACGGAAAAAGAAATGACTGACTTTGTAAACAAACCTCCACATTACACCGACCAGGGGCCCATTGAATGTATAGACGCAATTCAATCTGCTATGTCTGCAGAACAATTTGAAGGCTGGCTGCGTGGGAATGTACTGAAATATTTATGGAGATACCCAAGTAAAAATAAAATAGAAGATTTAGAGAAAGCGTTATTTTACCTAGACAAACTGAAATCTGTTAAGATAGAGTATGACTCTAAACATGATTTTAAACAAAGAGGTAAAAAGTAATGGCTATGGTAAAAGTAAAAGGCGTTAGTGTTTCATCTCTAAACAAACGCCAACAAACTGCAATGAAAAAACATGCAAAGCATCATACTGCTAAACATATAAAAAGCATGGTTGCTATGATGAATCGCGGTTCCACATTTACTGAATCTCATAAAAAAGCTATGAAAAAAGTAGGTAAATAATGGGACGAAACTACAGAGACGAATACAGAAAGTACCAAGGTACACCTGAACAAAAGAAAAGAAGAGCAATGCGTAACAAAGTCAGACGTGCCGCGCTTCGTAACGGTCAAGTACGTAAAGGCGACAACAATGATATACACCATGTAGATGGCAATCCAATGAACAATAGTCCATATAACTTACGTGTTGTTAACAAAAGCAAAAATAGATCTTTCCCACGAAACAGAAACGCTGGGAAAGCTTAGGTAACCACTATGGCAACAGCAAAAGAATCCTTTGCAAAAATAGAAGCTCACGAAAGAGAGTGTGCCATTAGGTACGAATACATAGAGAAGCGACTCGATGAAGGGTCTGCTAAATTTAAAAAACTAGAAAACATGATATGGGCTGTATACCCATTTATACTAGGCTCTATAGTTTTATCAAAATTTTTAGATTAAGTTACAGGCGTAAACAACCCAGTTTCTATCAATTTATCTCTATTAAGTTGATGCGACACTTCTACATCATTTTTATTTTGACCGTAATAAGCTACTGCTAAATAATTATCTACCAAAGCTTCGTTAATATTTAAGTCATCTATTAGTAAAGTCCCTAGTATACGACCAAACTTACCTTTTGAATCTTTTAAATGTGTTTGGATTACAAAGTTTTTCCCAGCCTTAACAGCTTGTAAGATAAAATTCTTAGCTAATAAACCTCTAACTTTTTCATCTTTATTTCTAGTTCTGCACTCAGGTGTATCTATTGCATACAATCTTACCCTGGCCTTATGCAGTATAGAAAAACCTAAATCTAAAACTACATCTACTGTATCTCCATCCACTACTCTATCTATTTCACATTTATATTCGTACATCTAACTCCCCTGCTTAATTGTAATTGAAGAGGCAGTTCCACCATTTGTACTTACCTGGTTTGTTTTACCTCCTTGTTCTATTCTAATATCATAACTTCCTTCTTTAGAAACTTGTAGTTGTAAATTATTTTCTACTTGTCTAATAAATTTTACCTCACTTTCGTTAACAAATGTGCTTATCTGAGTGTCGCTATCAAATCCTACAGCTGTACCTTTTACACCTTGTTCGCTTAAAGTACTACTTGCTTTAGAAAGTTCATCTACTTCTTGTATGATATCTAACAAATCTTCGAGAAAATTAGCAGCAAGGTAATCTATATCAAGCTCTGTATATTCTAAACTGTCTTGTTCTAACTCATCTGTATCAAGTTCGTCAAACTCAAGAAAATCAATATCTAAAATACCACTATTATTTGCACTAGTTTCTTCACCTGTGCTGTCTTCAGCTGCAGACGGTGGGTTTACAATCAACATGTTGTCAATCATAGAAACATCAAGGTCAAGAATAACAGCAGGTGTAGGGGCTGTTTCAAAGTTGTACACTGTTGTACTTTCGTATGGCCTATTTAGTATAACTTGTCCAAGAGCTGTATCTACAGTTATCTCTCCACTAGCATTACCAAATTCATCAGGAAGTAAAATAACAAGTGCTTCTCCCGTCTCTTTTACAGTAATTGTAAAGTCTGTCCCTCTTATACCTACTACTGCTGCGTGCGTACGAATTTTAATATTATCTTTTGGTATACGTGGCTTTTTGCTAGATATAAAACGTCCCGTTCCTTTAATAAAATTTAAAGCCATAGTTGATTTAGCAGGGTCAGGGTCAAACACAAACTCGTCTATTACAACGTTGCTGTGTTCAGTCAAACGTATAGTTGTTTCATCTCTAAACGTTACACCCATACGCCCCGCTGCGGTTTCTAGTTTGTCCATAGAGTTTAGTGAAAAGTTAATTTCACTCTCATATGGCTTGTCTCTTACTACCCTGGTGTTCCCTCTTAACTCTGTGATACTTCCTATATCAACATCCAACTGCGTTGCCTTGGTCATTTTGCTGTACGCATACGGATCCAGCGTTTCCAGAAGAAGTAATACGCAACCAATCATTGTCTTGAGTAGATGTTTGGTCAATGTCAAAGCTCCTTGTATTACCATCATGTTCTAATTTAAAGTAGCCGCCAGCGTAGCCTGATTGTACAACATCTACTGTATTTGAATCGCCATCAACATCTATGTAGTTTGTACCTGAGTCAACATCTAGATCAATATGAACAGTATTACTAGAACCTTGCACTATTGTATCTACATCTGCACTACTAGCTAAAGCATTAGTAGCTAAGTCTAATGTAAAGGTGTTAGTCGACCCGTCCACGTCCACATTTACGTTTGATGAATCTGCACTATTCGCATTACCAGGATCTACTTGAATAGTATACGAGTTTGTATCACCATCAAAATCAAATATACCTGTAAATGTAGCTGCATTAATATCGCCTAACATCTTGTTATTATTACCTATTTGATTTACGTCTAAGGTCATAGTTGCACCGTCAAGATCGAACGCGGTCATAGAACCATGTGCAGAGTTTAAGCCACCTATGATGTTGCCAGAACCTAGCTGCTCAAGGTCTATACTAGCGGTTGCGCCTATTTGATCTACGTATATTTCGTTATCATCTGCATTAGTACCTACTGCAAAAACTAACAAAGCCAAAAATACAAGAGCTGTAATTTTATTAAAATTATCATTCATATTCCCAATATCCTCTCTCAATACCTATTTTTACAATCTCCAAAACGCCTCTTTCAATGGCCTTTTGTATTACTATAGAAGTGCTTTCGTTTTCACTTACTCCTCCTTCTACTTCTATTAAACGACTTCCTTCATCAATAAATCTAAAAACATCTTGAGAAAGACCTACTGATAAAACTGTTTTAGAAGTAAGCACCTCTATTAGTATCTCTCCTGTAGATACTGAAACCACCCTTAATGATACACTAACAGAGTCTTCTCTATACTGTTTGCTACTTCCTATACCGAGGTAACGAGCTCCAGATCCTCCAGACCTTGTATTAACATCATAAGAAAGAACTCCACCTTGCATTAATAAACCTGCTAGTAATAAAGGCTTTACACGACTTTCTTCATCAAAAGTCTCACGTGTGCTGCGAATTAATTGTCTTTCTTTAGTTAAAGAGTCTAAACCAACGCGTTCTACAACTTTAAAAAAATTTCCGCTAGATGTGTGTTTTAAAGCGCGAATCAAGAATGCTTCAGGTGCTTGCGTAATAGCAGTAGAAAACAAAGCAAACTGCCCATTACTTTTCCTTTGTCCTGTTAAATCTTGCAAACTATTATTATAAACTGCAATTACAGGTTGTTGTTTTGCTGGAGGTAAATTCTGTAATTCTTCTAATTGTAATTCTAGTATAGAGGAACTTTTAATTACCACATTGGGTATGCCACCGCCTTCTAGCATATTTTTCGATGCACAACTAGAAAGTAAAACTAGCAGTGGGTACAGAAATCGTTGTAATATCTCCGTTTTCATCCGTTATAGTCAAAGTAATTATTTCAGCTTCTACTGTGTACTCTAAAATGTTTCCCTCTAGCTCAAGTTTACCCTCGGTGCTTGGATTTTCTCCAAACAATTGTTCAACTAGCTGCCGTGACAATTGTGCATACACTCTTGATTCAAAGTTTCTAATAAAACGACTTAAAGTAGAATTAGATTCTTCTCGTTCAGCTTCTTCAATTAATGACTTCGCCTCCTCAATTTTGGTCTGACGTCTTGTAGATTCTTGGTTTTCTATTGTTAAGTAATGTGAAGAACTGTTAAGACCTGAAAAGCTAGGACTTTTAAACTTAAATAGTATTTCATCTGCATTACTGTAAACATTAAGCAGCAACAAAAATAAAGCTGCATAAACGTATATACCAAAAAACCAATGCCAATTAATTTTCATTCTCATCTTTTAATTTATTTTCTTCTTTTAGTTCTAATACTGTATTCACTTTTTGCTGTAATCGTATCATATCTTGGTCTAACAAACGCAGTTGGTCTGTAAGTCGTATAATAGTTACTTTCATTTCTTGCACAGCTGGATCTATTTTATTATTAATTGTTTGCCAAACAAAATAAACGAAATACCCTAAACCCCCTACCATAACTGCACTAAAGCCAAATTCAGATACTAAAGCAACAATGTCCATTATTTAAACTTCTTTTGTATGTACTTAATACCCGCATAGATTGATAAGCCGTACACTGCAAACAAAGTTAAAGAACCAAATACAATTAAATAATCAGACGGGTATAAATAAATTAAACCAAATAACCCATCTACAACTGCTTCTGCATCACCTACTGGTGCGTCCATTAATCTCTCCTAGCATCTATCTTTCCATCCTCAACAAAGTTTTCACTTCTAGCTATACGATCTAAATCAGGTGACAAACCCAAAGCACTACTCACGCTAGTATCAATGCGTATCATATCATTATTCATAGTAGCAGCTCGGGTAATAAGCATTTTAGATATAGCCTGGACTGTTTGTATCTCTGAAACAAGGCCATCCATTAACTGTTTCATAACAAGGAAAATAAAGTAAGCCATTACCAAACCACTAGCTATAGGAAGCCCAAGCTCACTTACTAGTTGTGCAACATCTTGCATGACCTACATATTTAGTGATTTAGACTTTTTCTTTGCTTGTCTAAGCGTATCACCAAATAAAACTCGCCTTTTTACATAAGATCTTTTATCAGTAGGCAGTTTATTTATAGCCTTCTGTTGTCTTTTAGAAACTTTACGTTTCTGTATTTTCATACTTGGTCTTTTCATAGCTTTATTGTACCTTTTATTCTGGCGGTGTGGGAAAAACAATTTTTAATAAGTCTGTTTCGCCACTATATGTTTCTGGTAAATCTCTTAATTTTTGTCTATATGTAGCCCATTCTGCTTTTTTTGAGTCACTTAACGGAGAGTCAGCTGCCTGTGTCCAATCAGTAGCTTTTAATAAACCATATCGTCTATCTTTTACAACTGTCCATATAGTCATATTAGGTATTTCGTCTGATGTTCGTTGTACCATATTATATTCCTAACCCTTGTACTCTTATTATTGCGTTTCCTGCTCCGCCATTACTACTTCCTGTTGGACCGTAATCACTAATACCATGAAACAACCAAGCGTAATATGTTGTATTCGGAAGAAGATCTACTACACCAGTTATTATAATGCTACCAAGAACATGATCACCAGCTGCTTGTACTATTGATGTTGATAATAGGAAATTACTCATCGAGCTAGATTGATATCCAGTAGCACTTGATGTTTGTCTAACCGCTATAGCAGTTAAATTTTCTGCACGACCGTCTCCAACCAGTTGTCCTGTTGCATTCAAAGAACCAGTTACAATAAATTTTTTTGTTGAACTAGAACCTGATGAAGCAGTCCAATTGGGTGTTGTCCATGCTACTTGAGCTTTATTACCACTTGAGTCAGTTGGTATATGCACATAACTGCTACCAGAAGCATGAAACGGACTACTTGCCCAATAAGTGCTTAAATAATTATGTACATTTGTATCATCTGGAATTGCACTATCAGTAATACTAGCAGATGCAACTACAGTTCCTACTGAACCTGATACTGCCTTTCCTGCAAGATTAAGTGAACCTGCTACTATTCTATCCGCATTTAAATTCCCACCAGTTATATTACTAGCACTTAAATTAGTTACACTTACATTATTTCCATTTAGTGTGCCCGTTGTTATATCTGCTGCGCTTATAGCTCCAAATACACCTGAAGCTGAAGTTAAAGTATTTGATGCAATATCACCAGCTTGAATAGTGTTACTTGCTATATTGCCTGAAGTAATAGTGTTACTTGCTATATTACCTGAAGTAATAGTATTACTTGCTATATTACCTGAAGTAATAGTATTAGCAGCAATAGAGTCTGCTGTAACTGCGTTAGTAGCAATTTTGGGTGTTGTAATAGCATCATCATCTATCTTTGTTGTAGTAATAGCATCAGCAACAATTTTTACTGAAGTAATAGCGTTATCTGCAATTTTTGATCCTGCAATTAAAACCCCAGTAGCATTTACCGAACCTACAAACGGACTAAATATATTTGCAGTTGTTACATGTCTAATCCAATAATAGAACTCGTCCCCAGGGTCTACGCTGTCTACCCAAACAAAAGCCTCAGTAGTATCATGTCGCACCGCATTACCTAAATTATTATCACTAGAACGCCATACTTCTGTGTGCGCTAAATTAGATATTTGTGCTTTATTCCAACTAAGAATAATTTTAGTTGTGCCTGCAGCTGCAGATAGACCTGTAGGAGTTGGAGGAGCTGTTAAGTCGGTAGTGTTATCCAGTTTACCATCTACAAAAGTTGAACTAGAAGCAAAATCAGTTACGCCTATACCTGCATTTGGATCAAAAGGGTTATCAAGTAGTTCTTTAGCTAGACCGCTATCAATTAGCTCTCTAAGAGTAACAGCTCTATCTTTTGGGTCACCTCTACGACCAAGCCGTACTTCTAAAATTTCTTTTATAGAATTATTAAAAGCTTCAGCCTCACGTTCATTTCTCGGAATCGCTGGTATTGAAGGTACTTGTGTCTTAGTAGTAGCCATTTATAAAGCACGTATCTCTTGAATAGACTCTGCAATACACACTTCGTTTACAATTTTAGTAGATTGTACTTCTACAGAGTAAGTTTTGTGTACACCACTCGGTAATCTAACTACAGGTTCAAGTATTGTTACAGCACTAAAACTAGGAGTAGTGCCTGTAACTGTGTAAACACTACCAGACGCAGCTATAGTTGCATGGTAAATAACAGAGCCATCCCCATACACTTTTATTACAACTGGCCAGTCTTCAGCATCTACTTTTACAAACCCCATTCTACCAGGGCGTTCAGGTACAAATGTTTTACTTCTCCAAGTAAACGTTTGATTTGTAGTACCGCCTTGAAACTCTTTAACTACTCCATTACCACTTGCAGGATCAATAATTACGTATAAAGAATTATCGTCAGGGTCTGTAAAACCACCTGAAACATCAGTAGTAGCTGTTTGTGTCAAACTAGTTACATTACGTTCACCAAAACGGTTATCAAATATAAATCCGCCGTAGTTACTACCACTTGTATAGAATCCTACATAGCGTCCTTCCCATAAAAATCCTTGTAAGGCAGTAGGAAAATATTCACTTCGCCATTGAGCAGGGGAAATAAGCCCTTCAGTAATAACTTGTACGTCAGTACCTGTCGCAGCAACCAACCCGTCTGCTCCTGCATACAATACATATGGTCCCATATCTACCATTGAACGTTTATTCAAACACGCTTGTGCTGCTTCTATACGAACTGCACTCATAGATTGTGGATCTGTACCAATTACTAAATAAGGTGTGCCTTTTGTACCAACAAATAAGCCATTTCCTGCCATAGCAATAGATACTATTTCTTCATCTAGAGTTATACGATACGCTACAGGCCAGGCGTGTGGTAGAAACGGTTCAGAAAAACACAAACGTTTACCTGAAAATCCTGCAAATATACCATTTGGCATAGAAGTTAGACCACGCATTTGCCCATTAGGATACAAAGAAGTGTCTTCATCAGGCGGAGCAATCCAGAAAGTAGAAGGTATAAGTTCTCCTAAATTAGCATTAGTAGTAGAATCAGTAAAAGTAGTCGCACTTAAATTAACTTCACCAACAAACTGAAACGCAGTAGTGTTTGACCCTGTATTAGATCTATAAATTCTTTTTTTAGTTATGTTTGTATTACTTCTGCTTGTACCACTGCCTGCACTTGTACTCATGTTAGCTACAGTTACAGTTTGAGCGTCTACTTTAGTAAGCACAGTAGAAGCCGCGGACGGCGGTCCTTCTTCACCAAAACCAGACACAAAAGTGTACACATATGATGTGCTAAATTGAGTCTGAGTTCCATCGTCTGACCCAGAAGCTATACTTGCAGTAGGAGTATTTTCAGGGGCAGGTATACCTAAACGGAAAAAACTTCTAGGGTATGATCCCGAACCAGAAGCTATCAACTCTGTGGAACTAGCCATCCTAGGAAACGTATCTCCCGTCCAATATAAACGTGCGTTAGCGTCATCAGGTATAGGTGCAGGTTGTACATTTACATCACTAGCCCACTCTAGCCAGTAATCTACACCGCCAAACTCATACTTGTATATAGAAGTTTTACCTGAAGCGTTTAAAGTAGCGGTAGTGCTGTTATCGGTTATAGGAACTAAACGCCCACTATCAAGAGATACATTTTCAGCAGTTTGAGCTACTGTGTCTGCTAACAACCTAGGAGATATCTGAGGTGCAATCCCTTTAAATGTTATTAATTTATAGTACATTAGCCTTCCAGCAATAAATCTTTTAAGCGGTGACTTCTAGCCCCTACTTGTCTACTCCATTTAGAGTCAAGCATTTGCACACCAGCTTCTTCCCAATCTCCTTTTTCTATAGCAGCTAAAAACTTTTTGAATCCTAGTAATCTAGATAAACCTAGATTAAAACACATATTTACTAACACGCGCTTTCTTGTGTTTGTTAAATTATTAAACCAAGAAAAAGTAGTCTGTAATTCTTTTACGCAAAGGTCTATGTCATTGTTTAGTAGAAAATCAGATTCTTCTACTGTAATCCCTCGGTCATCAACATTTCTGCCTACTCCGATTGTATTTTTTCCTGCAGAACATTTATAAAGAGTAAGAACTTCTCCCTCGTCTCGTTTCAGTTCTTCTATAAGTTTTTCTCTATTCATTCGTCTTTATCCTTACTAGAATTAGAGGCACCAAAGTAAAATGATATAATAGCACTTGCAAGACCTCCAAGATAGCCGAGGACTAAGTTGATCAATGCTTCGCTGTTCTGCTCTGGAGGCTGGAGCGTGATTAGAAAGATATACCCCATAAATCCACCAACTACAGTTAATCCCATAATTCTAGACGTCCAATCTTTAGAAAACTTCGATCTTGCGTCTTGAATATCTTTAGTTTCTAAGGCAAAAACGTCAACTTCTAACTCTGCCATTTGCACTTCAAACTGCTGTTCTGCTTTTTTAAGCTCTAACATTTGTTCTGGAGTGGCATTTTGTACTGCTTTTTCTATTGATTTTGGATTGTTTTCGCAACCAAGCACTTTAGCAACAACGTCTCCTGCCATACCGCCCATTGGTCCTGCTAGTGCAGACCCTAAAGTTGGTGCAACTGCACCCACTATGTTTTTTAAAAATGCTAATTTTGCCATTGTTACTCCTTATACGCTTTATTCATTTTAACTTGAATCGCTACTTTTTATCAAACTCATTGAATGTATTTTTTACCTATCTCGTTGTAATACAACTCTTTAAAATTTATCTCTTGTATTAGTATAGGAGAAAATCCTGTTTGGTTTGTTATGTGATGAGCGTGAAGTCTAGCGTAAGGAAATATAATATTAGGGCAATCTACCGCTAAGGCTTCTTCAATCTCACTTTCGTCTTTGTAATTACACAAAGTAAATATACCACTTTGAATAAAATTAAGTATGTATAAATAGCTATCTTGATATTTAGATGTTATTTGAAACGAAAGATCTACTTCAAATGCTTTTTCTTTGTTAAAAGATATAGAAGAAAAACCAGACTGACAAGCTAGGTCTGTTTCTACTTGAGGCGGTTGTTCTTGTAAATAACGAACAGCGTCAGGTACTTCTATACTAGATTCTTTTGTGTATACAGCAGATATTCGTATGTGTTTATTTGTGGTGGACATAGTGCATTTTCTCTCTTGTGTTTTTAATTTTAGTAAGGGTTTTGTTTGCTAACGAGGTAATACGAGTTGTTTCTTTTTTAGGAACTCCTTTTAGATAGGGCAATAATTTATCAAAACAGTACGCATAAATCTCTAATACGTTAATATTTTTTCGGTTTATAGGTCCAAGATAATTATGTATTAACGCTTGTTCTCCTAAAACTCCATAATTAAAGGCGTCTATCGCAGCAGTAGACTCTTCTTCAAACAAAATATCATCTTTATGGTTCATGTATCTAGGCATATACAACAGTTTTTTATCTCTAACTGCTCCCGAGTCTTTTTCTGGTACTGTTTTCCACTTCTTAGGGTTTATTATAAATATAGATAAATCTAAAACTTTTTTGTTAAGTTTTTCAGAACTATATTGATAATGTTCTTTAACCCTTTCATGGTCAGTAAACACACCATATCGGCTAACAGCCATATGGTATTTTTTTAATTTAGATTTAGTAGGGAGGTCTTTATTCTTTAAATTAACAACTAGCCCGCTTTTTATAACTAATGCTATTTCATTAGTATTACTTAAAGCAGTAGCAATTCTACTTTTTAACATTTTGTCTTTAGTAATAACTTTATAAGTTATTTCTGGATTATTAGTATCTAATGAATTTGTTGTAAGTTTCAGTAGATTATTTTCTTCCAGTATTAAGACTTTTAGGGTTTTTAGGTTTAACATGAGGTATATCTTTAAAATACTTAAAAAAGTTTTTTATATTTTGTTTTGGATTTTCAGAATCATAGTAAATTAAGCCTGAGTATTTTGACGACAGTATTCTTTTAAAATCATCAATAACAGGATATCCTTTTTCAAAAAGGACAGCGTATATCGGAGTGTAGGTTTTGGTTGCAATTTTTTTACGATCAAATAGTTCTATGCGTTTACCTTGAGATAAACCAATAAGTCCCATTTCAGAGTTAGAAGTACATCCAATTTTTCTTGTTCTATTTAAAATGTTATGCCCTGACAGTTTTCTGTCTAACAAGTTTTGTTTACCATAACGGTTTCTTAAATAAGCCATAACAAATGGAGAAGTTAAAGGGTGTGGTTTTAACACAGCTCCTTCTGTATCAATAGCTCTTTTCACTTTAATGTCATCTGTTATTTCTTTTATTATGTTACTTCCAGCTAAAAAAATAACATACGGGTATTCTTTTTTTGTTTGTCTCAACGCATACTTGTCTGTGTTATTTCTAGATATATCTTGAAATATCTTTTCGCCTTCTTCTGTAATGTCATCGTTTAAAGCATCCCTTATTACTTTCTTACAGTATAAAGTTGAAGCAGGCTTTAGATATACAAACTTAGTCATAACATCTGTATATAAATAACCTCTTATTTTATTTTCGGTCCCAAAGTCGTACCAGATATCGTACTCTAAATTAGTACCGTAATTACCTTTTTTTGGTAATAGATAATGTATCTTATCTAACTTATTATTTTCTTTTGACCTACGAATATTCCCAGATTTAAAAAAGTGTGCTATTTCATTGTTAAGAACATCGTTAAAAGCTAATGTCTCAATCGTCATTGCAACCTACTTTTTCTTCTAACTTATCCATTCTTTCTTCCATCTCTTTAAAATGTTCTATTAATATAGAAAGAGTTTCTTCTATCCTTCTATTAATAAGATGGATTTCTTCTTTAAGATCTTCAGACATAATTAATCCTTAATTTCACAGCTTATAATAATCTCAAAAGGTATTAGTAAATTACTTGTATCTCTTTTTTCTTCTGGATAATCGTAATATTTATTCCAAAAAATAATTGTCCTATCGTAATTTTTTTGCATTTCTATAGCAGCATCTAATGGACATCCTGTAGCATTTGTATCTATGTATGTTGCATTTTGATATGGATTTTCTCCAGCATACAAGCACAGCCATCCACCAGAATTACTTATA
>Ga0208159_1000148_pt1 | contig 28664 bp, 35 predicted proteins | sample 9_EtaG_FD_184082 | JGI IMG/M metagenome (GOLD analysis project Ga0208159, IMG submission 184082) | Marine viral communities from the Subarctic Pacific Ocean - 9_ETSP_OMZ_AT15188 metaG (SPAdes) (version 2) | ecosystem: Environmental > Aquatic > Marine > Oceanic | place: Pacific Ocean | collected... | reverse complement strand
TCGAAAATTTGATAGTTGCTAAAAAAGGTATAGTATCAATTATACAAGAGAAAACACAAGAAAATGTCTTGCTCCCCCGAATGCTTGGAATTTATGGAAATGTGCTACAACGAAGAAGAACACAAGGAAAAGTTCGCAGAAAACCTGCTACACATAGAAAATATCGGCATAACGTTGAGAGATTTAGAGGATTTAGACGAAGAACCCCTTAAATTAAATAGTGGCGAGACGGGTATTATTGCGGCGAAAAAAATATACCTGACACTATTGTATTTAGAAGAACATCCAGAAGTAGAATACATTAAGTTTTAATTACATTTTCACAAGAGTTTTAGAGTAGGTAAAATTTTTTATATTTATTTTCGCCTCTTAAAAAATTTGATTGTTTGCATATAGGAAAAACCATATAAATTTGATTGGTGCTACTATTAAATTTGATAGTTTTAACAAGTGAAATAATAGTTGTACAGAAAAGAAATATGACCGCAATTCCAGAAACTATGCCCTACACGATTGAGGAAGTCCTCGCCTGTAAAGATATTACTCTTGGAGAGGTCAAGAAAGATTACAAGAACCTCTGCGATTTCAAAGCAGATACCAACCCAAGAAAGTTCTGTGGAAACAAAACAATCTATCAATATCAGTTCGCTGAACTCCTCAAATGCCGAAGAAATACAAAGGACTACAAAACTATTGAAGAATGGTTCGCTGATCCTGAACTAAAAGAAAAACTATGGAAGGATAGTATCAAGAGAAACAGGCGGGATAAAGTCCCATACCCTTCACCGACAGATGTTTATGAATGCCATAGAATTAATAATGGTGCGATTGTTCCCTTCAAGTCTTCCACAGCAAAATATCTATATAAGAAGTTTAATGCGACCTCTGTGCTTGACCCGACTATGGGTTGGGGAGGCAGAATGCTGGGAGCAACTTCGCTTGGGATAGAATATACTGGATTTGATACGAATATTGACCTTCGTCCTGGATACGAAAAGTTAATGGAAGACCTTGATATTGGGAATAAAGTTCAGATATTTTGGACGAGTGGTCTAAATGAATATCTAATTAGTGGTCGTGATTATGATATGGTTCTTACTTCTCCCCCATATGTTAATCTTGAATTGTATCAGCATATGACCCCTTGGGAAACAGAAGAGCAATTCTACAAAGAGTTTCTTATTCCACTTATGGATATCTGTTTCAAACATATGAAACCAGGAGGTCATAACTGCTGGAATATTTCTCCCAAAATGTATAAAGACCTTACAGAAAAATATGGTTATCGCCCTTGTGATACTCAGGAAGACCTCCGCCAACAACTTGGGAAACAATACAAGACAAAGTCGCAAGATTATATTTACATTTGGGTAAAATAAAGAGCAACTTAAACATTTGGCGATAAATTTATATATAGAATTTTTTATGATATTTCAGGGAACAGAAGGTTCTGTGAATGGTTATTTTAAAAAGAAGTTAATTGTTTCAAGACCTCTTGGAAATGGAAGAACTCTTGAAAGTTATAAGAATCAGGCACAACTCGTTTTAATTCAGGCAATGAGGGACGGGCATCACTTATCACAAATTAAAAAATTATCTATTCAAACATTAAAAAATTTCAGATATCTGGAACTGAAAAAAGAACCCGATATTGAAGAAAAAGATTTTATTTTATTTACATTATTAATTCTTATTAAACTTGGTGTCGTCGAAGAGGATGGTGATAGAGAAGGTCTTCTAATATGTGGGAGGAAAAAACCTAAACGATTGAATGGAAACCACCAGCATCAACATTAACTTCAGGGATACCTTCTGGAATAGCATTTCCCTCTTCTTCACTATAATTTGTATCACTATCGGTTTCAGAGACCTCTTCGTGTTCTTCAATATAGATTATCATACCATGTAAAAGATCAACCCATTCAGGTTTTCCTTGTTCGCTTAAAAATTCAACCATTTTATACATTTCAGTAATATAATCCGCCATTTATATTAATAATATTTTTTTGTTTAAATTATTCTTTAAAATATGTAATTAAGTCAAACGACTTAATTTAAGTTTATTTTAGACTTCTATGAAAATAAAGTGTCAAGAAATAATATTCCTGAAAGGTTATTTATTGTAAAGTCTAAATCTGACTTAAATTAATACTTTTGTATTATTCAAATAATTCTTTTGGTTTATACTTTACATTTTGAAATTCAATTGAAGGATCTTCTGCTTCTTCAGCAATTAATTGATCTGATTTCTTTTTACTCTGTAATAATTGACTGACAATATTCAATTGTGCTGGGACTTCTTGGTCTATCCTGAATATAACTGCTGAATTTAAATCGCAACGAGCAGCAGAACCATCTGGTTCGTGAATACTGCACTGAATTTTTGTAATTACTCTATCAATTGTATTTGTGAATGTTATTGAACCCCCGAAACCATTAAGGAAGTCCCCGTAAGGATTTGCTTTATTTGTAATTGCTACAATCGGCATAGTGATACCACTTGTAAGACCTCCTAATACATGGTTCGGTTCAGAAATAATATCGCTTCTAATTGTATAATAAGGTCTTAATGTTTTAGTAGGAATTCTTTGAGCGGTTATATTAACAGAAGTTGCTGGTGAATTAGTAATGGCAGGAGTGATATATCTCCCTGGAATAGTAAAATCAGTCCCTGAAGGCATAACTGCTACTGGAAGAGCAGGACTAAATTGCGGTTGTGCGACTTGATTCATATTATATCCTTTTACATCTGCTTCACCAATATTAGCATTTGTTGTAAGAATATTTACATTATCCAAATCCGCATTTGCTCCGTGTGCTTTTAATCTTACTTGTCTTGAAGATTGTGTATTTGGATTGTGAAATTGAGGATATCTATATCCCATAATTCCAACAAGACTTTCATCCCATAAATTTTCAGGAACAACCCAATCTTCTATGAAAAGACCGCTTTGAGCGTCCATAATAGACCAAGGTTCTATCGCTACATTATGTGAAATATAAGCATTATCAGAACCATTTTGGAAATGACCTGAAAAACTATCAACATACGGAGTGATATCTGGAGTAAAATTTCCAAGGAGCATTCTTTTATTTATTTTGTAGCAGGGATCTGCAGCATTAGGATTTGCTGGAGTTTGTGATCCTCCAGGATTTATGAATCCTGCCCCATCTAAATTACCGACAACTTCTGCTGTATGAAGATTTCTTAACTGAAATCTTTGTTGATCTGTATCATAAACTATTTGAGGAGTATCTGCTCCAAGATACATTCCCCACTGATAAGGGTCTAAATTATATATTTTTCCGCCTGTTGCCTGTGAAAAGTAATATTGTTTCACTTGACTAACAATACTGCCTGTATGAAACTTATCTCCTCTTTCATTCATATTTCCATTATATAAAGCAATCGCTGCAGTCCCATATGCCGTGAAGTGCCAGTCAAAACCAAATCCCCTGAATCCTTGTCCCATTGTGACTGTCGGTTCTCCAGGAGATGCTGAAGCGTTTAAATGAAAGAAATGACCTGGAATTTTACCTCCTGTCCTTGTAAATTGAAAACCAATAACAAAATCAGCAGGTTCTAAATCAAAATTTTTAATTCTTACTTTTCTTGCGAAACCATATGCTAAATCATCGTAATCTGCTTCTAAATTTGGATTAAAATATGCCTTTCCTCTATCTGTATAACCAACTTCGCCCTCTGTTAAATTTTCAGTATTAGGATTGTAATCTATAAACATAGGGAATGAAGTCTGTGAAGAAGAAACTGCTGAATCATATAAATCATATCCCAGGTTGGGACACCTATCGTCCCTTATATTTGTTCCATAGTTCCAATTTCTAACAGCATCACCAAGAGCAGGAACCGATAAACTACCATTAAATACATCATATAAATTACAATGAATAAATCTTGTTTCTTCTACACTACAATCATATCCTGATTGTTGATAGTCAAATAATTCTGGATAAGTTTTCTGTGCGTCAAAGAAGTCCTTGAACCGCAAAATGTTTTCTTTATTCCATTTAACAGCAGTGACGAATATAGCATCACCTACCGCCATCGGTGCTTGTTGTCCTGTAGTTAATCCATTTCTTTCACCATTCCATCCAATAGTATAGTCTTTTGGAGGATCATCTGGAGGATTTTGGAAGGGACCATTCACTTCTAAACCAGTAATATATAATTCAGGTCTTTTAATTCCAATATGTTTATAATTAGAAAGATATTTGTAAGCATTAGGAACATTCCAAGTTCCTCCTGTATTGAACCAAGTATTAAAATGGTCTCTTTGGAAATTTGTAGGAGTAGCACAATTATAGACTTGATTACAAGGAGTTTCTGTTTTGAAAGTAAATTTTTCGTCTCTTGTGAAAGTCCCTGCAGCAGAAGTAGTAGGATAAGCAAATGTTTCTATATCAGTTCTATTATTTAATTCTTGCGTCAATTGGTCTGCTAAATCTGTTGGTGAATTATATCCTGGATTTGCCTTAACAGATATTAAATTTTTTACTTGTATATAATCGCCCCATAAAGCAGGGTCTCTAAATGATTCGCACGCTTGTTGGGGGAATGAACTATTCGCCGTGGTTGGAGGAAGTTTGAAATCACTATCAGCAAGAGGATACCTGAAAGTAAATTTATTAAATGTATTTGTTGTCGCTGAAGCATTACCGCTCATTACAATTGTATCGTCCGAACTAATATCTGCATTAATTACTTCACCAACACCAAATATAGTATCAGGTGATTGAGCGATTAGTTCCATACCTTTAAAAAGTTCTTTGGTTGTAGATCCGTGAAATAATTTAATTTCAGCACTATTATCTGTCGCTTGACCCGTGACTGTGATAGATACAGAATAAGGACTATCATAAAAAGTTTCTTTTCTTGTAAAAATAGTGAAACGACTTCCATCATTTATCCCATCTATCCTATGTCTGCCGTGTGCTATTCCCGAGCGATACGCCCAATATTTAATATTTATATCGCTCTTACACCTATTTAGTTCAGGAGGAGGAAGGACTGTTTGCCCTAAATCCCCATCAACTGGATTTACATCTCTCGAATGAAGTCTGTTCCAGTGATTATCTACTCCAACTGAAGTAAATCTTCTTGGAAGATGACAATAAAATTCACCATTCGTACATTTATAAGGACTAACAACTAAATTTAATGTATCGTCCCTGATATTAATAGTCTTTTTAACATTTTCCGCTTTTTGGTGAATAAACTTTACAGGGACTTCAGGACTTTCCATAGTATTTGTAAATTCAGTAATTTCAACTTCAACAGAGGCATTAAGGTCTTTTCCTTTTATTTGGATTTGACCCGCTTCTGCTCCTATTTCACTAACATATGAACTATGAACTGATATTTTGTCTCCTGGTTTTAAATGAAGTCCTGACCCTACCCTATTCGTCCATTGTGAAGGATTTTGATTATTATTCGTAATACCTTCGTCTGATTGGGATCTCGGACATTCTATTAAAGTTGTTCTCGTTAGACCACTCATTTTTATTATGAATGTTTATAAAAAAATGAAGTTAGTGAATTTAAATTCAGATAAATCGTTAGGCGAACGCCATAGAGAACATACCATCCTTCAACTGGGCGACCTTCATAACCTGCAACCAGCAACGGAAAGTAGAAGCATCCGACATATCTGTGCGGGTATCATAGATTTCAATACCACGGGAATTTACACGCTCACCCTTATTGAGGCGATATGCGGTGTAAAAGAACTTCTGGCGTAAATCGCTATCAGCAGGGAAGTCTTCAAATTCAATTGCTCCTGGTTGGTCGGTAGCATTAGTCGCTAAACGACCTTCACCGCGATATAAATCACGGGAAATGTATGGAACACGACCTTCACTCTGGAAGACATTATGGTAATGACGGGCATCATTTACAACATCAATCGGGTAAAGGAAGTTATCATTATATTTAAGATTGTTCTTTACCTGACCCGTAGTAGTATTAGTGATAGCAGGACCTTCAGCAACATAGTTATTTAATAGACCACCATTCTTGTTTTCATTCTGCTGTGCGCCAACAAAGACCTTATTAACCACACGACCAGCACCACCAACATTCTGAATAAGACCCGAAGTGAATTCGTCAGCACTGACAGTCCTTTTTACGAACTGATAATCAACATAACCGAACTGCATATTGGAGTTCGCTTGACGATATTGTTCCATCATTTCCTGTGGATAAAAAATGTAGTCCGAAATTAATTGACAATCGCCACGAGTTAGAGTGACATCCCCAGGAGTTTCTAAATCAGCACCACCCGTAGTAGATACACGGAGACTTGATTTGTCTGTTTGGCGAGGAGTGAAAGTTAAATGAATACTAACCTGCTCTGACATCATAAAGAGCGGGAGTTGGTTCGTCTTGAGGAAGGGAAAGAGATCCGCCAGTGCGATGCTGTAAGTTGGTTTATTATTTTCTGACTGATAATCAAAGACTATGCGGGAAGGATTGGGGATTGTATCCTTTGTAATTGGTTTTGCGATTTCTGTATATGCTCCCTGCATTACGGGACAAGTTCCATTATCTACCTGAATACTCTTTGCTTCTGTAATACTTTCTGTAATAGAAGCACTATTGGAGGCAGAGGCAAAAGAAGCAGAACGCTCTTGGAGGGTGGGAGCAATCTGCATAAAACGACCACTCATTACACCTTCACGCTCCTTGATTGTGTCAGGAGGGAGGAAAGTAGTTTCATATGCAGCGAAGTGGGCGTAATCTTCAATTTCACAGATAGTCTTTGTACCGACACGGAGAGCAGCACGCTGGATTAGTGAATGAACTCCTACACCAGCAGGGAAGAAAGTTCGTGCGGTGCTTGTTCCTGCTACTGCTGAAGCATTACTATCACCTTCGGTTGAAAAGGTAATGCGGGAGTTAGAGTGAAGAATACCTTTATTATCTAAAACGAATCGTGCTTCACGCTCGCTGAAAATAACTGGGTCAAGAATATCTGTCTGAACATTAATAGAAGTATCAGAAGCGACACTTCCTATGCGAACTAAATCGGGTATCTGTGATGCTTGTGGTTGCGACGGCGTTTCCATTATTATATACTTAATGAAAATAAAAAAATTTAAGGTTAATTTTAAAATATGGATTTCACAGATTAATCGTAATAGTCTATTTCATTACCTGAATAGAGTTATCGCTGGATACAATTGTCTGGCGGGAATGAACGAAAAGGAATACAGCATTCGGGTGGTCGGAAGTTAATTCTAAATCTAACTGAACACCGAAAGGAACTTGCCCGAAATCTAATCCTTGGTTTGAAATACTATCATAAGCGACCCCCATTCCCCAGGAACTTCCACCCTTTACAATAGTCTTTGCTCCCGAGTATGTGCTATCAGTTGAATAACCAATATTGCGGTAAGTTTCGGGACCGACAGAGGTGCGATTAATTTTAGCGAAGTTCTGAACCGCATTCATATAGTTTCTAACAATCTGACTATCAGCATTTTCATTAATGAAACCTGCTTTTTCTGTTTTTTGGAGAGTGTCAATATTATATTCTAATGGGACACGCTGTCCCGCACGGGTAAAAACTAACTGATTTACTTTCGCTCTCGAACCTGTCTTGTTTGTGAAATTAAGTGTAGCAAGACCATCCCTCGTCCAACTATTAATATGTGCCGAAGGAACAACATTCATAAATGCTCCAAGAACAGAACGCAGACCAAGGTTGAAATTTAATACAGCATTTCGGGAGTTAATAGTATTGTAGTAGGAACTGATAGAATTGTAGGTGAAAGTATTTGTCATTTGCGGTTGGAAGTCAGGACCAGGACGCTGGACTTCACATACTAAACGAACATTTGAAAGTTCATAATAACTATCAAGGAGGTTAGTATCCGTATTATTAGCAGAGAATAATACATTTTGGTCTGGACTTAATTGAATTTCTATTAGAAGACCTCCTACACCCCAAGTATTTGAAAGCGGAATCGGATCCTGTCCTAAAAATAGTCCTGACACAAGCGGGATACAGAAGGAGTTTGGTGAATCACCTGAACTTGGATCTGCTTGACTATTCTGGACGACACCTAACTGCTGTGCCTTGTAGTTGGGGAAACGAAGAGAAGTTTCATAAGCATGGCAAGCGAAGTCTCCCTGTGATTGGGTGACGCTGAGGTATGAAGACATAAATCTGTTGTGGTGATTAATACTTTCAATAGTTTGGGAACTACGCTGACTGAAAATGGAAAGAGTATCAATAACAGAATAAACCCCAAGTCGTTCATTCATACGGATACCATCACTTTCTGCTGGGAGTGTTGTATCATTCTTTTTAATAGTAATTTCACCACAGAGGCGAACACTTCCTGGAACAATAAATCTATCCTGTGCACCAATAAGAAGTTGGATAGTCGGTTGCCCGTTCTTGTAGGACAACTTCCCGTCCGAAGTAATGTTGCTCGGAACAATTTCAAGATGCTGGTTTGACGACATAATTATACCTTAAATTTAGATTTTATTTTCACAACTATTTTAAAAAAATAAAATATATACCATAATGGCGGAAAAGAAACCAGTTTTAAATAAACCATTCAGGAGTAAAAAACCAGGAAAGAAGTTTTCTGTTTATGTGAAAACTAATACAAAAAAAGGTTATAAGTTAATACACTTCGGTGCGAAGGGTATGGACGATTGGCGTTCAGGCACAGCAACGAAAGAACAAAGGAAGTCTTTCAGGGCAAGAATGGCGGGTATTAGAAGGAAAGACGGCAGTCAAGCAATAAAGGATAAGACAAGTCCAGCATATTGGGCGTATAATTATTTATGGTAATTTATTCAAATTCACTCTTCTTTACTAATTCAATCCATACTTCCCTACTTACACCGAATTTATTCTGACATTCTTCTTCTGTAGGAATATTTACTTCTTTACCATTAATATCTTTAACAACTTCTTCTTCTTCTTCTTCTTCGTCTGAATCGGTTGGAATGTGATCTTCTTCTGAATAATACTCCATAATTTCTTCCTGATAACTATCCATAACCATATCATAGATATCTGTTTCACCTTCTTCAAGTTCATAATCAGGATCACCAATATGAACTACCTTAATATAATTACCTTCAGGGCAACCGATAAATGTTTTGACAAGACTTTCACCAAGACCATTATGAATGAAACAACCATCCTTGTTGATAACATAATCTTCCCAATGGTCGCCACCTCCTGCCATATTGATACGATATTCACCATCCTTGATTGTGAAACCATATCCCCGCGACCAATCTGAATCTTCTTTTTCATATTTAGTTTGTTCTTCTTCTTCGCTTTCACTATCTTCAATAAATTCTTCTTTTAGTTCTTTGATTTCTTCTTTTAGTTTATCATTTGCCTTACAGACACTTTCAATCTGTCGCTTGACACATTCATTCTGTTCCATAAACTTAAACATATTCTTCTTATTGACTTCGTTTTCTTCTTTGACGATTTGAAGAGCGGTATTACTTGTCTGAAGTTCTTCTTTCAGTTCTTCATTTTCAATACTATATGCTTCAAACTTTTCAGCGAATTCAGCATTCGCCCACCCGTGTTCTTTACTGGTGGTTTTATCGTAATGTGCTTGAAGTTTCTTGTTTTCTTCCTCAATCTTCTTGAATACTTTACTGAAACATTTTGCTTCGTCCTTAATCAACTGAAGTTCTTGTTTCATTCCGTCAATTACCTTTGACATAATTTCCCTTTCTTCTTCCAGTCTATCAACCTCTTCCTTCCAATTGTGCCTCAAGGTGATTGCTTGTTTGTTGAGGGCAGAGATTTGTTCCATATACTTTCCCGACGAACTTGCTTTCAGTTTCTTGTTTTCTGCTTCAAGATCTTTCAGGTAATTGATTACCTCTCCCATTCCCATAATCAGTTCGGTTCCCGACATTATTATTGTTTGTTTGTTTATTTCTTTATATTCCTTCTGTATAACTGCTACTATACTTTTTTTAGCAACTATCAAATTTTTTAGTATTTTTCGACTTTTTCACTACTTCTTTTTATCACCTCTTTTTGTATAACTATTATAATTCTTTTTGCAAACAATCAAATTTTTTTGGTATTTTCTATAATTGTCTTTACTTTCTTTACTTTTCTTTTGCTTAAAACTATCAAATTTTTTAGTTGCAAACAATCAAATTTTTTAACTCCCATAACCCGAACCTGAAACGAATGCTTTTCTTTTCTTTTCTTTTTCTTCTTTTTTCTTTCGCTGTTTTTCAAGAGCAGGTTTAATTGGGGGAGGTTTTGCTTTCTTTTTTTTAGGCATATCCTTATCCGCCATTATAGATCCGTCAGGCATTCTGTGAAACCCTTTTGGAACTTTCTTAACCATAGGAGGTTTATCACCACCAGCGATTAGTGCTTTCCTTTTGGTTCTTTTCTGTGGTTTCCTTTCACCTTCGGGAGCAATCTTTTTAGTTTGTTTTTTTCTTTCAATATTATTCATAGTTCTTTTTACAATTCTTTTTCTTTCGTGATCTACTTTGTACCCCATTCGTTCAATTTCACTGATAAGTTTTGCTCTTGATAGAGTATCAATACTTTTTATTTGGGACGCTTTATTGTGCTGACGGGCAAGATTACGGATTTCATTAAGAGACATTTCACCTGCTTTAACTCGGGGCATCTTTACTTTATAAAGATTAAAATAAAAAAATATTATGAAGGAAAATTTAATTTATATGTTGTAGAGGATTATGTGATTGGTTCGCAAGGATACCAAATTGGGCGAATGCTTGAGGAGATTGTGCTGGAGGAGCAGAACCAGGATTTAATCCTTTTTCGTCTGCTTCTTTTTCTGCCTTGTCTTGTTCTATTCCTGATACTGCTGAATCCACTGCAGCGAATATATTCACAGCAGCAGCAATAGGGGCAAGTGCTCCCCCTGTGAAAGCAGCAGCAACATCCAACGCTCCACCGACAATTGTTGCTACATTTCCAATATCTTCGCCGAGGTTCTGTTTCACAACATTCCCTGCAGCGTCCTTTTCATTAAAAATATTACCTGTATTTATGAAATTATCAACATCACTATACACGGCAAGACCAGTTCCAACTGCTCCAAGACCTTTTGCTCCAAGTTTTGCGAATGTTTCACCGCCTCCTTTTACTAATGCTCCAGCGACAACGCCTTCTACACCAGTTAAATCTTTCACAGCAGTTGCCCCTTCACCAAATAATTTAGTTCCTTCACCTGCTTCACTTATGACTCCTCCTGCTTCTTTTGCTCCTGATTTAACAGCGGAACCAAACTTTCTTGCTGAACCAAATGCTCCAGGACCAAAATCTTCAGGACCAGCATCTAAAATAAAATTAGCGTCTTTACCAATTGAAGGTCTTGATGGAGCGAATGCTTCTGCTATACCTAATCCTGTTGGAGTTGTTCTTTCCATAGCACCTGCAGCGAGTGCTTCTCTGGCGAAACCTTTACCAAAAGCAACTCCTGCTTTTGCTCCTGTTTTACCAACAAGATATACTGAATCCACTTTAGTGACGTCGCTTTCAACATCGGTTTTAATATCTGCATCTTTTTTATCTCTTTCCCTTCCGTCTAATGTTTTAAACGCAAGAGATGATTGTTTCCAATTTTCAAGACGGGATTCATTAATATCTCTTGCCTGAATACCCAAAGAATTTGCCGTAGAATATGCTGCTGCGTGTGATCCATAGAAGTCTCCCATATTTATATAGATATTTATATATTATTTTACTCGGGGGAATTTAAAATTTTTTGACCCTCGGCGATTAAGGTTTCAAAGTTGTGAAATGCCTTCGGTGGATTAGACTGGAAATCCATATGAAGGAAATCATATCTATTAGGTGTTGCCTGTGCGTATATTTTTAACCAGTTTTCTGCTCCACCGAATACATCACCATATTCTTCTGCCATTTTTCCTAATTCTTTCTGATTGGGAAAAGGACTTCCTACAATTACATTCGTAGCATTCTGTCTAATGATAGGAGAACAAGCACGGAAGTTCTGGGAACTGATAACTAATAGTTTTATATTGAAGTGTCGAAATCGGGATGCAAGGTGATTGATCTTCGCCTCCCTACGGATTGACCCGAGGCAATCGTCGAGAACGACAGCGATTTCAGGTTGTTCTTCTTTATCATATGCTTTCTGTGTCTGAACTAAACCTTCTATAATACTATCGTCGTATGCGTCGTAAGTATCAAATGCTTTACGAAGGAAACGGGAAGTGATATCATTCGCAATTGTATTACTGATTATAGTTGTATTATCAAATCTTTCTTGTGCGTCATAGAAGGTATCATTTAGCAACATGTTCGATATCAAAGTCGACTTCCCTGTGCGGACAGGAGAGACTAATAAAACTAATGCTCCGCCACCGAACCCATCAACCTGCGGGAGATTAGGGTGAAGGGGTGGGTGATTACTTGGTATCTTTTCAGGATCTTTAACAGGGATTACTTTAGGACCTTGTGCTTCCATTATTTATAGTTCTATTTACATAATATTTTATATTTAATAATTTTTAAAGAAAGCAGTTCGCCCAGACATCATTTTTTAATGCTCTATTAACTTCTTTAAAAACTTTCTCGTCATGTTTCTGTTTTGCTAATGCTTCTGCTTTAACTTTCTTCCTTTGTTTGCGGAGGGTTTCTACACGATTAACTGATTGTTCTACTGCTCTTGATACTGCGTCGTCAAGGTCTTGTTGGGAATATCCTTTTTCAATAACCTTTTCAGTTTCAACTACTTTTACACCTGGGAAATCTTCTAATGGTTCTTCTAATTGTTTTCGTAATTTTTTACGCTCCCTTTCCCTGACTGCTTCAATTAATTCTTTATCTGCTTTTTCTTTTGCTTTTGCTTCTTCTTTTTCTTTCTTTTTTCTTGCTCTTGTTTCTGCTGCCTTTGCTCTACCTTTCGCAAGTCTTTCAAGTTGTTCTGCACTTGGAGGACCTCTTTTCTTCCTTGTGCCTTGACCTTGACTTCCACGACCAGTTTTCTTTTGAGGAGTAGGTGGTTCTTCTTTTTCAAGAATAGTTTTAACTTTTGGTGGAGCAAATATTTCTTCCTGTGGAATTTTTGGTCTTCGTTTTGGTTCAGGGACTATTTCTTCTTTTTCTTCCCCTTGCTGCTCCGCATGTTCTTCAACTTCATATTCACCTTCCTCTGGGCGTGCAGTATTCATTTGTTCTTCAATAATTTTATCTTCTTCAGCAGGGATATCAAGAGGTTCTTCGGGTTCAGGAGGAGGCATAACCATTTCGGGAAAACAATCTGTCATTTTATATTTATTGATATATAAATATTATTATGACTAAATTTTAAAAAATAATGACAATTTTATGACTATAAAATTATGAAAATCCTGAAAGGATTTTGACTAATTAATGACTATGTGTTTTTCTAATATGGAAAACAATATGGGTATCACCAGTTAAACTATCAAGTTCTTTCTCCTGAGCATCTACTACCTGAATTTGTAGCATATTAAGTATCATAGGAGCAGGATTATTTAATTTCACATAAGTCTTTTCCCCAGGTTCAAAATATAATGAACCATATTGCTCCCCACCATTAGAGAACTGGGGCAACTGATAGATAATCTTTGAAAGACCTGATTGACCGCCATTAAAGGATTTGTGTGTCAGGTTAGGAATTCTAATGAAACTTGCGATAGCAGTTTTATTGAGGGGTTGTGTTGAAGTAAATTTTATTGTTAGGGTATTGTCTCCCGTAGCATAACCAGCATCATCATTACTATTTATTATTGATCTATCTCCAAATCCAAGTCTTCCAGACATATTTGGAAAGTATTGTCCCCTCACTAATGTATTATCATCACTATCCTCCTGAATTCTATTCATTGTGAATATATGGACGAAATCAACACCATTCGCTCCATTTAGATTTGAATAAGCATAATTTCCCCCTTCTACTTCGTCGTGTGTTAATTTTTGTTCTGATTGGTCGCAAGTTGCAACAACTGAATGTATTGAATTAGAAGCAAGGGTTTTTGTGATATTATACCAAGGTTCTGCAGCGAATTCAATAACGGATTCATTAGAAAAACAATCGTCCCCAGGAGTATATTGTGTAGTCCCAGTCCCCCTTGTAAAAGTAGGATACTTATAACTTCCTATATCATTTACACTTTCATATTTAGTAATAGTTAGAGAACCCGACTGAACGTTCATTTGAGGATACAGGGCATATGAAGTAGAACCAATTGGATTGAAAGACCTCCCAGGATTATCTACTAATTCGCTTGAAACAACTTCGTCATATACATTTTTACTTTTCTGTTTGAAAGACAATTCTATTTCGTCTCCCTTGCCTTTGAATTGAATTCCGTCCCAAGAAGCATGGAATTCTGCTTTTGTTAATTTTGCTCCCGTAGAACCTGTGAAACCATTTTCCCAATATTCTATTTCCTGCATACGGGAACTATCCGCGTCAATATCAAATACTCTTTCGGCAATTGTAATTTTACCTTCTTCGTCGAGCATAAATACATAATCATACAATTCATAGGGACCTGCGATCGTATCATTTCCCTGATAATCAAGAATACTGGTTTCATTATTTTCCCTGGGATTAGTCCAATAATCAAGGTCTCTAATACCAACTGCTCTTATTTCGTCTGACTGAGTGCTATTTTCAAAACTTTCAACTTGGATTTGGGGTCTTGATAAACCGATAGCATAAGGTTGTGCTGAAGCATTAAGAACTTCAACTTTTAATTCGCCGTCATTTAAAGCGAATGGTGCGGTGGTTATGATACCCACACCTCTACTATCGTTTAATGTATTGGATGCTGATCCTGTTCTTGTGAAAACACTTGAACCACTTGAAGAAGCAAATGTGAAAGCATTAGAAGGGTCAATCGCTTCGTCATTCCACCAGTCGTGTGGATTTTTAATATTGAATGTAGGATTACAAGTTAATGAACCCGAAATGCTTGTTGTCCCAGGACCTCTATCAACGCAACTGATTTCCAATCCAAGTTCTTCACCAGACGCATTAGTGTGTGCTTCTACTTTGTAATTATTAAAAGTTCTTGGGTCGTCATATTGTTCGTTTAGTGATCTTTTAATTTCTTTTTCATAACCAGAAAGGGAGTATGCTCCTGGTTTCGGTTTAATAGTTCTTGACACGCAAGTAAGACCATCTACATTATTAATAGTTTCGGGTAGTGTTCCGAAGTAATGACAGAAAAAATCATCTTCACCAATTACTACATTTCCCGATCTTTGAATTTTAACACTCTGTACTGCTATTTCAGAGTTCGCTTCAATTTCAATAGGGGAGCGAAAAAAGTTCTTGAAGTTAGAAGGTTTTTCACTTGCCTGTTGCGTAGGATTTTCATCAAGGCGATTCGTTGCGACTATTAGCGACATATTTATAATTTCACAATATATTTTATTTTATGTGATAAAATTAAAAAATGTATGGGCGTAAGAAAAAGGATAAACCTGTGAAGAAAATGAAAAAAGAAGAATGTTCTGCTTGTGGGGATACACAACATAAAGTTCCTAAAATGGTTGAGGAACATAAGAAAGTGAAACCAAAGGAAGTCTTTGGAACAAATTACAATAAAAAGAAGAATTCTAAAAAGTAATACTTTTGACTTAATTTAAGTCAGATTTAGACTTTACAATAAATAACCTTTCAGGAATATTATTTCACAACACTTTATTTTCAGAGAAGTATTAATCCGACTTAATTTAATACTTTTGTATTAATACTTAAAACTTTGTTCTTAATAGTATATAGTTGATTATGCTACAAGATATTATTGATGAATATGATATGGAAAACAACTTTGAATATCTACTTGGAAGATACATTTTGTATTTAGAAAGAGACGGAAAATTTAAACATTCTGCTCCAAGAGCAAAAATAAATTTCAAAGCAAGATTAAAGAAATTACATAATGACGGGGAAAAAGAAGGTAGAGAATATATAAAAATGAATGAATGGGTAAAAAAGCAAATGTATAGAGAACAAAAGATTACTGAAAAAAAATCATATGAAATCGCTTTTTCAAATCAAAAGAAACTTCATAAAGATATGGCGAAAAAATATCTTGAATTAAATAAAAAATTAAAAACTCTTGCTCCTGATTATAATGAAGAGTCTGAATTTATGAAAACAAGCAGAGCAGAGGATGATGCTTTGGATGAAGAACATAAAATTAGTATGAAATTAACTGAAATGATTCGTCAAAGATTTAATGATTTACAAAAGGATTATGATATATTAATGAATAAATATCTTCGTGAAGTTGATAGCGATTATAGTAGTGATTCAGACAGCGATTAACTTATCAAGCATTCATATGCCTCCCTCACTTTTCTAAATTCTTCGGGATCTCCCCCCTTGTCTGGGTGCGTCTCTAATGCTTTTTCCCTGAATGCTTGTTTAATATCTTCGTCGGAAGCAGACCTCTTCAAACCAAGAACAGAATAATTGGAATTTTCCTCTTCCATATACTCCCTCCTACTTTTGAAATCATCCTCAAAAGGATTACCGAAATAATTACTATCGTCATAGAAATATTCTTCCCGCTGAAAGTTAGAATATTGATATTTGAATTCTTCCTTATAATATTCGGGTAATGGTTCAGGGGGTTTCATAGGAGCATCGGGAGTAGATACGTGCGACCACATTAATGGATATGCTACATCTTTCATAATCTAATAAAATATAATCAATATAAATTTTAAACGAATCATTTATCAAATTTTTATGTTATAAAATAAAGTATGCCGACATATAAACAAAAATTCAACAAGAAGTATGGATTTAAAAGCGATGCTTCACATTCCATAGCAGAAATTAGCAGATTAACTGGATACAAAGTATCAGGGTTAAGAACTATAAAAAAGAAAGGTGAAGGGGCATTCTACAGCAATCCCCAGTCAGTTCGAAAGAATGTTAAGTCTGCTTCACAATGGGGAACTGCAAGAATTTACTCCGCAGTTATGGGGGGGAAAGCAAAAAAAATAGATGCGAAACATCTTAAGAAATAAACCAATAATCATATTGTTTCATAAATTGTTTCTTCATTTCACCGATTACATAATTAAAATGTATCATATAAGGTGAAGAAGGTTGTCTTGTATAGAAATATTTACCATTAGGATATTTCTTTAGAGGCATTTTATCATATGTAAATTTATGTTTATTATCATTAAAGAAAATCTGGTCGCATTTAAATTCTTCACGCGACTTCCCTGTAATTTTTGAAATATCAAAAAGACCTCTTGTAGTTTCATTATTATTTACATACATTAATCCACAACACAATTGTCCGTCGTCATTATCGTCTTGATGATCATTTTGAAATAATATATCATTATCGTCTAATCTATTTTGGAAGTCTTTTTGGAAACGATTATCTAACCAAACTATATCCCCGTCAGTGAAAAGAACATTTTCACCTTTCATTAATTCTTTATGAATGATATTCATTTTCTGCAACATAACTTTATTCCATTCACCTTCCCTAAATTGCTGGAGGTGTGCAGGAGCACACTCTTCATTTAATAATTCCTTGTTATCATATTCTAATTTATCATAACATTCTTGACCGATACAATAAACCTTTAATGGTTCAAAGACACAACCTGCTTCACCGCATTCAGAAGGTTGCCTGATATCAATTCTACGAAGACTTTCAATAAGGTTCCTTGTATAATCTAAATAACCATTATTCGTTAGAGTAATAAATTTCATTTTATAATTATTATAAAGATTTTTATTTTAAATTAATTCTTTTAATTTTTCGTCAATGATTTTTTCCTTTTCTACGATTTCTCTGTCTTCTTCTGTTTTTGGAATAAGTCTTGGACTTTGAACTTCATCCAAGATTTCGTCTTCTTTCTTTAATATTTTATCCTCTTTCTTATTTATTTTATTTGTTTTATTTTTCAGTTCTTTTGCTTCTTCTGCTAATGTTTTCAATTCTTCTTCATTAGGAGGTCTTCTTTCACAACGGAATATATAACATAAATTTACTTTGCAATGACACTTGCTCTGCCATATAACCAGTAGGAGACTTCCTATTGCACCAGCAATCATAACAAACGCTCCTGCTGCCTGATCTATTGACATCTTGTCAATCTGTATCAAATCATCGCTTTCAGACATTTTATTATGAAACATATAAAAATAAAATCTTTTTAATAATAAATGTCTTTACTTTTACACGGGGATTGTTTAGAACTATTAAGTGAAGTATCAGATAAATCAGTAGATTTTATCTTTTGTGATTTACCTTACGGACAGACTTCATTAGAAACAAACCCTTGGGATGTTCCATTAGATTTACATTTATTATGGAAAGAATTATTAAGAGTGAAAAAGTTGCGAACACCAATCTTTTTCACAACTACAACGAAATATGGATTTGAATTATTAAAGTATCAACCTTATAAATGTCCTTTCAGGTATGATATAGTTTGGGAGAAATCAACAGCGTCAGGTTTCCTAACAAGTAAGAAGATCCCCTTGCGTTCGCACGAAATGATATATGTATTTTATGAAAAGACCCCTATGTATGATTTATCTTCACACCTCCCTAAATTCAGTGAAGAAGAATATGATGGTGAATTAACAAATGAATGTAATTATGGAAATATTAAAACTAAATACAGAAGTAAAGGGGACAACTCTGGACCGCGATATGATCCTCCACTTCCTCGTTCAGTTGTAAAAATAAAATCAACTAAAAGATCACATTCAACTGAAAAACCTGTGGAACTAATAAAATATTTATTAAAATACTTTTCAAAGGAAGGGGATACAATATTAGACCCAACTATGGGGGCAGGTTCAACTGGGGTCGCTTGTAAGGAAATGAATAGAAATTTTATTGGGATTGAAAAGAATCCTACATTCTTCAATACGGCAGAAAATAGAATTAATTTTTAAAATTTTTCCTTCTTAAAAATTATATAGGTTCATTTATAAATATGTCGTTTTGGACTGCCGAGGATAAGATACCGATATCGCAAACAAAAGTTTCAATACCCGCACAGCACGGATTACAATATTCACCAGGACAAAAATGTGAATTCCACCTCCCCGCTGGTGTTAATTTCTTTCAACCAAGTGAATCATACTTAAATCTTAAAGTTAAACTAAAGAAAGACGCAACTAACGACCCTACCCGTCTTCAGTTAGACGCGGAGACGGGTGCACACGTCCTTATCAAGGATGTTCGAATTTACAGCGGAGGAGCGGGTCGAATTTTACTCGAAGAATATCAGAATTACAATGTCCTAACTGCACTGAAGTATGATTATGAAACTAATGATACCCTAAAAGCAAAGAGGGCATTAACAGAAGGGACAACTACTTATTCAGAAAGTTCCCGTAATGATCATGGTATAGAGAACTCTATGCAAAATAACCTCCAAGAAAATCCTTATTTCAAACCTTATGAAGGTTCTGGTTCATACACTACTGCTTTCACTGACGACGAATACCTTGAAGTCAAGGCACTCCTTCAGTTGAATACAGGAATTTTCGCAAATAAGAAAATCTTTCCCATAGGTATGACCGAGGGTTTGGTCGTAGAACTAATTTTCGAGGATGCCCGTAGGGTTTTCCGCACATTAGATCAGACTAACAGATACAGACACCTTGCTATGAACCCATTCTTTATGTCTGCTGACGGGACTGCTGATACCGCAACTCCCGCTAATCCTAACGCTACTCCTTTACTCCCAAAGGCGGATAATGCTTCTGCTTTTGATAGTTTCTTTGTCAGGCGTGATAATTGTCAGGGTTGGGACGGGACTATTGGTTCTTTCCCATTCTTAATTGGTGAAGAAATTACCTTTGTAAATGCTTCTACTGGAATTGAAACTGAAAGCACATTAAGGGACGCTGACCCTCCAAAAATAGACGGATTAGAATATGTTGCTGGGGTAAGGAATTGTATAAAGGTTAGTCTTGCGGAGGCATATCGCCCTCAACACGAAATGACACAGGAATTAGTTGTTTGTTCTCGTTCCCTTGAAAAAGGATCTACATACAATCCTTCTTATGAAATTACTAATGCTGAATTTGTTCTCCAGCAGGTTGAAATGCCTGCGGGATATACATCTAAATTAGCACAAATGATGAAGGGCGGTGGTGCTATGAATTATGATTTCCTATCGGGAACTAATTACAAGGTCTCCCAGTTGAAGAGTGAAAGAGTTGCGAACCTTCGCCTCCCACTAAATCAGTCTCGGGCAAAGTCTGTCCTATGTATTCCTACGGACGCAAGTTCTTCGGGAACCAAGGAACTCCTTGAAGCAAAGGATACATACATCACCCATTATGATTTATTTAGTGATTCAGGTACTCGTGCTTGGAATGCTAATCATTCACAGCGAACTGGTCTTGTAGGATGCGTAGATAATTTAACGGCGTATCAGTTATTTTACGAGGGGAAATTAAATCCAAATCGAAAAGTGTTCTGTAATAAATTAGCAACTAAATCCTCTGTGGATTCACAACCGCTGATTGAACTTGAAAAAAGTCTTCAAATGGGGGGAATAATGCCTTTCAGTTTCAAGAAGTTCAGGGAGAACTTTGCAATCGGTCGTGCCCTGTCGCTACAAAATGGTGTCTATGATACTCGTGGAACTGACTTTAATCTGCAAGTAGAATATCAGGAAACAGACGCTCCTGTAATTGATAAACTCTGGAACTGCTGGTGTATGCACCTTCGCCGAATAGTTATCAGCGGTAATGGTATTTCTCTCCAAGTTTAAGCGAAGCAATACATTAATCTGTCCCCTTAAATTCTTCATTATACCAAATTGAAGCAGAACCATCAAAGAAGTGTGCTTGACCTTTCGGGCAACATTCACATATATTTTTAAGACTATTATAAACGGAAACGACAGGGGAATATTCAACCTCTTTTTTTAAGACCCTATGAAGAGCATAGTGTCCCGTAGTCTGGAATACGAACCTTGCTTTCCATTTATGATAGATTTCCATATTACTTTTTTCTTCATTAGATCTTTCAACCTCTTTGATACATTTTAACATTAGAGGACTTCCTTTTTTACAACCAATTATCGCATTATAAGGTAAATGACTTTTATTCCAACGAGCAATAAAGAAGTCTTTTTCAAATATATATTTAATATCTTCATTTTCAAAAGGTTGAATATCTAAATCAAGATAAAGACCTCCTTGATCGTAAAGTATCAATAATCTTGCGAAATCTATTCTTTGTATATCATATCTAAATCCATAATATAATTCTTTGTATTCAGGGTAGTCTTCTAAAAGACTTTCTATTTCTTTTTTACCCCAGAGAGTATGTTGTATTTCTTGTTTATTACAATATACTTTTGTTTTTTCGTGGGACCAGTTAAATTGTGAAATTTCTTTTAATTCACCTCTTCCAATATTAATAAATATTTGGTGTATCATTTATCTTCATTCATATAAAAATTCAAAAAGACCTCTGATAAAATAATTTATTATCGTCTCCTACAAATATAAAAAAACACTAAAATACTTAAAGATAGTTGGTGTTTATCTTTATATATGCCTGTGAATGACGAAGCGTGGATTTACCTTTTAGAGGATATTAATGATAATCGTTATGTAGGGAGCACGGGAGCACTCCGCCTTGAAGACCGACTTGCGACCCATAAGAGGGACGAAAGGTATTATAATTTTGGTATCAGAAAAGGAAAGTGTTCCTCTATGAAATTAAATTTACATAATGCTGTCATTAAACCATTAATGAAATGTGAAAATGATTGGGATATAAGATCACTTCACGAATCACATTATATTAATAATGTTTATCCTGAATGTGTAAATGAAAATAGATTGAATTGTCATAAAAAGAAGAGTGAATTAAAATATAAACAAGAAAAAGCAAAAGAAAAAGCAAAGAAAAAATATGAAGAAAATAGACAAAAGCAAATTAAAAGAGCAACTGAATGGCGTGATAAGAATAGGGATAGAGTAAATGCAAAACGTCGCGAGCATTACCAAAAGAATAAAGAAAAACTTCTTCAACAAAAGAAAGAATATTATATTCGTTCAAAGTTAAAGAAAAAAAATCAAAGTATTAATATAAATGAAGATACATAATTCACACTCACGCAAGGAATTATTTGATATTATTTCTGTTTTTGAATTACCAATCACTAACAGGAACGAATATAATAAAGCACAAATTCAAATGAAAATAATTGAATGTTTAGAATATTTTGATAATATAAATCCTGATATGGATTATTTTTTCTGTGAAACAAAAGAAGATCTTGTAAGGTATTTGGAACATCCAAATCCTATGAAAACATTAACCATTAAAGAAAAAGACGAAGTTATGTCAAGAAGTAAAAAGATAATTAATTATTGTAGAAATAGTTATTATCTAATGCCTTCAAGTTATATTTCATTCGACGAAGTTTATAATGATGCGGTATATATTTCTAAACATGGGGGAATACCTTCAGTAAGGAAAGCAATAGAAGGTCTTAATAAAGATCCTAAATTAGCATATCCTATTGAATTAAAGATTCCTAAAAGGGTTCAGAACCAATTGAAAAGAAAGAAAAAGATTAAGGAAAGTTCTATTCCTCTTTATGTGAAACACGGGAAATTTGTTCTGACTTTTGATTAATATAAAGATTTGCTCTTTATTTAAATTAAATGGAAGGGCAAACTATTGCAAACTATCCTAATTATTTATTTTATCCTGACGGGAGGTTATGGTCTAAAACCAGAATGCGATATCTAAAGACCCGCCAAGTTGCAAAAAAAGGTGAAATAGGATATATGCTCTGTCATAATAAACAAGGTAAGAATTTTTCGGTTATTGATCTTCTTCAGAAATATTATCCGAACAATCCTTTACCTGACCTGAATCACCTAAAATCATTTTTAAGCAATCCAAATGCGGAAGACCTTGAAGACTTCCGTCCATAACAGAGTCCTTAAATCTTTCTTTATTAATTGTATTACCTTCGTCGACATTATGACAGATACAAACCATTAACATTCTAATATCACAATTTACCATTTGTTTTTCATTATGTGCAATCAGTTTGACACCTTCACCCTGATTGCCTTTTGCTCCTTTACTGATAAATCCTCCCATACTCCCGTGGTGTCTTTTAGTAAATACACAACACGCTTCGTGTCCTTGGTGTTTATATCCACAGCGAATACCTGTAATTTTATAGTTGTCTTGTGGATAACAGAATAACATTTGGGTTGAAGAAGTAATCCCTACTTTATGCTCTTTAAGTGCTGAAACACTATATCGTATGTATGTTGGGAAATAAACATCATCGCTATCCATACAAGCAATAATCTTATGACTCGCCATTTTCTTCACTAAATAATTTCTTTTTTCACCAATAGTTCTTCTGACACCTTTTTCATATCTATAATTTACTCTACAACCACACCTCTTTTTAAAGAATTCTAATTCAATTGGAGTAAAAAGATCTTCTGGTCCGTCTTGAAGAATATTAACTTCAAGTTTGGATTTAGGATAATCCATATGAAAAATATTACATAGAATTAGTGAAGCAAACTTCTTTCTTTTATAGCAGGGGATAATGATAGAAACATTCGGGCACTCTTCGTCTTTTAATATTTTAGAAACTTTCACACAAGGTAAATCTGGAATTTCTTTTGACATTTATATTGTATAAAAGATTTTATTTTAAATTAAGAAATCCATAAATCTTCTGTATCTAATTCGCATTTATAACAGACATACACAGAATAGAAACTACAATTCTTCGTTGGTTTCACTTCACCATTTTCAAGTTTAAGGAAGTTAATCTTTCCTTTTGGGTGAATAACTTGCAGGTGTTTGATATTTTCACCGAATATATCCCGCATATAATTACTATACAGATTACAACTATTCATAATAGTAATAAATGGTTTATCGTATTCTACGAACTTCTTAAGGATAGGAATTTTCTTTTCTTTATCAAATGGAATATTGGTGATAATCATATCCCATTCGTCTGGTTGTTCTTTTAAACAATCCATTTTAGTATCATAAACTACCTTTATCGCTCCAGCGTCTTCTATTTGTTGAGGAGAATTACTTTTTTCTGCTCCCAACATACACGCTTCCCAGATAGTATATTGGTGGTAAGAGTTAATAATGTTTCCTATTTGTTTCCAAGCACTCGCAGGAGTGTAATAATCGTCGTGAATTGCAAAATGGGGGGAATCTTTAAAGTTCGCCATATTTCTTATTGATAGATAATATTTCTTTATTATAAACAATCAAATTTATATGGTTTTTCTTATATTCAAACAATCAAATTTTACAATGTGAAAGACCATATTTCCCATTTGCGAATTTATTTTTCTTATTTTGAATTTGTGATTCATAAGGTTCTTCAATATAGATCGCGGGATAAATGTATGAAGGGTTCTTGATAATATTTCCATAAACGATATCAATTGCTCTCCACCTTTTTAATTCTAAAAGTTTCTGGAGGACCTCTTTTGCTATTTCCCATTTAGGGATATAATAACTTAATGTTGTTATCATTCTGTACTTTTCACTATCAAGAGTATTAATACCTTCGTTATGTTCTATTTGTATTTTTTCTTTACTGGTAATCTTTTTATTACCAATAAATCCTCCTAAATATGTAAAAGTATCTGGAAGACTTTCTGGTAATGGATTAACTTGTAAAGCGTCGTCTTCGACAACGATTACTTTATTCAATTTATATTCTACGATATGTTTTAATATTTTCATATGTGATAAGAAACAACCAGTTTTACCTAAATGTTGTGGAGTATTCCTTACATTATGGTATGAAACCATTTTATTACAACTTTCACAATCATAACTTAATTCTTTCCCATTCACTCCTTCAAAATGTTTATATTCAGTATCCTTCCATTTAGGAAGTCTTTCACTATCTTTTAATGAAATAACAAATTTATTCAATTGGGGACAATTAATAATATCCTCACGTAAATAACATACAAATGATATTCTGCTAAATCTATTATTTAATCCAAGAACTCCTACTTCAAGATTATCTTTATAAGTCTGCTGTGGGTTTTCGTCATTATACTTTTTATCTTCTTCAGTTTCATAGAGTTCAGTATTGCCGTGATATTGATGTACATCAGCAATTAATAAGTCTCCGTGTCGCATATCAATTGCTACTTTAAATTTAGGCATAACGAAAAGACCTCCTGAATATTTATTCTCTTCCAATACTGAAAGACACGCCCACCCACCGAAATCACCGCTATCCTTGTGTAAAGCAGTTCTAAAATTTCTATTAATTGTAATCGTAGAGAAGGGTGTTTCGGGTATATGATAATTATTTATTTTTGCTCTTTCCATTTGTGAATTATATTGCATAGGTAGAAGGTCTTTGTAATGATTGCCGATTGCTTTAAAGTATGGGATAGAATTTTCAAATTGTTTCATATTTGATCTTGTATAGTGTGATAATCTACAAGGTAAATCTGAACCAAGTCCTTTAGTTTTTCCATAAAATCCTATTGGTTGTGAAGCGACTTCATTATTAACTTGCATTTTAGATTTTTTCATTTCACCTGTTTTTTTATCTTTAACCATATAAGATGCTCTCCATTTATTCATTTTATAAATTTGTCTTTTCTTCCAATAAACACTTTCAGGGTCTATAGGACCAGCAGAAGCACCGCGACCTCTTGACGCTTTTGCTAAATATTTAGTATTATCCCAAGTAGTAGTTAGAAGATCCCCTTGAAAGGCATTTTTTCTAAATTTAAATATGGGGACACCTTCACAATACATATCACAATCTTCACTAATAATAGTTTCATAAGAATTATTTCCCATATAAGTTCCTTTGAGGCAGTCGCATTCTCTGTCAGATAAACAATTGGAGGCATCTATATTTATAATCCGAACCATCCTTTTAATTAATCATAAGAATATATTTTTAAGTTGCTCTTTTAAAAATTTGGTATTTAAAAACTAAAATCTATATTAATAATATAGGATATGTCGATCGAAAGTGAAATAGAACAAATGTATGCGAAGCGATATGACCGCAGGGAAATCAAGAAACCTCCTTCTTCAACAACTCTTTATCAGCATAAAAATAATATAACTAAATTACACCAAGCAATCACAGGAAATATTCCAACATTATTCGGTCAAATGAAATGGATTGAAGAAAAGTCAGCATTAGAATTATTGGATATTGTGAAAAGTCTAAAAGGTCGTAAGGGGGATACTCTTGGTATTGCTGCACAGCGTTCATATTTAAGCAGTATTCTTGTAGCAATCAGGGTTGTAGATTTCTATAAGGGTCAGGAGACCTCTTTATTCAAGGAGGTAATGGATTTACTAACAGATCCACTAAAAAAAGAAATAGAAACATACAGGGACAAACTAAAACAGGAAACCAAAGAAAGTCTTCCAGAGTATAGTGAAGTTATGAAGATTGTTGAAAATTATATTGATACAGCAGACCAAAATGATTTAGATATGAAAATCCTTTTAAGAATTTATACTCTGTATCCAATTAGGTTAGAGGGTGCTGATTTAATTTATGTAAAAGATCACAATGAATATCGTAAATTAAAGAAACAACCATTAACAAAGAATTATGTTGTTGTAGGTCAAAAGAAGGTCTTGTTTAGTTTTTCAGATTACAAGACCTCTGATAAATATGGAACAAATGAAATAGTAATCAAGGATAAGTTATTAAAGAAACTTCTTCGTGAAAAGGCAAATGTAGCATATAATATGACCCCTATGTTTAATATATCCCGTAATACATTATCACATAATATTACGAAATTCTTTGAAAAGAATGGATTAGAAAATATTTCTCCAACTACTCTTGCGAAGGTAATAGAAACCCACGCATTCGAGAGCATACCCGAGGAGGAAAGGGCAAAAATGAAAACATTAGCAGACTTTCGTCGTCATAGTCTTGAAACCCAAGCGAAATTTTATATTCATTAACCCCACCACCAAGAATTATTTTCAATAACACATTCACTATCCTTTTGTTCTTCTTCTGCCCGACGCTTGTAAAGATCTTCTCTTAATGGTTTCATATGATTTTTTAAAAGAGATATTTCACTTCTTAATTCTATAATTATTTTTTTAAGGACTTTAATTTCGTCATTGGCGATATCAATAGGTTTTTTCATTTTAAATGGGTTTGCTTCCGGATTCATTTAATTTATCTAACAATTTTTTTTCCTCCAACCAAATCAAAATATTCACGAAGGTCTTTCTTATGTCTTCTAACTAATGTATCACATAATTTCTTATCGTTTTTTGGATTATACCTTGGTTGTCCTCCTACATTTAGCAGAGGATAATCTTTTCTCCAAGTTTTAAATTTATCAGGATATATCTGACACATCCAGTCGTCGCAATACCAGTTCTTAATTAATGGTGGGAATACAAATTCAAATATCTGCCAGTGAGTGACGTGAATTAAGAATTGTGTTGCGATTTTATCGTTATTTGAATATCCTGCCGACCAACCTACATTATCATTTTTCACAATTGCTTTTTGAAAGACCCTCAACCACGAAGGGTCGTTAGGAAGTCTTATATCGTCTCCCAATATTTTAAACCACTGAAACCCGTGTTTCATAGCGACTTTAAATAAACCATTCCATACAGCGACAACATTCCCAGGATCAGGTTTAAATTCAATCCATACAATTTTAAATTTCATAAAAATAGCATTTAGTTTAAGTCTTTCCTCTTCTTTACTATAAATGGGGTCGTCGTTATCATATCCCACATAGACAGATATATCAACAGGAGGGGTATGAGCGTCCAGCGTCCGCAGGAGTATAGAATACAGATAAGTCTCTTCAATAGTTTCCCAATCACGAAATCTTGTTGTTGAGGGGACGAGGAAGGCAGTTGCATTTTTATTCATTATTTATTATTAAGATTATATTTTTATGTATGTCATAAAAAAAATGGAAGAATATAAATTGTGTAGGAAAAAGAAGTCTTTTGATATAGTAAGTTTAATGGGAGGGAATAGAACTACTGGTGTTGCCGAACAAAATCCGAAACAGAATTTACCGCTGGTTCCTCGCGATCTGCCCCAACCAAAAGATTAATTTCTTCAAACCATTCATTCTGTTGTTTCAGTTGTTCTTCAAGTGATTTGACACAATCACGAACCGCATTCACGACAGGTTCTGCGATATCTGCTCCAACTATCCCGATAATTTTGTCATTATTTTCGTATGAAGTTTTAACTAACTTGTAAAGTTCTTTGATATCGTTGAGGGTCATTTCTTCTTCTTCTTCGCTATCACTATCACTTTCGGGGTCAGTTGTATTCCAAAATTTATTCAAAGGATTTCCTCGGTAGTAAATAGTATCGCTTTGAACTTGTAGGTTGTATGAATCGCGGTGGTCAAGAACTTCTTCTTCAAGTTCATCGTTTCGTGCTTCAAGGACCTCCTTGTCGTGTTTGAGGTCATATATTTCCTGACGAAGTTTCTGGTTTTCGTCCTGACACCATTTCAGAGCAGTAGCGACATTCTGTGTTTGTTCGTTCATTATGTTTCTTGTTATTTCCTCTTGTTTGTAATGATACTTTTTCGTTTATGCAACTATCAAATTTTTGAATAGTTTT
>Ga0208159_1000147_pt1 | contig 28688 bp, 18 predicted proteins | sample 9_EtaG_FD_184082 | JGI IMG/M metagenome (GOLD analysis project Ga0208159, IMG submission 184082) | Marine viral communities from the Subarctic Pacific Ocean - 9_ETSP_OMZ_AT15188 metaG (SPAdes) (version 2) | ecosystem: Environmental > Aquatic > Marine > Oceanic | place: Pacific Ocean | collected... | reverse complement strand
TGACCTTTATCAAGAGTATAATTGTTTGTTCTATCAACATAATTTCCAAGAGTTACTTTTTGAATATTTGTTGATATATTTGTCTCCTTAAATGTTACTGTCTCTCCAGCACTAAAAGTATTAGCATTTAAATAAACAAATTCAATTTCTGTAGCAGATACCCTATTAACAATTTGTCCAATTGCTCTACTTGATTTGCCAACAATTTTTTCACCTACATTTGTATTTGTATCTAAACCCAATCCAGAAACAAATGTCAATTTATCTAAACTAGGTGTATTAGTGTCTTTAGATTCATATATTGCATGAATTTGAACAACATCTGGAACATTTAAAGATATCTCTTTATCCTCAACTCTTAATCCATAATATCTACTTTGTGCATTTTGCTGAGTTGTTACCAATCCACCATTAGTTGAAATACCTGATGTTCTTGTAACTTCTACTTTTTCACTTCTAATAAAATCTTTTGACTTGCTGTTAAGTCCAACTTTTTTCATTGTTGCAGTAACAGTCATCAAAACTTGCGAGTTACCGTCATTCAATCCAATAATTCTTAAATCATTACCATCATTACGAACAATAACTTGATCTGATGTTAATGTTTCTATAGTACCATTAGCATACTGTACTGTATATTTTTCAGCATCAAATGGTTCAAAGAATATACTGGATATACCTGAATTACTATCCAATGCATCCGAAGTGTTTATATCTAAAACGCCAGAACCGTTAGTTTTAACATTTACACCACTTATTTGTTTTGTAATTAATAGATTTGAATTGGATAAATCAACCGTAGAAACATTTTTTCTAGGTAATCTAGCATATAATCCAGATCGGTTAAGATTTATAATCTTAGGTACTTTAACTCTGAATGTTGATGATGTTGTTACTCCAACAGGTAACATATGATTACCACTACCATCTACACCACCATTTACACCTGGAACATTTACAACTGTTTTAAGAGTTAATGTTGCTCCATCAGCAGAAATAGCAGACACTCTACTATAAGTTTGATCTGGATTTGATGTAGTTGGTGATGAACCAGTTGAAAAACCTACAATAGAATTAGTACTAATTCCTACTTTACCTGAAAATCTTCTACCAGCACAAGTTGCTTTAGTCGTAGTACCATCTACACCTTCAATTGTTAAAGTATCAGTTAAAGAGAAGTTTGGTAATATACGATCATATAATACTGCATCAGCACCAAATTTTGTTGGTACTTTATTATTGGAAATAGTATCACTTATTTGGTGAACAGATTTAATATCATTTACACTATGAGTAATGACATTTACTATAGATGCACCAGAATATGCAGTACTAATACCAACTGTGGTAACTGTATCTTGTTCATTAAATATTACCTTTTCTCCCTGAACAAACCTTCCTGTAGTTTGTATTAAATCTATTTCAGACGCATTTCTATGTCCCGTAATATATCCAGTTGCTCCACTACTAGCACCTTTAACATAAGTTGATATTGGTATTACAGATTCCAGTTCTTCTTTGCGACCCATATTGGATAGTTCCAATGTAGTATAAGTTTGAACGTCCCAAAGATATAAATCCCATTCTGTAGTTGCACCAGTATATGGTGCATCAGAAACACCAAAATGATAAACACGAGCTTGACCTATTTCAAGTCCATTTCCTGTAGGAGTATTTGCACCAGAAGTTCTTCTTTCATTATATAATTTAATGACATTATCACCATTTGGTGCTGCACCAAGTTGAAGAAATGGTGTACCTGTTATATTATTGACTTTTAAAAGACTTCCCATTCTGAATGGAACGGATGATGTCTTAACTGTTTTTGTATCTCTAGGTTTATCTACATCTAATACAGTTGTTCCTGGTAAAGTTACGTCAAATCCTCTAACATATGCTTTTCCTGGTGATAATTTAACACACATTGTGTCATCATCAGGAATATTACCCTCATCCGTTTTTTGATTTTCAGTATATAAACCAGCAGTTCTTATTTCATCATTTAAAGAGTTTTGTATATTAACTCTAAATGGGTTTATAGCATAGTTTCCAGATTCATCGTATGTTCTTTTTGCAAGATATTTTTTAATTTCAGAATATACTGAAGAGTTCTGAATTTTCTTAACTTCACCATCTCTTACTTTAAATAATTCTACAAAATTAGTATCATTAAAATCATCAAGTGCTTTTTTAGTTAAATTTACTGATATTTTAAATCGATCTGCACCAGGTGCTGCATAGTTTGTAAAACCTTTAGCATTATCATTCAAAGAAGGATCATCATTAGAATTTATTATCTCTTCAAGAATTTCAAAACCAACTCTATAGGATGGTTTATTTGAATATGGTTCTAAAACAACTAATGATTTAGTAACATCTACAAAAGTCCCTCTAATAAAATATACTCCAGTATCAACACCAAAAGCTGATCCAATAGCAGTTGCATCTTCTGCAACTAAAGTTAAAATAGATTCTCCAGCATTTAAAGTCGTATTACCATAAGTAACATTTTCCTCAAGTGTTAATATTTCACTATTAGGAAAAGCAACACTTTCTGAAGTTGTACCAGATTCAGTGTACTTTACAAATAGAGTAATATCATCTACACCTTCATCAGGAGGTAAAATATAGTTTTTTATAGTTCCTACTATTTGAGAATTTTGACCTCTTACTTTTGTTCCTTTACCATTATTATTACTAATTAACGCATCAAGATATACTGTGACATCTATACCTATATGATCTGCATTTACTTTAATCGAAAAATATGTACTATCATAAGTTACAGATCCAGGAATAACCATAGATCCTTCTTTGAATATATGACTTCCAAAAGATTCTAACTGATTCTGTAATATAGATTGTAAACTAGTTAATTCTCTAGCTTGAACTGGGAATCCTGGTTTAAATAGAACCCTATAAAAATTATCAGCCTTATCAAAATCATCATAATAAGGACTTATATTTAAGTTAGTCTTCTGTGGCATTTTTTTAGAATTCTAGGATGATTTTAACGTCTTCTTTTTGTCGAGAATTTCGAGCAATCAATGGTCTATTATCAAGATAGATAACTTCCCCTGATCCTTTATTTATCTCGGATGTAGATAACCCATTTACAAAGGTAGAACCTAAGTTAATTAATTTAGTTCCAGTAGGATTAATACTGATACCATTAAAGTTTTGGTCAACACTAGCAGAAAAACTAGATGCTTGACCTCTGACTGCATTAGAAGATGATTCAAATTGATATATTCTTCCTGATGTAGAAATACCAGCATAATCAAGTTGGTCTTGTACTCTACCAGCAGTACTAGTATAATTTAGAGATCTATCCCTAAAATATTTTAATACTTGAGTATTTGTATCATAAGATGCAACATATGCAGTTGCTTCATTACCAGTAGCAGTAATTTGAACTATTTTCTCACCAACAGTAGGTGTTCCACTGATCGTAGAGAATTTAATTGACTCTAATGATGAAAAATTAGTTTCAGTATATGTATTTGCAGTTCCAACTTCTGTTGGATTTTTTACAATACCTACTTGAGAAAATTTAGTATCTACTGGAAAATCTTTTGTTGAATCGTCAAATCTTGCATAAATTAGAACTTTATCAGTACCTAATTCAGTATAAACATCAGCACCATGCCCTAAACCAGGTGGGATTATTGGAACCAATTTTGCTCTAGTAGTGGAAGGAACAGCACTATTCAAAGCACCCAAATCAACAAGTGCATATGAATAACCTTTTCCACCAGCACTAACAGTAACATCTGATATTTTACCAGTTACAACATCAACTCTTGCCTTTGCACCATCACCATCACCAATAATTTTACACTCTTGACCTAAACCATCAGCATATCCACCACCTGCATTATCAATATATACATGTTTTATTTGATTATCATTAACCGAAGAATCTCCATTCTCTCTTACTGATCTAATTTGAGAATCAGTACTAATTGACCAATTATTAGGAACAGTAATATATTCTGTAGAATCAAATTTTATAATATCACTAGGAGATACTGTAAATAGATATTTCCAAATATAACCATCACCAGAAGTACCTGCCCTAGATGGTTCTAAATCAGTGAAATTAGGTTCATCCTGACTAATATTTCCTTGAGGATTTTCACCAGTAGAACCATTATCAATACAAATAAACACTTTAAAATCAGAGTTCATTACATAATATTGAGAATCATATAATCTACTCGCTTTAGTTATAGGACTTTGATTTTGAGAACTATAATCATCCCTATAAATTTCATACTTAGTTCCAGCAGTCCAATCAACTCTTTTAATGATTCTTCTAATGTTTGCTGAAGAAATTTTTCTTCCAAACATCATAGTATCGCCAGCATGTGCATTTCTGGAGAAATTGTCAACAGGATCTGGTGTATTTGTATTCCAATTTTCAGATCTTCCATAACCAACTATTGCTGGATTTGGTAGACCAATAAAAACATAATAAGAATTTTTATCAGACTCTACTGACTCTATAAAATTATTGGCGTTCAGAATTCTAAACTGATCAGTAACAATTGCCGACATTTTGTTTATTAATTAGACGATACTACTTTTTTTTCTTTATTTATAGTACATAGTGCTTAATTAGATTTGAATTCTAATAGCACCTGTATTTCTCAATCCCTTTAAGGAAGATTTATCATAATTTCTTCTTTGAATTGTTGGGAATGTACTTAACCCAGAATCAACAGTTAGACCAGTAACTCCGATAGATATTGGACTTGATGCTCTAGTTATACCAGATAATCTACCCCAAGATATTTTACCAAATGATGTGGTTAATCCAGCATTACCTGATGATCCATCATAATATCCAGTAACAGCAAATCCACTAATAACTTCAGATCCACTATGAATGTTACATGTTATCTCTGCTCTTTGATCAACAACATAGATATCAGCAACTTTGTAGATATTATCTAAGAAAGTTGATCCAATACTAACAATTTCATTATCATTACCATCAATTGAAGTAACTGCGATACCACCCTTAGCAGCAGTCCATCTATTATTTGTTGTTTGAATAGATCCATCATTAAATTCAATATGTTCTCCAGTTGTTGTGACACCAGATAATGTGAATGGAGTATTTTGTATTAATACTGGATATCCAGCTTTTAGATCAGTAGCATTCTTATCTGCATAGAAATAGAACTTAAGTGCTAATGGATTACCATTAGTTCCAGTTGTAGTGGTTATACCAGTTATAATACCAGTAAATCCTAAAGAATTTTGTATTTTAGTTACTTTCTCAACTTCATATTCTGATCTAGAAATTAAGATTTGTGGAGATGAAGAATGAGTATATCCAAAACCAGCATTTGTAATCTGTGTTGATGCTACAGAACCATTTGTTATGGTAGCTGTGCCAGTAGCAGTTGTTCCAACTCCAACTCCAACCTCAGAAGGTGCTGAGAAACTTAAAATATAAGTTCCATCCGTATATCCAGAACCAACATTAGTTGTAGTTATTGCAGTGACAATAGAATTGTTTGAAACTGTTGCAGTAAATCCTGCAGAAACTTGATTTGTATCTGGAGTTGTAATTAATGCATCAACTGATGTAATAGTGATTCCATATCTATCATTAGCATCTAAATGTAGAGGACCTTCTTCATAGAAGAATGCTTCAGCATCATCTACAAATATTCCATCAGATAATCCACCAATTGTACCACTAGAAGTTGTTACATCACCAATAATTTTTGCTGTTGGATAAATTTGAGGTTCAATAGATTCTCTAGATTTTGATATCAATGATCCTTTAATCCATAGATCATTCTTTTGTTTTGTCCACTCAAGTGGTTTAGGAATATCTTCATTAATTCCTGGACCAGTATATACAGAAGATTCTATCAAATCAGAAGACAGAATTTCTTTAATAATTCTATCAGTTTCCTGTGTTATAGTAACAGGTGGATTATCTGGATCTATGTGATTTGGATGTTGTCTAATTCTAACATCATCACCAATTTTAATTGTTTCTGTTACATCGACAATTTCAATATCAACCCCTAATTGACCGAGGAAGAAGAATATATCAACTTTATCACTATCTAATGGTGCTTCTGTAAATGTAAAGGTTGTACCACCTTGGAACTGATATGAAATATCTGGAGTTTGAAGAACACCGTTAACAAATACTAATAGAACAGCATTAAGATCTATTTGTGAAGAAAGAACTGCTGTTTCATCAATTTCAAAACTCAATAATTGACCATTAAAGAATAATGGGAATCTCTTTCTATATCCATCCTGTAAACTATCAATACTATCAATGAAGTCCATTTCACCAAACTGCCAAGCAGCAAAGTAATCATTGAATGTCTCAACAACTTCAAGTTCAAAATCTTGTAATGGTTTTTGCAATCTCTTATCAGTAACTAAACCTTCTGGTTTAAACTTATCTCCAATTTTAAATGAATGTCCTGCTCTAGCAATTGCGAAATCTGATATTTCAAACATACTACGTGCAGCTCCAACATTAGTACTTGCAGCACCAACTCCCAAATTAAGTAGTAGATTTTTACCAGTTGCGTCTGTTAAACCAACACCCAATCTAGAAACACCAGTAATAGGTACATTCTCATAACTTGGTTGTGGAATTTGTAGTTCTGGATTTACGTATCTTCCACCACGATTATTAATAGTAAATTCTAGTGCTCCACCAGTTCCTGCAGGAGATTTTCCAACCTGAACACTAAATGTGTTTGGAGTTACTCTACCGATAGGTAATTGAACATTATATGCAGGATCAGTTGTACGTGGATATGGATGAAGTGTTTGATGCAAATCATGTTCACAAGTCATTACTAAACCACCACCCTCAATAGCAATAGTTTGATTTGCTTTTGCTACACATCCATTAAGTGCAGGAGAAATAAAAGTATGTGGATATTGTTCTGATGATGGATTTGGGTTAACGTTAACTTTAAATGTATTAATAGTTTTATTTGTAATAGTTAACCATTTACCACTATAAGGATCTGTTGGTCTTGGATAATGGTGCTTGGTTACATTACCATCTTTAGTACAAGTAAATGTTAATGAGTTATCTGCAATAAGAATTTGATCACCAACATTAAATCCATGACCGTTCTTTGTAAGTGTCAATACACCAGTAGATGGTGCATATGAAGCATTTGTAGGTGTTATGGTTGAATAACCAACAAATCCATGACTAGTGCTTGTTAGAATCAATTCTCCTGTTGCTGGATTATAATCAGCATCAGAAACATTATAAGAGTTGTTACTTGTATCAGTTACAATCCCTGTTGTTGCACTTACAAACTTATGTCTATTTGGTGCAACATTTGCAGTAACAACAGCACCAGTACCTCCTCCACCACCAGATCCAACATTAATAGTAATAGTCGTATTAGTTGTTGCTGCAACTCCAATAGTTGCTCCAGCAGCTGGATCAGTAGAACGTGGATAAGTATGCTTACCTAGATGATCATCTCTATCACAAGTAAATGTTAATGAATCTGTAGCAATCTGAACAGTATTTTCTGCTCTAGATAAACCACTTGGTGTTGATGAATCGAAGGTATGTGTATAATCACCACCAGTAACAACTGCATTTGGAGAAGCACTTACAAATGTATGCTTTGTAATATTAGTTGAAGGTATTGTTGTTAAAGTTTGAATGGTAATCGTAGTGTCGGTTACTGATTCAATCTTTATAGCAGTATCATGGAATGGATCAGTTGCTCTTGGATATGTTTTTGTTGATGTATTATTATCAACATCACAAGTGAAACCTATTGAATTTGCTGCTAACTTAATACTTGTACCAGGCGATAATGTATGAGATCCAATAGTCAATTCCATCATTCCAGTAACTGGATTATAATCAGCATATGATGGAGTGAATTTAACTTCAGGTGATGTTCCTACTTGCAATTCAAAGGTGTCATCAGTTTTATTTGCAACCTGTAACCACTTATTACTATATGGATCAGATGCACGAGGATATGAATGTACAGAAGTTCCACTATCCATAGTACATGTAAATGATATTGAATGGTCATCAATCTTGACCCAATCATTATTATTGAAACCATGATCAGTAATAGTTACAGTTAATACACCAGTAGAAGCAACATAAGATGCAGTTTCTACAGTATGTTTTGTTGCTGCTTTAACATTATGATCTAATGTTAGAACCAAATCACCAGTTGCAGAATCATAATTTGCTGCTGTTGGTGTATATTGATCAGAGTTATTAGCAGTAATTGAATTGTTATTAGAACTTACAAACTTATGTTTAAATTCTATATCAGTAACTCCAATAGCAACTGGGTTTCTATAACCAGATCCTGCTGTTAATTCTGGATAAAATTCATAAGTATAAGCATTTGGACTATTCTGGAATACATGTGGTATAGATGTTACACCTGCCTGAACTTCAAATGTTCTTTCAGAAACAATACCAGTTAATGGCAATCCTCTCTCATGATCTGAGAATATTGACGTTGTTACTCCAACATAATTTAAAGTACGAACAGCAGTAGTAGTTGCTGAAACAAATGTGTGTGCATCTGTATTGGTTGGAGTTGTTCCAAGCAATACATTCACAGTAAATGTATTTGTAGTTACATTAGAAATATATAAGAATTTGTCGTATGCAGGATCAGTTTCTCTAGGATAAGCTTTCTCTGCAGCAGAACCAGTAGCACCATTGTAGTTACAACTGAATACTATTGACTCTTTTTCAAGTTTAATTGCATCATTATTTGCAAGTCCATGATCATTAATTGTTATTACTAGATCACCAGTTGTTGGATTATATGTTGTACCTGTTATTGGTTGACCAACAACATTAGTTGGACATGCAAATTCAAGTCCTTTTAATTTAACATAATCAGGATATCCTAAAGATAATCCATGAACATTACTGGTTGTAACTGTTATGATTCCTGTAGTATTATCATATGCAGCAGTTGATATACCAAACTGATACCTAGCAGAAGTACCAACACCAACTACATTACTAATAGAACCAGCAGCAAATAAATTACTATTATCTACAATATCTAACTTGGTTTTTGCACCAACCATAGGTGCATATCCAAGACCAGGTGTTGATCCCATAGAAACTATTAGACCACCTCTTGGTAACTGGTTTTGGTTAATGTCAAATTCAGATTGCATTAACTCACCGTTAGCAGAACTTATTCCTGTAAATACAACACTTGTTATACCTGCATTAGCATCTGCAGAAAATTCATAGTTATTACCTGAATTATTAATTGTTAATGGTGTTTGGAATACTCCATTAATGAATAATATTCCATTACCAACTGCACTAGTAACACCAGTCAATACATTAGAACCATTTCTTGTCAATGTATATGTTCTACCAATACCAGTAAAGTTGTCGGATATATCATCAAATACCATATTGGTATCATAATTTTGTCTTAGGAAAGTTCTTCCACTAAATTCTGCTCTTATGTAAGGAAGATTTGTAATGCTTCTTCTTTCTCTAGTATTTCCTTTAGGTGGATCTAAGAACCATGCAGTGCTTCCAACAATGTTAAATGACCCTCTATGGACTCTAGCAAGCGATGCAGCGTTATGATTCGTTGCTCCTATACCAAGAGCACCCCTACTTACTCTGACGACAGGTAGAGTGCTTATACCTAATGATACATCAGTTGCATCATTTATTGTACCTTCAGGTAAACTTGAGAATCCAACCTGTTCAATCTTCATATATTCATCATTAATCTTCAATACATCTCTTGGTTGAACTGAACTAATCCCACTAAGAACAAATTGAGATGTTGCTGCACCTATATTATTGGTAAGTGCATGTTCAATTGCAGTATATGTAATTGGTTGTTGTACTATTCCATCAAGACCGATAACAGTTTTACTAAGTTTTTTCGCCATTTCGATGGTATGGGCATTACCAGATCCATCATTCGTAAATGTTATTGGATTTCCAGAGGTTATATAATCCTTTTTACTGAATAATTGGAATTTATTGTCAGCAAGAACCTTAACAAATGCAGTAGAAGGCATTATATCGGTTGTAAGACCAGCATTATTTGTTGTAGATGCGATACTAACAGCAACTGCATCCACGCCAACAAAGGTAGATTGTGGTGTGTATATAACTTCTTCATTAGTATTAAAGAAGTGATTTTCTAAAGTAAATGTGCCAGTTGCTTTATCTAATTGTGTTGTATCTGCAGGATTAAAGGTTTTACTATAAATTGGTGTATTATTATGTTTTAATAAGAAATTAAGTTTATTAGCACGAGATCCATTGACACCATCATAAGATGTTAAGAATAATTCTCTATCTACTGGTCCAGTCACCAAAGTAGGTGCTTCATTTGCAAAATCATTTGGTGTATAGAAGATTTCATTGTATGATTGAACTTCAACTAATTGAGTTTGACTTGCATCTGGATAGAAATTAATAGTAACATCATTTCCAGCAGTTACTGCACCAAAAGTTCCTATACCACTAGAAGATTTACCAGTATATGGATATTGTACTGTTGTTGCTTGTCCTTCATCCTGTAATACAACTAATTCATGAATAGCAGAATTTCCAGCACTAGAAATCCTAGTAAAACATTTAACAGAACTATCAGCAAATTTATTAATAGTTGTTACTGCTATTGGGGATGATGTTCCTGTATTATAAGTTGACTCTAATCTACAACTTCTTTCTGCTCCTGCTGGTTGTCCAGGAACAGAATATCTGTATGTACCTATTCCAGCAGTTGTTGTTCCTAATCCAACTATATTTGCACTTACATTTATTTTTCTGTCTTTATCATTCTCACAATCAAAATAGATCGTTCCTGAATCATATCTTGCGGTAAGAACACCTACTTTACTAGAAGCGTAACTAAAGGTTATGCTATCAGTATAACTTTCTGAGAAATAAGTATCAGTTCCATCAAAATCAACAATGACTTCGTTGTAACTCAATTCTTTAGTTACATCATCTTGCATTAATACATTAGCTCTAAATCCATTGAAATCTGTATGTGAGAATTGTGCTATTGTTGTAGTAGTAAATCCAATTGTTGTGCTGCCAATACCAACATTCTTTGCAGTTAGATCGATAGAACCTATACTTTGATTTCCACTTGAAATTATATTTGTATTAAATGATGTCTTAAGAACTTTTATATCATGATCCTTATCATATTTTTCTGTTGGTGTAAATTTTAAAGTTTTTCTTGCGAAAGAATCTGATTCTGCAGTAAATTCTCCCAATTTGATATTGGAATAATCACTGGTCTTTTCAACCAAATAAGCATCATTAGTAGTTGTGAGTACAATTAAATCACTTATCTGAACATCAAATGTATCAGGATCTACAATTTGTATAAGATATTTGGAGAAATTAGATTTTACTTCCTCTACTTCTGTAAATAAATCCTGTATTCCTTTACTTGAGAAATTTGGACTTATATCATCTTGAATTAAAACTCTATTTGTTTTACATTTTGTAAAATCTGCTAATTTTTTATTTTCAAATTGAATAAACTTGGATTTATTTCCTCTTGCATCATAATCAAGTGCAAGATCGTAATTATTAATAGTATCAACTCTTCTTTCATTAACAACATCAAGAATTACAACATTATTAGTTGTTGCTCCATAAGAAACACCTGCTTGAACTGTAGAACCAATACTAACATCAGCAAAATTTTTAAGTCCTGCAGGATGAACAGTTCTATTTAAAGAATCAACAAAACTTTCCCAAGGTATGCTACTCTTAACAGAATATGATAAATTTTGATAGTAATCATTATTTGGAATTACTTGATCATCTGAACTAATCTTACCAACATTATCAACCCATCCAAGATCCTTACGATTGGAATAATTAACTTCAAATCTTGCTTTATTTTCTATAATACTAGTTACTGTGGCGGTAACATCACTAACACTACCTTTTAACCTATCTCCAACATGTACATCATAAGTCCCATCAGTTTTAATATAATCATCTCTAGAATCTACAATTTTTAGGTCTACTTCAATATACCTATCATTAGTAAAGATATACAATGCTTCATTAATGATAAAATTGCCTCTTTTTTGTACAGATTCAAGAATAGGATACTTAGTTCTATTAATGATATTTGCATATCCAGATTGGAAAGTTTTAGCAATACCTGGATTTGTAGTTAATCCAATAAGATTATATTTTAATACCGCAGGATTTGTGTTTATAAAATCATCAACTTTGAAGAATCTATATTGATAATTTGATGAATTATAACCATCACCTTCTGTTGATATACCAGTTCCAGAATTGCTTTGAGTTCCAATACCTGCTTCACCAAATAATTCAATACCTTCGATGAATATTTCATCACCCTTAGTAAATGGTGGTACTACAAATCCATTAATAGGTGTATCTAAAACACAAGTAACAATTCCTGTTCCACCGCCAGTCATAGAGTTAATACCAACTCCATTTGAATTATTGACAGAAATAATTCTATGATTTACAGAATTAAGTCCTTGTATTGGAGCGACTATTTTAACCTCAGATATTGATTGATTAGGAGTTTCAGCAGTTAAAGAAGTTGAATCTACAATTTTGTCTTCGATAGGATCATAGACAACAATATCAGGAGCACTTAAATATTCTTTACCACCATCAACTACTCTTACAGATTCAATAGTATCAAGATTATCAATCCTAATTACTGGAGAAACAAATGCTTCTGGACTTAATGTTTTATCTGATGAATATTCATATCCAATATCAACAATTCTAATTTGATTTACTCTACCAATAGATGTTGAAAGTGCTACTATATTAGCATTTTCTCCAGCAGAACTAACAACTGAACTAAACTTAGGAAGTGACTTATAATTAAATCCTTTAGATATTGTTTTTACTTCTTTAATAGGACCTATTACAGTTTTAGATTCTGTTGCATATTCAAGTATATCGCACTGATCTTCTTGATATCTTAAAACTTTAGGAACAGAATTTGGAGATATATCAAATGATTCTGAAGTTATTCCAAGTACTTTATAATCGCCATTATATACACTGTTTACAAATTTAATTTCAGAATAATTTCTAACTAAAGTATCTGCAGTACTAAGATAACCACCTTTTTCTAAGGAATAATATAATCGAGAGGGGGTTGAATCTGTATATGCAATAGATTGTGTAGCAGTTGATCCAATTCCAATAATACCATTATCCTTATTAGTATTGAATGTAATACCAGAACCAACACTAACAAATTCATTTTTAAACTCATTATCATAATAGAATTTTAACTGATATCCACTTAAAGTAGAACTACCAACACCAAATGTTAGTTTAGCATTTTTAACCACTTCTATTTGAGGATTAACTAATGCAATTGAATGAGATGTTCCACCCACATTAGTAAGATCGACTAATTGTGGTGGTTCTACAGTAACATCTTTTAAAGTTTTTCCTATCTGAATAATATTTGAATCTACTTCAAAAATATAATAACAACCAAGCAACTCTTCAGAAGAAGTTCTAAAAGGTTCTTTTCCAGACGCTGGTTGACTACTCTTATAAAGAATTCTATCTCCTGTTTTTAACCCATGATTAGTAACAGTAATTTTACTTTCATTAATATCGATATCAGAATCTGCAAAAGATAGTGGATTAATTGTTAATTTTTGAAATTCTTCATCAAAACCTAATGTTAATGCTGATGTAGTACCTAATCCAACAACAGTATTTGGAACTACATTTAATGAAACAACATCTCCAGTTTGTAAACCATGTGTTACAGTATTTGCAGCACCAATATTTGTAGTGACTGTTGTAATAATTTTATCAAGATCGCCTTGAACTTGATCAAAAGTAGATTCTAAAAGATATTCATAGTCGTCATCACCATTTCCATGATAAAATAATCCCTCAGATGTAGATGCAGCACCAACAGAAGTTACTAATCCAATATAATTTTGACCTTTATTAATTGCATAAACAGTAAATTTATCAGTAGTTACGTCAGGTAAATTGAATAAACCTACTGAAGTTTCAAAATTTCCAACAAGTAATGAATTAGCACCACCTCTCTTAGAAATAATCAATTTCTGACCAGTCGTAAATGGGTGATTTGGTAGATATATCGCTCTAGTTGGAATAGGAACTTCAGTAGTCGTTTCACCAATCTTATAATCAACACTTATTCCACCACCAACAGTAACTCCCATACCAACAGATTGATGTCCATTAAAGTAAACTTTATCATTAATTCTTGATTCAAATTCCTTTACTCTAACTGGAATATCAATTTTTGAATTTAATACATCAATTTTACTACTATAAGTGTGTGCAGCACCTACTCCAAATCTCTTAACTCTTAAAATTGAACCAAGATCAAACTTATTCAATACTTTAACAATCTCATCATTATCAATCCTTAAAGATGAACCTATTGAGATTGTATCTGGTATGATATTTACGTAAATATCATCAACTCTACCAGTAACAGTAGAATTGGAAGTCATGGTTTGTGCTAATCCTATAGTATCAGTTTTAACACCAACACTAAATGAATTAGTCAATCCAATTATAGAACTAGTAATACCAGAAATAGCAACAGAATCCTTATCATTTACCTCAAAGAATGGTAAATAATGTGCTGATACTTTATTTTCATCCTCCCATACAAATACTGCATTCTCAAATTTATTAATTTCAGTATTAATATTGGAAATTCCAATACCAACTATAGATTTAACTTGTCCTCTAAGACCAGATCCATTAGTTCCTTCATTATCAAATACTGTAAAATCACCTACCTTATAATCTCTACCACCATCCAATACCTGCAATTCATCAACTTCACCTATAGTTACAGATTCAACAGTGCTTAATTGTCTAAGAAATTCGTTAGATTCTACAATAAAATCGTTATCTGCAAATTTTTCAGATACTTTATATGGAAAAGTATTTCTAGTAAGATTTGATGTATTAAAATCAAATTCATGTGTTAATGATGTATTAGATGATATAAATGGAGAACGATAAGTATCACCAATAAAGTATGGATATTTTGGTATTAAACTATTAGATTGTAAACTAGTTGATACTCCAGCAAAATATGCATATATTCCATTAGGAAATTCTGGAGTTTTACAATATCTACCATTATGCTTATCAAGATCACTATTTCCAATATATTTCCAATCATTTGTAAAGTATCCTGCAGGATACTTTAAAATATCTGGTCTAAGACCCACTTTAGATTCTGGTTGTAAATCATATCCTGTGCTTAGAATACCAACTTGAGGTCCTAATTTTGATGGATCACTATATCCATATGGACCATAAATTGGATGACCATCATAAGACCAACCAATTATTGGAGAATGTTTAGATGGAACATCTCCAAAAGTATCTGCTATATCTTGATGATATCCAACAACACTTAAATTTAAATCACTTCCTATAGAATCTATATTGAAATAATCTTCATTCTGTTGAACATTATTAATAATATATTTCTTAATTCTAGCACCAAGTAACCCATTTGTACCTCTAGATTCTGCATAAACATTAATTAAACCAGAAGTATATCCAATACCAGAATTAATTACAACTACTTTATCCAACTTACCATCTTTAATGACTGGTCGAAGAACAGCACCATTTCCAACAAGATTAGTAGTTGTTATTCCAGTAGATTCTATAACTAGTTTTGGAGATGAGTTATAGTCAATTCCTTTATTTAAAACAGAAACCTCTGCAATTTTACCATCAACTACACTTGCAGTTAACTCTGCTTCTTTTCCAGTTTTTAAAGTAACTATAGGATCTTTATGTAAATTTACTACATCACTTCCATATTTTGACCCATTTTCATAAACATTAACATCAGTTATACTTCCAGTAACAACTGGTGTTACTAAATTTGTAAAATCTACAGTTAGATTGCTATTAGATGTTGCTTCAACAACAACTTCAATCTTTGGATAACTAAAGGTTTGATATCCAGTTCCAGTTGAACCTAATCCAACATAATCATTTCTACTATAATTTAAATCTGTTATATTTGTTCCAATACCTGCATTAGCTAATCTGAATGAATTGTCATTAAGTTTCAGTACATGATAAAAATTAGTCGTTGAAGTAATACCTGTAGATGCTACTAAACCATCAATTGCTTGAGGAACTGTGCTTCCAATACCAACTGTTGGTGAATATTCTATAAGATCTCCATCATTAAATCCATGATTTACAAAATCTATTTTTGCATGATTGGTAGAAATACCTGAAGGATTTACGTTTAATTTTTTGTAGGTATAACCAGAACCAGATTGTGTTACTTTAATTCCTCTTAAGAATTTTTTAGAACCTGTTCTAAAATGATGAATACCACTTGCTTTAGTTGAAGTAGAGAATCCTATAGTGTTAATACCTATAGAACCAACTGCATCTTCATATTGATTGTATAATGTAACTGTTTTACTATTAACTACACGAATAACGTATGGTGCTCCATTTGCTAGGGTTCCATCTGCAGTATTAGTAGTATCATATGCCGCACCAATACCAAGTTCAGGATTACCATTACTACTGTAATATACAGTTTCACCAGTTGTTAAATTATGATCCTCTTGGAATGTGATTGTTTCATCTACAATCGAAACTCCACCTGCAAAGAATATATCTCTACTATCAAATCTTAAATTTCTAAATCTATCACCAACTACTGGTTGTAAAACACATCCTGAACCATTACCACCTGTTAATCTAACAGAAACTACTTTATCAATATCAAAATTATGAGGATCTACAAATACTTCTTCAACAGATCCAGTAACTACAGGTTCTGCAAGAGCATCATCACCTAAATTATGACTCTTTTGAATACTTATTTTTGGTGGATTAAGAACATCATATCCAGTTCCAGAATTAAATACATCTATAGAAGATAATGGACCATAATAGATATAATCCTCTGATATTGGAGTTTTAATTTGAACCCCATCAACTAACATTCCTATTTCTCTAGATGGAGTTGTGTTATCACCACTAGTAAATAAATTTTGAGATAATGGGAATTTTCTTAATACTTTATTTGCACCAAGTTTTCTACCATACTGTGATGTTAAAGTAAACGTATGAGAATCATTTAAATTACCTTGAGTAATTTTTATTCTACTTGCTTCATTTTTTATCTGAGTTCTTGATAAGAAGAGTGATATATTTCTTGCGTCACCATCAATTCCAGTTTCAACATAATATATTCCTTTATTTTCCAATCCAATTAAAGGTGTAGATGTTGATGATGCCTCATAAGTAACTGAATCTCCTGTCCAGAATACACTTGGATCATTTAATTTTATTACAGTTGTATTAATACCAACTAAATTAGCTCCAGCACCAGATATAGTTGCATTTCTTTTAACGACAGTGCTTGGTATAGAGTAACTTGGAAGAGAGTTAGATGCTGCATATCCATCTTTATCATCATCAACATAGACATTTAAAACATCTGCAACATAAGAATTATCTCCTTGTTCTAATTCTACTCCACTACTTGTAACTTTTTTTAATTTTCTTCTAATATCATATTCTTTTAAAGAATTTAATGTAAATAAACCACTCAATAACACAGTGTTATTATTAGAATCTATATCAGAAACAATAGCTTCCCCTACTATAGTATTGCTATTTCTTTCTAATATATCAACAATATCATTAATCTTTAAACTGGATTTATCAATTACACTTCCTAGTACAAATGTAGATGCATTAAAAGATTCTACCTGATATCTACAACTTGTATTATAGATCCACGAATTTGCAAATATTTCCTTATATGTTGGATCTTCTGGATTCTTAATAGATTCTCCAACATTTTTAACGAAAATACTTTCACCTTCATTTACTAAAGCAATATCAGATATTCCTTTATATTTTGACAATACTCCAGTAATTCTTAATTCAGTTTTCTTACTAGTATCGCCATCCTCGTATCCAAAGATAACCTCATTAGATCTAAGGTCTGAAGCGGTGTTTATTGCCTCTGTAATGCCGCTACAACCAAAGAACTGGTTAATCGACTTAGAAGTATAATCTATAGTGTTGCTGCCGCATATAACAGTTCCTGTCTGTCCAAAACCAATAGTAGAATCTACTGTAATTGTTGAAAAACCTACAGAACAAGATTCAATTACTTTGGTCTTACCTGGAATAGTAAATGTTCCTTCTATCAAATCTCTATCACTAAAACCAACAAATAAAGAAATTTTGTAATATACTTTATCGTCTCTAGTAAGAGGTTCAATTTCAGATACTGAAGCATTAGTTGCTAAGTCATTAGATTTAAATATTGTTTGTCCAACAAGTTTACTAGGATCTCCAGATATTGGTTCAGCAACTATAACTTCCCTACGAATATATTCAGAACCTGATGGTTTGATAAGACGTTCTTCTAAATCTAATACCTTTGGTTCAACACCATATAATACTCTGAATAATATTTTTATAGATTCTTCAATACCTTTTGATTGGTAAAATGATCTAGCATTTTTGAAAAAATTACCAACATCAAGTTGATCTGTAAACCTTACGTTCTCAAATCCAGGTAAAAACTGTTTCTTTAACTTTTTATAATATTCCTGTAAAAATAAAGCACTAAGATTAGTGATACTTGAATCTTTCTTGTGATCAGCAGCAACAGTATTCTTAAACTCTAAAGGATCTCCGTTTGTAGAATTGATATATGAAGAAATACCTACATTATATTCAGTTATACCACTAAATCCACGAATACAACCAACAAAACTAGTATCTGTCTTAGAAGTATATGTAATAATTTCATCATCAATCTTTAAAAGACCATATTCAGCAGGATAACCACTTGTTGGTTTTAAATTGGTTGAAGTAGTAGTAAGTGTAATTTCAGTTGAAGTTGCTGTAATATCGCTACTTAAAGTATTAATACCAATTACAACATCAGGAGTATAATTATCTACTCTAAGATATTGATCAAAATTATTAAGTATATCACCTGCCTGACCTTGTGCATCTTGCGAAAGATAATAGGTTTTCAGAAAATCCTCTGCAAGAGGAAAATCAGACCTTAAAAATTCAGGAAGCTGACTTTCTATAATTTGATTTAACTTTACTCTTGTATCAATATCTAACATACTTTATTTCCTCTCCAGTTCCCCATTAGAATAACTTGACGTATAGTAATCACGAGAGAATACAACTCCAGAAACATCTTCCCCAGAAGCAATAACATCCTTAATCATATTTATCGTAGTATTAGAAGTGTTAAAACTGAGGTATAAATCCTTTAATCCAATAACATCATTGGAATCTGGGAATGCTTGTATCTCTATTAAATCGTTTGCTGCAATAGTACTTGTGATATTGACAGTATTTAATAGTATTTCACCTTTAGCATAATCAATTGTACCAATAGATTTAACAATAACATTAAGTTCATCCTTTTGGTTTCTAGAAATAGCACTCAGAGTACCTTTTTTACTACCATCCAAACTTCCATCTGCCTTCTTATTAGGTACATCAGTAAGGAATAATATATTAGAAGAACCTGCAATGGTAAAACCAGTGCTTTTAATATTAAATCCTTCAGGATTAATATAAAATCTATTACCAAAACACAATTCATATTGTGCAAATTGATTCTTTAATACTTTTAAATCTCTTCTAATAATAACTTTAGTGATATTAGAAGTAATAGCATCATCAACTCTATCAATTAATTGGAGAATTTTACTATACTTAAACCTACCACCAAACTTATTGATATCAATATTATTGGCATAGGTCTCAAGTGCATTTGTAATTCTACCTTTTAAACTATTTCCGTTAGAGTTTTGTGCTGTATTGTAATACACTGTAGAATGTAACTCTACATAAAGAATTTTTAGATCTACAATATCTGCATTAATTCCAGCAACCGAATAATTTTTTAATTTATTCTTGATTTGTAACTTATCAAAGTCGGAAACATAAGTACCATTTTTGGGTTTAATACTGATTTGTACTTTACCAAATTGTGGTGGACTTAATTCTTCACCACCAACAACAGCAACTGATTCTGTACTAGGATATATTGATTCAATTATAGATTCATAATCGGTTGCTGTAACCGCCCTGTATTGAGAGGAATATAACCTTGGGGCATAATACTTAATTGAAGAAAGATTCTCCACTTCAGCACCATTTGATGCCCCCTGAATGGTATTAACAGTTACACTACCATAAGGTTTTAATGTTTTTGCATTGTTAATATCAGGATGTTTATCTAAAAATCCACCTTGGAAATCAAATTGACTTGCACCATTACCCTCTTCACCATCGCAAACAATATATCTTACTAAGATTCTATTGTTAGTAAGTGGATCGCCACTACTGTTGAATGCACCAGTTCCTTGACCACCCAACTTTTGTCCAATTATACCGTCACCAAAGATTATTTCTTGTTTCTCATCAGTTATTTCCTGTAAGAAATAAATTTCCGACTTGTTACTAACATTAACAATATTATCAACCTTTTTCCAAGGCATACCCCAAGAAGTATTAAGATCAGCATTTGATGATCCAACAGTAACTGTTATTGTAGAACTATCAATACTAGAGTTCTCTAATATAAATCTTTGATCTTCATTACCAAGATATGTAAATTCTCTTTGTAAATAAGAACCTTGAACAACTTCTATAGGATTTTCTGCAGATCCAAATTGGGCACTGTAAATATTTCTCTTTGCAGCACCTTCACCAACTGTACGAACAATACTTGCAGGAGCACTTGTATCTTCAGTTATTGAAAATGTAAATGTAGTGTCATTTGATTTACCTACACATACTAAACCTGGTTTTAAATATACAGTCCTTAAACGGTTCTCTGCATCAATATCTGGATTTTCTCCTTCCAATTCTACTGTAAAGTAGATCTGTGCCCTTGCAGCAGTTTTTGAACGAGGTACATAACCGATATTACGAGCAAGTGATATTACATTTTCTCTTAAAGTTGCTGAATCTAGAAAACTTTCATTTGCTAGTAAGTTAGCATTGAATGAGTTAATGTAAGTATTATATGCTAAAGTATCGATCAGAATAGAAAAGTTAGACCCTTCAAAATCAAAATCGCTAAAATTTGAATTAGATCGTAGATAATCCTTTATCTGTGCCTTGATTTGATCAAAATCTAAGTTTGTGTATTGAGTAAATGCCATTATATTATCTGGTAGGTTCTAACAAGAAGGAAAATTGTTGTGTTGGTATATCTAATCCAACAATATCAAATAATACTGTTACTTCAAATCCATTAGAATCTATGTAAGGATCTAATTGTACGTTAATATTGTCAACTCTTGGTTCATGATTGGTTATTGTCTCTCTAATTTGGTCTTCAATAACAGTTTCTAATGTAGGATGAAAGTTCTCAAAGAGACTTCCACGTAAATCTGTACCAATATCTGGTTGAAAAAACCTTTCTGTAGGTATAGTCTCCACTAAGTTACGAACAGATCTTATAATTGCACGTTCGTTAACTAAAACAGGTAGGTCTTTGGTGACTGGATGAGGTTTAAACGATAAACTAATGTCTTTAAATGCTCTAGATTTTCGCTTTACTGCCATGAAAGGTACTTTTTGTACTATTTTCTTTGTTATTTATACCCAATATTTGGCATTTTTATTTTAGGCATAAAAAAACGCCCTTTCGGGCGTAATTTCCTATTTTCCTTGTCCTCTATACCTCTTTTTTGCCTTATTTCGAGAGGACGCAGAGTATTTTGTATGTTTTCCTCTACCTTGAGAGGTTTTTTTAGGAGTTGCTTCAACAAATACTGAAGTTCCCCATGCTCCTTGTTTAGTTTTGACTGCCATAATTTAATCTTCGATGTTTTTTTGTTCAATTCGGATAGAATCTGCTTTTGGTTCGCCTTCAAAGTAAGCTTTTCTTGCTAATTCTTCCATTTCGTTGAAAAATTGGTCTTTAGTTAAGTTTTCAAAGACCAATTCCTCTTTAATGTAGACGTTGAAGACCTCCACTCTAGATTACCCTTGTTTTTTCATGTCCAACACGAACACGAGGGTCACACCAGATCTCAAATCCTGCTTCTTTTGCATCTAAACAGAAAGAAACGTCCTCTCCACACATATCTTGAACCTCACCTGATTCAAATACCTGCATTTTAGGAGCAAACCAAGGATAAGGCATACCTTCATGCTCAAATACACCCTTCTTAATGAGTAACCAACCAAACCCAGTATAATCGACTGTAAAGGGTTTCTTTCTCTTCGATATACTTTCAATGGTTTCGTGGTTCATGACCCCACCATTGGTGCGGAAATCGTCCTCTTCTAACCAATGTGCCACAGATGTGGTCTTACCATCTTCAGTACAGTACCAACCACCTGCAAGTTCCTTATCCATCAATACGATCTGCCAGAACTTCTCAGTATTGAATACAATATCACTATCAATCCATAGTTGATAATCATAAGGTAGTTGACCATCCCAAGGTAATTGGTTAGGACCACGCAATACGTTAGCACCTAAGCACTTGCAACGTGCGAAGTTAACCATAGATGAATAATCTTGACTAATCTGTATTGATGCTCCTGCTTGTACTAGATCAAAACAAAGTTGTACAAAACTTTTTAAAAATTGATATGAAACTCCTCTTCCTGGTAAGCAGAATACAACTGTCTTACCTTTGACCATCTCTCGTGCTTTATCATAGTCCCATTCAGGTTCTTTTGATACGACAGGAGATTTCGCTTTAACTGTAAATCCTTTTGCCATAATGTTGTGTAATTACACGTTTATCATACTCCATTATATAGAAAATGTCAACCGAATATTGACCGAGCCACGAGGTGCTAAACGAGGTATTTTAGAAGTAATTAATACTAATAACTAAACGCTCCTTCGCATCAGAACATGTAGTACTATGATGTTTCATCGATCCATCAAAAAGAACTAAACGATTACAAACACTCTCTACCTTAGTACCATCTTCAAAACCTGTATAACCGTTATTGTCGTTTAAGTATATCAGTGCTGTCTTATGAGGGTATTCACGATCTTGATGCATCTCATGCTCTATGATCTCACCTTGATTTACATATAACAATGCACGTAACCGCATGATTGAATGTACTTTCAATGCTTGGAGTATGGGGAGAAACCCATTCCATAAATCGAATTTATCTTCCGTTATTCGGAAATTCTCATAGATGTTGTGTATAAAATATAAACCTCTATCTGAATACGTTACTTCTCCAACAAACGGAGAGTAATGCCAATTAAAATCTTTGTCAAAAAATACTGACTGTAACTTCTTTACATAGTTTGGAGTAAGAAAATTATCAATAACCTCTATATCTCTGTGAGGAGATTCTAAAGGCAATTCTCTGAAATTTGGTTTATTATTAATGAATATATCTAATTCTTCAGTAGGATTAGCTGCAGCATAAGAACCAAAAGAATTTCGATTAGTTATTGACATTAGAAATAATTAAGTGCAATTAAAAGACGTTTACGATCATCAGTACATGTTGTACTATAATGAGGTACTGAACCATCATGTAAACATAAACGATTCTCTATACTCTCTACTCTATTGTCTTGATCAAAGTTGGGTTTATCTCCTATCTTCCAGTCATCATTAATCATACCAGTATAACCATTGCATGTATTCATATACAACAATGCTGCTTTGTTTGAATAATCCATATCAATATGTGGACTATGTTTAATGATATCTCCTTGATTCATATACATGATTGCTCTACATCTTATTATCGATTTAACTTGTAGTGCATCAAATAATGGTTTGAGTTGATAATAAAAATTATCTTCTACCTGTAAGTTATTATAAAAACTTGATATAAAATAAAATTCATTATCTCTAATATCACTTTCATCTTCTTGTGCTACAGCACATTCTTGAAACGACCATTTAAACTGCCCCATGTGCAGTATCTGTTTATCTAAGTGTTTAAAATAATCTTCAGGTAAAAAATTATCAAATATCTCATAATGATTCATTATTAATAACTTGCATCCTCCACTATAGCATCATCAAGATCTACTTGTTCAAAAGTAAGATCATCTTTAAAATATGTCTGATATATTCTACCCCATATAACATCAAATTCATACTCATCAAGATCCTTAAAGAGACATTCTCCTCTTAAGTATATGTGGTAGGTGCTGTTAATCATGTTCTGTAATAATAAGTTCTTTACCGTCTGTCTTAAAACTAACTTCTGTATCTTCAAACCATCCTTGATCATTCACTACCCATTCAGGTATTTTTAAAAAATATTCTCCAGTAACTGTATCGACTTCTACGGGGCGTTTATCTTCTGCGGAATTTTTTTGCATACCAACGATTCTGTCTTTGCATTATATATCAATTGCGAATGTTTTGCAAGTGCGACCTTGTGGGCGTTTTTTAACAGCGAAAAAAAATTTGAATTCCATTGAATATTGTTCTCGCTTTCGTAACACTTTGTAGGTTAGGGTAGTTAGTCGTTTTTAAACGGGCGGGGGCGGCAACGGGGGGACGGACGGACAACTGGCATATCACGAACGAACTGTGACGTAGTGTTGGGATACGTCTACCTCTCAGTAGACATACCCCTAACGAACGACTACCAGTTGGCACACCACATAATGCCATTGTCTTCGTCAAAGTCGAAGTCAAATCTAAGTGAACTGTCCCACGTTCTGTCGTAATCTATTGCCAACCAACTTGGCACGTCGTGACCTACTTGGTCCATATAGTCGTCTATGAACTCCTCAACGCTGTCGAAGTGACCATAAAAAGCATCGCCTATATGCTCAACGTCACTAATGTCCCATATCTCTATGAACGCATCGACAACGTGAAGAGTCCACTCCTCACACGCTTCGACGTATGCCTTGAAGTTGACTAACTCCTCAACACCAAAACGGGTATCGTCTACAAACGATTCAATATCGTCTTTAATTGTGTCGCCATTAATTAGCATTTCGACTACTTCTTCAATCTCTGACTCGTATTGGTCGGGGTCTTCTCCGTACTCGTCTACAAGATCAGTTAACCATCTTGTATTTTCAATTGTAGCAATTGTCTCTTCGTTCTCCTTACCTACTGATGTAATGCGATAAGGAAGCATTTTATGCTCTTCAAGTGTGAGGTGATCACCGTTGAAGAATGATTTAAGTGAAAGAGTTGTTTGTGTCATTTTGGGGGAGTTGTTTGACTTGTTCTTAATATACCAGAGAAGAAGGGAGGTGTCTACCTCCCAAACCTTAAGAAAATCAGTATTCTGCTATCTCTGTTAAATATACCTCAACTTCTCCTTCTGTTAAAAATCCCTTTACATCCTGCCAGTTACTGCTAGGATCATTAGGAGAGGTTATTATGTCGCCTTCTTCATCAATTAATGCTATCTCATAGAGTCCTTCGTCACCTCCGTATGATTCAGTATGACAGGCAACCGATGCCCCGTAACCATTTTGGAACTTGTATTTTGTAATTGTTCCGATTCTGGTATCGTGTGCAGATTGTGGAAGGATTAAAGTTTCAGTTTGCATTGTGGGGAGATGCGTTGTTATTAGTAATATACATCGGACAATAGGGTAATAGAGTTTGCTTGTGACAGTTTAAAAAGTGGCACAAGGTATAATATAAAAGCGGTTGCCGTGCTAGGATGAAGGTAGACCCTAAAATAATGGAGGATAGACAAAAAAAATGATGAGGTTTAATACTCATCATTTAGAATCCGTTGCAAGTCGTCCGACTGTCCGACTCCCCAACCGTGAGAAGGACGGTTGCAGCGTTGCTTTTCTCTCTCTTCGTCCAATGCAATCATACGTTTAGCGAATGACTCCATGTTAGGAGAGCAGAGATAACCTTGACCTTTGATTAGCATTTTAAAAAGAAGGGAGGATGTGTGAGGACTTTTCCTCCCTTGTCTCTATTATGCTTCAATTCTGGTCAATGTCTCATCTTTGAAACATTTATTAACAAAACGTCCTACGCTCTCAACTTCTCTCAACTGTGCGGTAAACTGATCTAAGTTTGCTGTCTTATAAGTGTAAGACCGTGTGCTGTCGTCTTTAGCATTGCGGAACGCAATAGTAACTTCATTAGATAAGTCAGTCCAGTTAACTGAGGAAACTGCTGATGACTTTGGAAAATCCATTTAAGTTGTTTGTTTAACTGTACCTATTATAAGGGCAAATTCATTACCTGTCTGTTCAGAGTGTGCCAGTTCATAAAGTGGCACAGTCAAACCCTATTTCAATTTTTGGTATGCTAGAATGAAGATAGAACCTTTTTTAGGAAATGAGTAGACAAAAAAAAGAGGGATTAAATCCCTCTTATCATATTCATAAGGCGTTGTCTCTTTCCTTCTATATTGTAGAAGTATAAGAACCCCTTACGTCCTCCCTGTGGTACTTCCTTAACTTGTCCCTCTCTTACAAGTTGCTTAAGTATCCAGCGATGCCCTCCTTTGTTGTGGTTATAATAGTCAAAAGTTGGATGGGTTGCATTAATGACCTCCGTGAGAGTCATGCCTTTTGATTCTTTCTTAAGTGCCTTAAGAATTGTTCTGTCTGTTGGAAAGTTTTGCATTTGGGGAGTTGTTTAACTTGTTTTAAATATACATCAGATAAAAGGACTTGTCTACTGCCTAATGTGCCAGTTCATAAAGTGGCACAAGGTCGGTTGTTTTCCGTGCTGGTAGGATTATAATAAGAGTAACAAAGAGGAAGGTAGCAGCAAAGTCGCTGCTTGATCAACGCTCGACACTCACCCTGCCTTTTAAAAAAAAGGGGTATAAAGAAAAAACGTCTACTAAATGTAGACGTAATTTTTATCATGTCTCCAACGTGTAGGTGTTGGAGGTGGAGTTGTCTCCTTTGGAGTAGTCGTTGACATTAGCATTGTCTAAAGAACTGTTGCTGTAATGACTCATACGCCTCTGAATCTATGTGATCAGGTAAACCGCAGTCGTCAAAGAAATTAAACATGTCTAACAAAACTTGGTCTTGGTCACATGTTAGCGAATAGTTGTAGCGATCTCTTGACATGTTAGAATACCCTATGATTGAAGTTTTTTAGCATTGCCTCGGTTTCAGGATCAAAGACCTCTTTACCGTGTGGATTCAATGCAAGATCAAGTTCTTGATCGTATTGGTTTCCAGAGTAGTCAAAATCTGGTGAATAATCTTCTTTATTCATTTTGGGGAAAATTAAAGGATGTTTGGGAGGAGTTTACGCTCTGCCTTCTAAGGGACTCGCAATGTTATCTCCTCTTGTGTTTATTATAGTAAAAAGGTTTGGAGGTGTCAACTATCCAAACCTTAAGAAAATCAGGAGAGATCTACAAGCATTGCACCGCCTGTGTATTCTCTTTTTTGATTGGTTTCTCTATTCTCTACAAACCAATCGAATTTATGTTGAAATAACCAACTGTTACAGAATTCTAATAAAAGTTCGTTTAGAATCTGTTTTGTGGTATTAGTCCAATAACCGCAGTTATTAATCAACAGACACTCACCAGCAAAAACTGCTATCGTATGCCCGTGGAATTTAACTTGCAGATTGCCGCCTTCATTGACTTCTAATAGGCGGTTGCCCTTAGAAAAATTAGTGTCCTTGCCCTTAATGGCGTTGATAAGTTCTTGATCGATTTTTCTCATTTGGGGAAATGTTTGGGTATGCCCTATATTAACCTGACTTTCCAGACCTGACCATAAGCAGTGTGCCAGTTAAAAAAGTGGCACAAGACCCATAGATTTCCGTGCTGGTGTTGCTATAATAAGAATAACAAAAGAGGAAGGTAGGAGTAGGGTCGCTCCTTGAACAACCGTCGTCACTCCCCCTGCCATAAAATAAAAATAGTAATATCCTGTAACAATTCGCCTAGCATAAAATCTCAGAAAGTCAAGTCACCTTGTGCCAGTTCTCAAAGTGTCACAAGATCTATTGACTTAGCATGTCCTCCCATGCTATAATAGGTTATCGAACTGGCACAAGGTGTCACATATCATAGCGTCCCTGTGCCAATATGCGTACTGTCACATACGTGCGTGTGCCACCTGCATAACTGGCACATGTGTGCTTGCGTATTATGCGTAGTGCCTGTATGCTAGGGATGCGTATGAGGTATCCCCACGCTCATAAGTTTCTTCGAGATCATACTGATCTAGTGTATCATGGTGTTCATAATCTAGTTGGTAATCTAGTTGATACTTGTCCATGAGAATCTAGTTGAGTATACGTGTATTATACCACGAAAATCTAGTTGTGTCAATCTAGTTCATAAGCACGAATGAAACACGAAAATCTAGTTGAGGATCTAGTTCATAATACGAAGATCTAGTTGACCTTATTATACCATAAAAACCTAGTTGTGTCAACGAAAATCTAGTTGACTTTTTGTGTGGGTTTCAGGAAAAAATCGCCCTGTGGGTTGACAGATCCATCGCCTCATGGTACGCTCGCTAAACTTGCATAAGATCTCACCATTTATGAGGTATTATATGAGTATTAACTACCCTTTGTAGACGTATGAGATACTCAAAGATACTCAAGGATAGTATCCTTATAAAACACGAAGATATATTTATAAAGGTATTTAAAACCTTTTTTTAAAGATA
>Ga0208159_1000145_pt1 | contig 28773 bp, 56 predicted proteins | sample 9_EtaG_FD_184082 | JGI IMG/M metagenome (GOLD analysis project Ga0208159, IMG submission 184082) | Marine viral communities from the Subarctic Pacific Ocean - 9_ETSP_OMZ_AT15188 metaG (SPAdes) (version 2) | ecosystem: Environmental > Aquatic > Marine > Oceanic | place: Pacific Ocean | collected... | reverse complement strand
TATTCAGCTTTGTATTCTGGTTGGCGGTCTAGTCTATGGATATTGGCAAATTGAAACTAGGATTAAAACACTTGAAAATGAAATGGTATCAGCTAGTAGGCAGATTCGGAGTTTACTTGATAAACACATGGAAGCAGAAAGAGAGGAACGATTAATGCTGGAAAAAGAAGTCGGATCTCTAAAGAAAAAATTAGGAAAAGTTAATCCCTTTAATTGGAGAGGCAAATAGATGGATTTTATGGCTGTTTATGCGGAAGCTGGTATGATTGGTGTAGTTGGGTTTATGTTTGTTTATTTAGTTATTACAATGTCTAAGAAATCAGAAAAACAGCAAGAATCATTAAAAAATTTAGAAATAGAAAATAAAGGGCAATCAGAAACCATAGCAAATATGGAAGGCATGATTATAAAGCTGATAGGAAGGTGGAATGAATCTGATTCAGTTAGAGATCGTAGATATGAGCAAACTATAGAAGCTATGTCAGATATGGAAAAGCAACTTTCACGAATGGATGGCATTATGTCTCGCATGAATGGGAATGGTAAATGATAACACTTCAATTTATTATTAATGATTTAACAATCGAGGAGTTAGAACAAATGACTATTTTTTTCTGGGAAAATAGGACAGTAAATCCAAATATATTAATGGCAGAAGCATAATGATTATGGTTCTAATATTATGTTTGATGTTTGTCTCAATATTATTAATGACAAATCAAGCCGATGGATAGCTTAAAAGTATCTGGAACAAGTTTTGCAAGTCAAGTTATAGTATTTATGGATATGCTCCCCTACTTCTTAGGAATTGCTATAGCTGTTATGAATATAATTTATCTTTATTATAAAATAAGAAATGAAAAGGAGTCGTAAATGTTTGGAAAAGTAGTCGCTGATTTTATCCTAGATGATGCAGTAAAAAAGGATATTGTCGCTCAAGTCAATAAGTCTGTAAACATTCCAATGATAAACGAGAAAACAGAAGCTAAGATATTTGAGGCTCTCTGGGAAATATTCAAAATGGCAATTAAAAAGAAATTAGGAGTTTAATTAATGACACATTCAATAGTAGTTCTATTAACCATGTCTGCTTTAAGCGGTGAGCCTTTAGACACAAATGATAAGCACTTAGACCAGTATGCTATGCTGGAAGATGTCAAAAAGAAAAAGAAAAAAGGTAAGAAGATCGGTGGATCTAAAGGCAAGAAATCAAAGAAAGGTTTTTTCTCTAAGATATTTGGTTCTAAGTAGTGGCTAAAGATCCCAGATTAAAAAGATTTAGATTAACTGGTTACAATAAGCCAAAGCGAACACCTAATCATCCTACTAAGTCTCATTTAGTATTAGCAAAGGAAGGCTCTAAGGTGAAGTTAATTAGATTTGGACAACAGGGAGCAAAAACTGCTGGAAAACCTAAGAAAAGTGATTCGGCAGCTATGAGAGCAAAGCGGAGAAGTTTTAAAGCCAGACACGCTAAGAATATTGCTAAAGGAAAAATGTCTGGTGCATATTGGAGCAATAAAGTAAAATGGTAAAAAAAGTAAAAGGCGTTAGTTTAAATGGTCTTAATAAAAGACAAATAACTGCAATCCGCAGACATTCTAAACACCATACAGCAAAGCATTTAAGATCAATGATTACCGCTATGAGGAAAGGTAGAACATTCACTCAATCGCATAAGTCTGCTATGAAAAAGGTAGGAAGATGAAAAAAAGAAAAAAGTCAACTGTCAACAAAGCTGGTAATTATACTAAGCCTTCTATGAGAAAAAGACTTTTTAATAAAATCAAAGCTAGTTCAAAAGGTGGAAAAGCTGGACAATGGAGTGGTAGAAAAGCACAAATGTTAGCTAGAGCATATAAAAAAGCTGGTGGAGGTTATAAATAATGGCTCTTAAAAAATCTCAAAAAAGTTTGAAAAAATGGACTTCTCAAAAATGGGATTATATTACTAAAGGCGATAAGAAAAAACCGAAAAGAAAAAGAGGACGTTATTTACCATCTGGGGTAAGAAAAACATTAACCGCTAGTCAAAAGGCTTATGAAAATAGAAAAAAAAGAAAAGCAACTAAAGCTGGTAAACAATTTGCAAAATATAGTAAATCGACAAGAAAAAAAGTAAGGAGAATCAGATAATGCCATACGGAAAAGGTACATACGGATCTAAAAAAGGTAGACCTAAAAAAAGAAAGATGAAGCGAATTAAGAAAAAAAAATAATGTACAAATTTGGAAAACGCTCAAGAGAACGCTTAAAAGGTGTAGACACTAGACTAATCAATGTTCTTAATGAACTAATTAAGATGATGGATGTAACTATTATAGAAGGTGTTAGGACTAAGGAAAGACAAGCTGAACTCTTGAAGCAAGGGGCTACAAAAGTTAAATATTCTAAGCACATGGAAGGTAAGGCTGTTGACCTTGCTCCCTATCCAATAGATTGGGAAAACAGAGATGGCTTTTATTACATGGGTGGAATGATTAGAGGCATAGCAAAGCAATTAGGTTTAAAGATTAGATTTGGTGGAGACTGGGATTCTGATGGAGACACTAAAGATAATAACTTTGATGACCTAGTACATATCGAGATCCTAGATTGATGTTTTTACATTGTCCTATTAAAGATAAAGAATGTGGCTTTTGTGGCTCATATAGGGGTGTTATTCATTGTGGAATTGCTAAAAACGATACTCGTATCGTCTCATTAACAAAGTGTCCATATAAGCCAAGAAAAAGAAAATGAAAAATAAACTGCAAAAAGCTATGGATAATGAATTTTCAAAAGATGATCCATTTCACAATTTAGATACTGCAATCGCCCTAGCTAATCAATTAAAAGTGATAGATGTGGTTTCTCCAGATGGAAAGACGATTCACATAATAGCAGAAATTATTAATAGACTTCAAAACGCTGAATTTGAAGTTATAGATTATGGAGATTTTCAAGCATGAGCGAATTTACTTACTGCGATGCAGATGATTTAAGGTTTGTAACACCTACTATAGACCAGTATGATTCTAAGAGAATCCTTTCTAGTAATTGGGTTGCTAGTGGTACAAGTCATTTATTTTATTTATATGATTCTGGAACTATAGATCAGCTTTTCTTAGATGGTGAGGAAATGACATTAGTCACCGATACACCAAATTCTAATGATGAATATAAATATAATACTGCAACAGACTTACTAGAGTTGTTTCAACAAGGCGGTTCAGCTAACACATTAAACTCTAGTATTGTTGAGTCTGGAATAGATTTTAGTACACATATTGCTAATGCGATTGCTAGGGCTAGTGATTATGTAAGATCTATTGCTGGTGTTCCTATCTATAAAAGAAAGGGAGTTTCTACAGCATCGGCTACAGGCAATCCCTTCCCAGAAATTATTGTTTTAAATACCGCAGCTATGGCTTGTTATTATTTAATCTCGCCTTATGACCTAGACAAAGCTAATGAATTAAAAGCTAGAGTTACAAACGATGAAGGAACTGGCGATCTGGACAAAGTGAGAAATGGTAGTATAATTCTTTATCAAGATGAGGGCGTAGATAAACAAGCTGGAATCGTTAGAGAAATTTCTATCAATGCAAATACTACTGGATCTATTGTAGATGTACAGGGAAAGCCAGTTGTTTGGGATAAGCTAAAAATTATTATAACGAGTTCAACTGCTACACTTACTTATGGATCTACTTCTAGCATTACTTATGATGTATATGGAAAAGATTCTACAGGCTTAAAAATTAGTAAAATTATTGATACAGAAACTTTAACAGGCAACTGGAATAAAGTAGGGAATGGCATGGAAGTCTTATTTTCTGATGGCTTATATACTCAAAACGATCAATGGGAATTAGAATGCAATCCTCATGTATCTACTAGAACCCAGAAAGTAAAATATGGATATGTAGGGCGTATCTAATGCCGATAGATTATACAAATATTATTTATGATAAAGTAATTTCTAATCTTAGAAAAACTTTAGGCGGTGAGTTGTCTATTCCTGTATATATGGATTCACATAAGGGAAGCAGTAGTATAGTGATCACACCAACTGCTGATGATCTAGTTGAGACATTTGCAAATGGTCAACAAAGACAAGTTACGATCTCTATAGTTTATCAAATCAATTTAGGCGGTCAAATAAACGCCAAAAACTTCAAGCAAGTCTCTAACATAGCTGAACATATTAAACGCTTATTTGCACCAGATAACAACGCTAGAGATGGCGATGATTACTTTGGTGGTCAAGTGGAATCAGTAGAGTATGAGAAAGATGAAGAAGAAGCAAAAATGAGAGCAATTTTAACATTAACAGTAAAAACTTTTGAAGCACAATAACACAAAGGAGTCTTAAATGGCAGTATCTGGAACAGCATACGATCCTAAAGGTTTTTCATTTCTAGTTGCAGAGCAAGATGATTATGGAACTATCAATCCTAATAGTAGTGGTAGCCCAGATAATCCTTATATTGCCCTAGATGTGGATTCCATAGGTTCACCAAATTTAGCAATTAATCAAACACTTGACGTAAGGTCTGGATCAAGAGTCTTACAAGCTACAGATTTTTTTCAAGATAAATTAGCATCAGTTAAGGAAATAAGCGTAAGTGGTACAGCAACAACAGAAGGACTAGATTTATTATTATCTAATCTTACTGGAACTGCTTCTGCTCCTTTTTCAATAGCATCTAATGTAGCTGCTAGTTCATTATCAACTGGAACAACTAATCAAACAGGGCAGCAGCTTTTATCTATAGTTATGAAGTCAGCTTATGGAACTACAGCAGACATAGCTTTTAAAGATTGTTTCTGCACTAATTTAACTTTATCTGGCGATGCTGGAACAGAAGGCGGAAGAATTAAGTTTTCAGCCACTTTTAAATCTGGAAGTGCAGTAGATCCAGCCTTTGCAACTACCACCATAGATACAGCGATCACAGCTAATAATTATTATATGTCAGCTTGGGATGCAAATGATAGAATTATATGCGGTGTAGCTAATGCTGTTGTCAGTTCTTTTAGCCTTGATATTATTAATGATGTTGTATTCTCTGGCTTAACACCAACAGGATATGAAGTCGCAACAAGATCTGGAGAAGTATCATCCACAGCAACATTTAGCGTAGTATATGATAATAACTTTAAAGGGCTATTTAATACTTTTGATGACCAGACAACAGGAGCAAGTCAAGGGGCTACATTAATGGCAACTGATGATACTCCTAGCGATGGTGAATTTGAGTTTAAAATGGCTAATTCAGTTCTGACTGATGTATCTTTTAATGAAGGCGGTGTAATGATGTTAGATGTATCAGTTAAGGCATTAGGTGCTGGAATTGGTGATAGTACAGCATTGATTGAAGTAAGCTGTTAATAAAATAGGGAGCGTAACATGGAAGTAATAGCAGAAGGAAAAAAGGTATTAGTCAAAAACATAACATACAAAGAGAAACTAGGTCTACAAGGTGAGTTTGCTGATGTCTATCGAAATGGTACTGATAGAGTTAAGCAAAAAGAGTTTAATCTATTGCTAGGGAATGTGGCAGAGATTGCTTTTAACGATCCAGAAAAAGACCTAAAAAAGTATGATTATGATTTACAACTAAAGATCTTAACAAAAACTATGATGGATTACTTGGGTTTGTCTGATTCATCAAAAAAAGAAGATGGGGATTGAGTTATTCGGTGTGGCATTGGGTTTTCGACAAGAAGCCGCACCAACAATATACGCTCCCTTATTATGCTCAATCCCCTATCTCAAAGCAAAAGAAGGAATTTACATCAGTAAATGATATATGGAATGAAATTGGACTTATTGCTCAACAAGATGATTATAGTATTGGTCAGCAATTATTCTACTTATTACCATTATTTGCAAATCCTAGCTATATACTTAATGATGAGTATTTCAATCTAATAAATGAATATCACTATGTTACAGAATATAATATTCCATTAGGTTTAAATCTTAATGATACTGATGCAGATAAGTTAGTTATGTTTAATATTATTAAGAATGAGATGGGTTTAGCCTTAAAAAATAAAGCAGAGAAGGAAAATGGCAGATCAAAAAGTTAATATAAAAGTCTCTACTACTGGAGCAAAGAAAGCTAAAGATCAATTAGGGGGTGTTACTGGAGCAGTAACCAAAATGGGGAGAGCGGTAGGAATCGCATCTGCTGCTTACTTTGGTGCAAAAGGATTAATAGAAGGATTAAGTAAAAGTATTGAGTTGGCTGGTAAATCTGATGCCGTAGAAAAAGGATTCGATAATTTAGCAAAAAAGTCTGGTTTTTCCGCTAATGCTTTTAAAAAATTTCAAGATGCAACCAATGGAACAGTTGGCTCTCTTGAATTAATGACACAAGCAAACAACGCCATGCTATTAGGTATTACAGATAGTGAAGATCAGATGGCTGAAATGTTTGATGTTGCACAAAGATTAGCAAGTGCTTTAGGTCAAGATACTGCTTTTGGTGTTGAATCATTAGTTACTGGTTTAGGAAGGCAATCTAAATTAATGTTAGATAATTTAGGTATTATGGTTGATGTTGAAGCTGCAAATAATAATTATGCTAATACTTTAGGAATAGCCAATGATAAATTAACAGATCAGCAAAAAAAACAAGCATTTGTCAATGAGTCTATGAGAGTAGCAAAGGAATTAGTTAAGGGATTAGGAGAAGAACAAACCACAGTAAACGATGCAACCAGTAAAGTAAATGCTTCTTTTGAAATTTTAAGTACAAAAATTGGAAAAAAACTTGCTCCACTTGTAAAAATATTAGCAGAAGATTTATCAACAACAGCTTTAAAATTAGGAAATCTTATTGAGCCAGATGTTGTTAGTAGACAAGATCAATTAAATGCACTACTAGAACAATTTTTTGAAATTCAAAGTGAAGGCTCTGGGGCTTTAAAAGATACCGCTGTAACAGTAGAAGAATTATTTGGCAATTTTTCAGATTTAGAAAAAATTGATCCTTTCGCTATTGGACTAGATAATAAACAAATTGATGCAGCTACAGAGAGCCTAAGAAAACAAATTGAAACTTTTAAAGATCTTTTATTTGAAAAAAAAGCAGATTTAACCTTAAAAGAAATTGATATTCCATTAATCGGTGAAATTAAAAAACTTGAAGTAGACAGCACAGTTGCTCAAATAAATGCTAGAAGCAAATTAATTAATTTAAAAAAAGAACAAATTAGGCAAGACTTACGAGGTGCAGCTTTATCTGGTCAAAATGCAAAGGATGCTATGAAATCAGTTGTAAGGGCTGAAACTATGGAAGCGGTATCTGGATATATCGCACAAGCATTTAAAAGTTTTCCTTTTCCAATAAATTTAATTTTAGCTGCTGGGGCTGGAGGTGCGGTTGCAAGTGTTATGGATGCACAATTAGCAAAATTTGCAGATGGTGGAATAGTGCAAGGGGATCCAAGCAAGGGAGATTCTGTTCCAGCTATGCTAACTGCTGGAGAAGTTATTCTTAATCAAGCACAGCAAGATAATCTAGTAGGAAACATGGGTGGAGTTACAATTAACATAGAAGGAAACATGATAGGGAATGAAGAATTTGTAAGAGATACCTTGATACCAGAAGTGCAAAAAGTTAGTAGAGAAAACTTAGCATAATGGGATTTACAGATCATATAAAATTAAGCAATACTGTAGAAAACTGGCTCTTTGATATATCTGGCAAAGATGGAGGTGGTAGTGATGTTCATGTTTACCTAGCTTTTAATGATGTTATTGATTCTGGTCACTTTCATTATGGAGCAATATTAAACCAGCCTTCAATTAGAGAAGGCATTGATCTTAGAAACTCAACAGCAAAAACTTCTAATATATCTATTAATATTCCAGACTTTGAATATAAAGGCACACTTATATCAAATGAATTATTTGGTGGCTCTAATCTATATATAAATCATTCTGTGCAAGTATCTAGTAAGATCGCAAATGATACTCCAGTAGTGATTGGTAATTTTAGATTAGTAGACATAAAAAGTAATGGCTCAACTATTACTTTAAGCCTTGCATCTCATAGACCTTGGGATTTTATTACGATCCCACAAGCTAAAACAGTTCTGGCAAATAATGATAGAGGAATTGCAGAATACTTTCCACTTGTTTATGGTGATTATCAAGCAAATAGAAGTTCGCAAGGAACACCAGCCTTATGCTATGGAGAATGTGCAAATCAATCTAATAAACTTTTTCCTGTGCCAGTTCACAAAATAGATACAGAAAAATTATATTGCCTAATGCCAGAATCAGACACAGGGAATAGTTCTAATTCTGGTGACTCTGCTGTGCCTCATCTTTATGAAAAAAATGTAGATGCTTTTGTTCCATTACTTAATTCATCTGGTAATACTTATGATGATAATACTGAAAGCTATCAAAATGGAAATGCTATTACTGCACCATTAAATTTATATAGAGCATTTAAGTTTAGACCAGAAACACCTTATAGTGGAAATGAGTTTACTACAAATCCTTATAATGCTTATGACACTCCAAATAATAGTAGTGCTACAGCAGTTGATGTTTCTACTACTGCAAGTTTTGGAGCGGTAAATTTTACGCCTACTGCTGGAAGTGCTGGATCTTCTAATAATTCACTAGACCTAAAAGCATCTATACCGCAAATTGATGGAAAAGTAACTTATGTAAAATTGCAATTATCTGGTTATTCAGTTATTGATGGTAATGCTAGTAATGGAACATTAACAAGTAATATGAAATACTTACAGCTTGATGGTGGTTCTACTTATACGCAAATGGCTAGTAATACAACAACAGGAACATCTGCTCAAACTTTAGGCTATGATGGATCTACTACTGGAGTTGCTACACATACCACAGCAGATTTAGTAGGACAAATAACAGGCGGTAAACTTCCAGATCATATAAATGTAAGACATACAGCCTTATGGGATTATGGAAATTTAAATGATGGAAAGTCTGGAAATAATATAAGTGGTTTTAATAGTGATATTATCCTAGATGTTAGAGTTAAGTTACCTTTTAGTGCTGATGAGGCTCAAAGTTCTTATAATAAATTAGACTCTATAGATTTTTTATATTCTGGCGGTAATGGGATGTCGCATGGAATTACAGGATTAAGCGGAACCATTACAGATATACATGAAGCACATTTAGATTTGTTAAATAGATTTACTGGGCTAGATGTTGCTACAAATCCAGCAACAAACATAGATGGTTATAGTGCATTAAATACAGATAGAAATGGCTGGTCTATTCGTTACTGGTTACTAGAAGAAGAACCATTAAAAAACGTACTAGAACAAATGCAATATGAAGGAGCATTTATTTTTAGATTTAAACAGGGTGATTTTACAAAGCCACAATATATACACATAGCAGATAGCCCTACTACTACAAAAGTATTATCTAAAAATGATATAAGTAATATCAATATAGGGATTACACCTTTTTCAGATATTATAACAAATCAAACTATTAACTATGATAGGCATCCAGCTTTAAATCGCTATCAATCAAGTGTAGTAGCTGCAAACAGCACAGCTAGGGGAAAATGGAACATTCAAACTAAAGAAAATAAAGCGAATGTTAATCTTGATATGTTGGTGGCTAATATAGGTGATACAGATCCAACAAATGATGATCCCAATGATAGCTTTGCTGCATACTATAATCATATCTTTGGAGATATAAAAATTATAGTACAATGCGATGTTCTTAACCCAGCTAAGTGGATTGATTCTAATAACGATCCTGTAGAGGTAGGAGATGTTATAGAATTTGATGAAAGTAATATGTTTCCAACTACTCCGCTAGGGCATAACTCTGCAACATGGAATAATTTACAATTTATGATAATTGAGACAAAAAGAACACTTGGAAAATTATCTTTAACATTAAGAGAAATATAATATGGCTAACCAAAATATAAGAACACCACGATTTTATGTAGATATATTAAGTCATTTACTGGCTAGGGGAATTGCTCAAAATAGTAATTTTGATGTAGCTGATACTGGAGGTTCTGGAGTTACAGCAACTAGGGGAATACAAACAGGAGTAGAAGCCCAGTTATTTGATATGCGACCAAGTACACTAGTAAGTTTTGATACATCTGGAGATACTGATAGCCAAGTATTATTGACATTAGATACACAGGGTGCATACGCTAAAAGTTTTATAGCTATTTTAAATCATAATATGAAAAGTGCAGATGCAAAAGTAAGAGTTTCTAATTCTGATACAGAATCACATATGCAAGCAGTTGATTTCGCAGATGGCAATAGAATGGCTGCAACAGAAATAGTAAATGCTGATGATAGTGGTAATGCTGCTGATAATTCTAGTTCTGTAGTGCAACCAGCAACAGATGGATCTACTCTATTTACTTTTTCAGAAATTACTAGAAGATATATAGGAATACAATTTGAGGGAACAAATAGCCAAACTTCTGTTATTACAACAGATGGTACATTTGATGGAAGTACAGATCTTACTGTAGGCTGTATTTTAGTAGGAGAGTATTTTGATTTTAAAACACCAGATTTATCCTTAACCAGAAGAATTACTTTTGATGCGATTACTCAACAACAAAGCCTAGGCGGTCAAAAGTATAGCACAATGATTAATCATGGTAGAAATGTATCTGGTACAAGTAAAGCACCTTTCAGTTTACCCAATTCTAATAGATCTGTTTATGGTGGAAGATTAGCCTTTGATATGAATTTTAGTTATTTAGCATCTACCGATCTAATGCCAGATGAATATCACACACATGATACAACAGATGATGCGGTTATTGAAGATATTTGGAACAGAACAAACGGAAATCATATTCCTTTTATATTTAGTGTTGATAATGCTAGTGCTGGAGATGGAGCAGAATCAGAACACATCTTTGCTAGATTCGATCAAAATTCCCTAGAAATGCAACAAGTTGCCTTAGATACTTTTAACATGAATCTAAAAATAGTTGAGGAGTTTTAAGGGGCTAGTATGCCCCTTGTAACAAGCTAAAGAACAAATACAATAATATTTGTTTTTTAATATATAATATAATGAGAAAAAATAATTTAAAATAAATCTAGGTTTTTTAATTATTTGTTTTTATACTTAGGGGAGATGATAAATAAAATAAATAATAATTCAAACAGCCCTTTAGCGATATTCCTACATCGTTTATCATCTCCAGCTAAAGGGTTGTTATAATCTTGGAGATGATTATGGAATTAAAAATAAACCAAACTAAAAAAGAAAAAAACTGGGATGATTCTGCTTTAAATATAATCACTAGAACTAGTAAAGAATCTGTAGCAATTCAAACTATATATAGATATGCTCCAGAAACAAATAAAACAATGACCTACACAGCCTTTAAAGAATGGAGAAATAGCATTGAAGCGGAAGGGGGTAAGTAATGAGTAAGATGAAATCACTAGTTACAGATCTTGGATGGGATGGAGCAGAGAGGTATTTAAACCAGATCAGAAAAGATAAAAAGACTTTAGTCAAACTAGCAAAGTTAATGAAGAAGGAAAAGCAAAATGCCAAATAGACCAAAGTCTGATGAACAGAAAAATATAGAGAAAATTCACTCTATGGTTTCTGGGATTTATCAAAATACAGAATTAGAATATGATATGCTTATGCACCATGAATTAATAGATAACCTTAAATCAATATCTATTAAAGTTGAAACAATATTAGAATTTTTAGATAGAAAAAAAGTAAGTGCTATCATAAACGCTTTTAAAAAGGGAGATGGATCTATTTGTGAAAATTGTAATGCAGATAGTTTAATACAATTTTGTAAATCATGCGATGATAACAACTTCGCTAAACACATGAGGAGATAATGACACTACCTAAAAAAATAAAGCTAGAAAAACCAGAAGGAATGAGTACAATCAGATTTCAGATTATTACTGAAAGGATTGTAAAAGATTTAGAGGAACTAGGAGTTAAGGTTGAAAAATCAGAATAGCGTACCTCATAACTGTAAGTATCATGCGGAAATAAGAATAGAAACAGAACGAGCATTTAAATATGTTACTGCTGTTGGTGAGTCTATTATTGAACTGGTTGAAGATATAGAAATGGAGATGAAATTAAACGAGCATAGACAACCAGAACTAGAGGCAGCTTATTTAAATCCTAATACAAAAAAAGTAGATATAACATGGAAAATCAAATCACTAATCGAGGGGAGATAATGGATAAACTAGAACTATGGATAGGAACTTTTACATACTATTTAAACAAGATAGCACCTTATATGCTTACAGCGGTGTTATTAAATCTTATGTTTCAATTAGTAAGAATGATGCTTAATGTATAAGGCAGAATACAATGAGATTATTAGATGCCTTAGAATCATAAGCAGAGAACAGGCACAAATCTTAGATCGCTTAAAAAAGATCGAGATTAAAAACAGGATTCCAGATAAGTTGATGTCAATGAAAGATATTAGAATTTACTCTGGTTTATCTCAATCTACTATAATAAGAGCAATAGAAGCTGGTCTATTAACTCCCCTTAGAAGCGAAGGGAAAAAACTATTTACACAAAACTGTGTAAATGATTGGATCACAAACAGGAGCAGAAAATGCAAGAAACCAGCAGAATAGCATATAAGCAGATCCACGATGAAGGAATCAGCACAAACCAAAAAGAACTCATTTATAATCTTTGTTTAGGTTATCCAGATGGGTTAAGTTTAAGGGAAATCGGTAAGAAAACCAGTATAGATATAAACGCTGTATCTGGTAGAGTCAATGATCTTAAAAAAGTTGGCTTACTTACTACAATAGAAAAAAGAAACTGTAAGATCACAGGCAGATTAATCAGCCCTGTAATTACATTAAACTAGGGAGCAGTATATGGCTTTTTTACAACTAAAAAAACAGTATCATAGTAATAAACCAATAAAAATAAGACTAGAGCAAGATCCTAAGAACATAAATGGATTAGCTAAAAGTTATAATGATAAAACATGGCTAGAGTTTAGGATTCAAGCTGTAAACATAGGGGATAGCTACTTTGCAGCACCTTATGGAGATAAAGATCCATTTGAAATAAACACAGGACAATCATTTGAATTTGTAATGTCTGAAAAGCTATTTAATAAAATAAATGATTATCAGATAGATGAATCTATACTTATTGAGATGGTAAACAATGGTGAAAAAATGTTCTGGAAGGTAGAACCAACATCTGCTGATACTAAGGCAGTTCAAAACTCAAGCCCAGTAAACAATAATAGATCCTTAGATATAAAATGGGGAATGGCTTTTAATAATGCGACAAGATTAGTATCAAACTTAGATATAGAACTAAGTAAAAAGGTTAATAAAATCGCAAGTATTATGCCAGAAATGTTCAAAATAGCTTGTTTAATGGAAACCTCATTAGATGAAACTCAAAAAGAAGAACAAAAAGAACAGGAGAAATTAGATGATCTCCCCTTTTAAAGAAAAACCGCCTCAAAAAGTCAGTTTAATTCCATTCTATAGAGATTTATTAAATACAGGAAAGATTAAAGAAGAAGGGGCAGCACATAACCGATTGAAACAGTTGATACTAAAACAGTTTGAAAAAAAACGAAAAAAATCAATTAAGTAAACTTCTTAGGGAGTTAGTTCTTGCAAGGGATAAGTATTGCTTGAGGTGTGGAAAAACTACTGCTCTGCACACTAGTCATATTTATCCCAGAGGCAAGTTCCCAAAGATGCAATTTGAGCCAGAGAATGTTAAGGCTTTATGCGTAGGATGTCATCTTTACTGGTGGCATAAACATCCGATAGAGGCTAAAGAATGGGCGATTAAAGCACTAGGTAGAGCAAGGCTTAACCGATTAAAAAAACGCTCTAATACGATAGATAAATCGCTATGGGATTTTAAAGAAATAAAAGCTAAATTAGAAAAAGAACTGGAGAAATACTAATGGCTAAAAGATTTACAGATACCGAAAAATGGAAAAAATACTGGTTCAGAACTTTAAGCAACGATCATAAGATCTTCTGGTTTTATTTACTAGACAACTGCGATCACGCTGGGATCTGGGAGGTAGATTTTGACCTAGCTGATTACTTTTGCAAAGGAATTGATGAGCAAGAAATAAGACAAGTATTTAATAAACAATTTATTGAATTTGCTAACAAAAAAAGATGGTTTATAAAAGATTTTATAGATTTTCAATATGGTGAATTAAAAGAAAATAATAGGATGCACAAGTCTGTAATTAGTAAACTAACAAAACATAACTTAATAAAATTTATGGGGCTTACTAGCCCCTTACAAGAGGCTAAAGAACAAGAACAATATAAAGATAAAGTAAAAGTAAAAGAAAAAATACAAGAAAGGGAGTCAAAATTTAGTTTAAGTGCAAATAGTTATGTAGATTCTAAAGGCTATGATAAGAATGAAATAGATAAGTTTGTTAGTTATTGGACAGAAAAAAATAAATCTGGATCAAAGATGAAATTTGAGATGCAGCAAACATTCGACATCACTAGAAGATTAGCTAACTGGATGAGCAACAAAAAAGAATGGAAAATAGATAAGCCAGTAGTAGAGAACAAATTTAAGAAAACTAAAACAGGCTTATATATAGCTTACTGTAATAAATGCGGTAAGAAAAACTATCCTAATGACTACCAACTTAAACAGCAAAGCTGTTGCGGAGTTGAGTTTGTTCCTAACCCACCAGAGCCAGATAAATACAACCAGCCAAATAAAGATAAAGAAATTTTAGCAAGGATATTAAATTAATGGAATATTTTGATTTTTTTGAATTTAAACAAAAAACAAGAACGACTAGATATAAAGCTAGAGATAAGATGGACTCTGTTCTGGCAGATGAAAATATCAACTATTGTAAAAAATGCAATAGGTGCTGGGAGATTAGTTACATAGCTGCCAAGAATGATAAGCATAAACAGGATAAAGATTGCTATATTAAATACTATGTAGATTTCCCTAAATATGGAAAAAAGAAAACCATTTGCAAATGGTGTAAGGAGTAGCTTATGAATTGCCCTAAGTGTCACAATGGGGATGTCGTTAAAAAAGGCTTTCAGTATAACAAGGGAGTAGCAGTTTCCCAGAGATACAAATGCAAAAGATGTGAAAAGCAATTTAACGAATACTTTCACGACAGGGCAAAAGACTATAAAGACCAGATGCCGAATATATTAATCTTTGACATAGAAACTAGCCTTATGGAAGTTTATGTCTGGGGATTATATAAGCAGTTTATTAGTCACAATAACATAATTAAAGATAATAAAGGTAATTACAAAACTTGGTTCATGTTATCTTATGCAGCTAAATGGCTTTATGATGATAATATTATAAGCGACATAGTCACACCAGAAGAAGCAATAAACAGGGATGATAAAAGAATATTAAAAAGCATCTGGAAACTACTAGAAAGAGCAGATATTGTAATCGCTCATAATGGAGATAGATTCGACCTTAGAAAGATAAATGCTAGATTTGTATCTAATGGTATTCTTCCACCTACTAGCTTTAGGACTATAGACACTTTAAAAGTGACAAGAAGGGAATTTGCATTTGAATCATTTAAACAGGATTTTTTAACAAAGAAATTTAAGCTACAAGAAAAGAAAGAAACTGGCGGAATAGATCTCTGGATAGAAGTACAGAAAGGCAATCAAGAAGCTATAGATAAAATGCTAGATTATAATATCCATGATGTAAAAGGCTTAGAGGAAATGTATTTAAAGATAAGACCTTATATTAAAAATCATCCTAATCTGGGTGTATTATTAGATGAAGATGTTTGCCCTAATTGTGCATCACCTAATTTACTAGAAACTGATTCGGAATATTTTACATCGGCAAATAGATTTCCAGTTCTTAGATGTGGCGATTGTCATACGCCTTATATTAGACATAAAAAAAATTCAAGTACACGATCAACAAATTACAGGAGTGTACCAAAGTAATGCCCTTTCATATAAATAATTTAGAAAAAAAAATTACTTATAATTGGTTGGCTTACCAATGGAAAGGGCTAAGTATTTAAATGAAACTTTTAGACCTATTTAGTGGCATAGGTGGATTTCATTTAGGCTTTGAACAAGCTGGATTTAAATTTGACTGGGTGGGATTCAGTGAAATTGATAAGTACGCCAGCGCAGTGTATAAACATAGATTCCCCAATGCAAAGGAGTTAGGCGATGTTAACCTTATTCAACCAGAACGATTACCAGATCACATTGACTTCCTTTGTGGAGGATTTCCATGCCAAGCATTTAGCATGGCTGGAAAGCGGAAAGGCTTCGATGACACTAGAGGTACACTCTTTTTTGAAATCGCACGGATTCTCAAATATTTCAGAGAACACAGAAAACCAATCGATTATTTTGTACTCGAAAATGTTAAAGGCTTACTTAGTCACGACAATGGACGAACATTTGCTACAATCTACCGAGTTCTTACCGACATTGGCTATACCGTTGAATTCCAGTTACTTAATACTCGCTGGTTTCTCCCCCAAAATAGAGAGCGGATATACCTTGTCGGATATTTTGGAAGTGGACGTGGATCAAAAGTATTTCCTATCGGAGAAGACAATAAAAAGATTAATAAATACCAAACCGAAGAATGTACCAATACGCTCACAGCAAGCTATGCAAGGGCAACAAGTCAAGGCTCGTACATTAATGAATGTAACCAAGTTTCACAAAAAGAAAAAGTAAAAGTAGCAGATTATCGTAATGATGAAGGATTAAGAGTGCGTAAAGAAAGCATATCTCCGACATTAGCAACACGCAAACACTCTGCTACAGATATAAGCACGATGCCGCCATTTGTTTGGAAGGAAGTCAAACCAGTAATGACACCAAATCGTCTTAATAAAAATCAAAATGAGCGCAGATTTAAAGAAGATGGCGAACCGATGTTTACCTTAACTGGACAAGATCAACATGGCGTGCAAGTTAAATCCAACATCAGACGCTTGACACCAACAGAATGTGAGCGATTACAAGGTTTTCCAGATGGTTGGACTAGTGAAGGTGTAATGAATGGTAAAGTAGTGCCGATGAGTGACACACAAAGATATAAGCAGTGCGGTAACGCAGTGACGGTTAATGTGGTTCAAGCTGTGGCAGACAAACTTAATAAAATAAGGGGTTTAATATGAGATATTATTTTGAAGCATTATTTAGCACAGAGTATTTTCCTTACTGGGAGTTTACTATTCTTTGTGTATTAATAATGAATTTATCAATGATTATCAGACTACATAGAATAGAAAAAAAACTTAATGGGAGCAGACAATGATCTTTACATTAGACATTTATGAATGGATTTTAAATTTTATGTTTTTAGGTATGGGAGTTGCGATCTGGTCACTAGGTATATCAGCCAGTATCAGCCTTGTACTATACACGCTAAACAAAGTATTAAACACATGAGGTAATAATGGAACAAAAAACAGAGCCTTGTCCTTTATGCGGAAAGGAAGAAGATAGCTGGGAAAGTAAAATTAAAGAAAAAAAACAAGAAGAAAAACATCTCAAAGCATTTATAGCTGGAAGGAAATCTATAAAAGTATTATCAAAGCGAGAAAACCAAGTTATTGATTGTTTTTTTTATAAAGGGATGAACGATTTTAGGATGATAGCTACATTATTAAAAGTTTCACCAAGTGCGATAGAAACTTATTATGACAGGGCTATGGATAAACTTATGGACATGGATTTTGAATTATGAAAGTAAAAAATTTTTTTAAATTAAGTGATGAACTTTTAGATGGCTGCAAAGAAATACAAATAGAGAAAGGGAGAGAATATACTGTCGATGATGGAAACGATTCAGTAGACAAATTTGCTAATTTTAAGAGTATAGGCGAAAGATTAAATCTAGATCCTAAATTAATTCTTATGGTGTACTTACTAAAACACATGGATAGCCTTAGAACTTATGTTTTATATGGCAGAGAAGGATCAGAAAGCATAAAAAGCAGAATACAGGATGCGATTAATTATTTAACAATGTTATATGGTATGATAGAAGAAGAAAAAGAAGAAGGATTATTAATTAATGTATTGAAGAAAAAATAGTTTAAAATATTTCTTGCATCGTATTATATATAATCTTTATTTTCTTTTAACACTAATTAAACAATCATGGAGATGATAATGAAATTACAAGACATAACAAAATATACAGAGCAATCCCCAAGCACAAGACATAGATCTTTTGAGTGCGACACTGCATCTTTTAACAACATAAATAATGCTTTTGGAGCAACACCAGATGAATATAATGAAGATCAAGTATGGATCAATTATAGCCTAGTTATTGATGGTGGCGATGGTGTTTTATGGATGCCTCAAAGCGACAACCCTACTAATAGAATTTATGTTGGTTGTGAATTAGAGTTAGATTTTAAAAGTCTTAAATGGTATGTAGACATAAGATATTGCAACGAAAATAAATCTGATTGGAAGGGAATTAAAACACCTCTAAGAAAAAGTCATCGTTCTTTAACTCCTTCTTTTGTCGCTAATACAATTATTAAAGATATAGCAAAGGGAGGTAAGTAAAATGAGACAAATACTAGACAAACCGACTTACTGGGTAAATAAAAATAGCGGAGCGATTTACATGGTGTATAGCGTAAAAGACTATAATGGCAATCCTAAATATGAAACTCATTCATTAAATACTAAACATGAATTGATGTATTTTTATAGGGGTGAAAGAGTTGCTAAATTTGAAAAACAATATGAACAAATAGCTGATTTTAGTGTAGATGAAAAATTCTTTACTAAAGTTTTAGCTAATAAGCAGTTAAAAAATGAGTTTAAATGGGGTGTAATTAGTAAAAAAGATTTCTGGAATAAAATAACTCAATATCAAAACTAACTTTGTAGGCTACTAAGCCTAGCAATACTTTAACTTATAAGCAATTAAGCCACTATTTTGTAGTGGTTTTTTTGTATATATAGAGGGGCGATCTTCCCTCACTCGTTCAAAAAAGATACTAAATGATGATAAGGGCGATAGAATGGAAATAGATCATAGGTTTGTCGGCAAACCAAACAACTATGAAAACAAACACTCCAGATACAGAGGGAAATACGCTCAATGTTGAGTTAGTAGGAATTAAGAACCTAAAGACTACTCACAACTGGAGATTAGAATTTGATGTTTATGAAATTGATTCAAGTGAAGTAAAACATTTAATGGATAAACTTAATAAGCCTTTAATGATGGCTTTAGTTCCTATAGATGAATAAAGAAACGCCCAACAAACGCCCTAATCATAAAGAAAATGGCGATTTTGCTAAAGGTAATACGCTTGGAAATAGATGGAAGAAAGGCGAGTCTGGTAACCCAAATGGAAGGCGAAATGCTTATACTGATTTAATCAAAGATTTTAGCTTTACAAAGGTAGGCGATAAAGAAAGAAGAAGTATTATTGTAGGAAAGTTATTTCAGTTAGCAGAACGAGGGGATTTAAATAGCATAAAGTTTATAGTAGAAAGGTTAGAGGGTAAGAGCAAAGAAACTAGGGAAGTAACTCACAAGAGCGAACCTATACAAATAATGAACATTGATTAATTGGACTATAGACACCAGAAGAAGGGCAATTATCAAACATCCAGCCAAAAGAAAAGTCTTAGTGGCTGGTCGAAGGTTTGGAAAGTCTTATTTGAGTTTAATGTGGTTACTATCTCGGAAGATAGAACCTAATGAAAGAAGATGGATTATTACACCTACTTACAGGCAAGGCAAGACAACGACATGGAAGCTATTAAGGACTATATTTAGAGATTATGATGCACAAGTTAATGAATCTGAATTACTGGTTAAACTTCCTAATGGAGCAGAGATCGCAATTAAAGGATCAGAGCAAGAAAATAATCTTAGAGGTGCTGGGATTGATATGGTATGTATGGAAGAATACAGCTACATCAAGCCTCATGTCTGGGAAGAAATCATCTACCCTATGCTTACAACAACAGATGGGGATGCTTTGTTTATAGGTACGCCTAATGGCTATGATCATCTATATGATGCCTATATGCTAGGACAAGGCAAGAGTATTGACTGGAAGTCATGGCAGTTTACAACTGTAGATGGTGGCTTTGTACCAGAAAAGGAAATAGAGAAAGCTAAATCAATGATGGATGAAAGGGCTTTTAGGACAGAGTTTTTAGCCTCGTTTGAAACAACAGGCAATAGGGCAGCGTATAACTTTGATAGACAGATCCATGTAAAGCAAACAGATCAAAGGACTAGCAGATTAGCATGGGGAATTGACTTTAATGTCGATTACATGAGTGCAGTTCTTATTATGGAATTTACTAACTCAATCCATTATCTTAATGAAATTAGACTTACCAATTCTAATACGGAAGAAATGGCAAAGGAAATGAAAAAGATTGCTCCTAATATTCCTGTTTATCCAGATGCCGCTGGTAGATCCAGATCAACTACGAGCAATCGTTCTGACCACCAAATCCTCAAAGACCATTCTTTTTATATTATAGCTAAGAAAGCTAATCCACCTATAATTGATAGGCTAAACGCCTTGAATAGAATGTTAAAAGATGCTAATGGTAAAATCAGAATGACTGTAGATCCTAAATGTGTTTATTTAATAAAAGATTTAGAACAAGTACAAAGAACCAGAGATGGCAAGATTGATAAAAGCGATATAAAACTTACTCACATGATGGATGCTTGTTCTTATTATATATCGTATAAGTACCCAGTAGTTAAAAGAGAAGCGGTGAGTTACGAATGGTAATGTTTATAATGGGCGTATTAGTTGGAATTTTGGGAGCATTAATTGGTCTGCATCTATATGGTTTATATCTGGACAAAGAGCATAAAGATAGAAAGCGAAGAATAATAGCAGATATGATGATTAACCAGAACAGGGCTGTTAGCTAATGAATTATTACGACATGATTACAATCCCAGACTTAGGGAAGAAAGCAGTATTTGAATCTATAAAAAATGCAGAAGATATTGTATTCCAGCAAGAGTATAAACAAAGGCAAATGTCACTAGATTTCTATTATAATAAAGGCGTAGATGGCTATGTACAAGAATACTTTAGTGGTGCTTCATTAAGTCAGATCCCTACATTACCATTAGGAAAAGTAGTATCAAGATTTGCTAGAGCCAGAATGATGCTATACAAGAACCCAGCTAAAAGATTTATAGGCGGAGAACTCGCAGAAGAATATCTAACCTATACTCATCACCTTAATTCACAAAGCAGACTAGCAAGTGAGTTAGCTTGGTTACTGGGAACGATCCATGTCAAGAGCGTATGGAATAACAGGATGCAAAAAATACAGTATCATATATTGCCGAATGTTAGAGAATACTACTATGAAGGCGAGTTAGAGCCTTATGGCTATAGCTATGAGCGAGGCACAAATATTAAAGGTGATAGGGAGTTTGTATTCTGGTCAGAAGATAGGGAAGGTGAACAGGGGATGCACTTCTTATTTGATATTAATGGAAGGATCTATCCACTAGAAGGCAATCCAGAAATGATAAATCCTTATTCTATTAACCCAATAAGTAGAATAGAATTTCCCTATGATGCTCAAGATGTCACTATGGCTTCACTACATTGTAGCATCGCTTTTACAGAGGTTATGTTAGCTACTCGTTATCAGATGGGATCTCCTGTAGTTACTGGATTAGATGAGGCTGTTCCGAATTTAAAATGGGGAGTAGATAGATTAATCTCACTTCCAGAAGGTGCATCAATGAACTTTGTTTCACCGCCTTCTAATATTCCCAGTATGATTGAATCGGTTAAGCAGCTACTAAACATCACAGGGCAAAATCACGCTCTTGCAGTTAGATGGGGTGAACAAGGACAAGTTCCAAGTGGTCAAGCCTTAAAGATTTTAAACATGGAGAACTTAGAGAACAGGGAATCAGACATACCTATGTTTGTAGACTTCGAGAATAGTCGTTATTCGATAGATCGTAAAGTTATTGAAGTTCATACTGGTAAAGTATTTGATGAGTCTTATTCAGTTGATTTTAGTGAGTCAGAATATCCAGAAGATTGGTCAAAAGAAAAAGATCGCCTTACTTTTATGATGGATAATGGATTGATGAGTCAGAAGGATTTATTAAGGCATTTTAATCCAGATATTACAGATGAAGAATTAGAAGAAAAACTTTCTACGATACAGGAAGAAACTCCAGAACCAGAAGTACCAGCTTCACCATTACTATCGGCTTTAAGAAGTGACTAAAGATCAAATATCAGAACAATTCGCAGACTCGCTAGAGAAAGCACAACTAGCTATGGTCAATGAGATCCTAGCCCTTAAAGATTCTATGCTTAGGGATGAGTTTATGTCTTTGATGTCTAGTATAGATGTAAGGGATTATGTATTAAATCAAATAGGACTCCAGAAAGATATAGACATATTAATGTCGCAGTATGAAAGTGTTTTACTCGGCATGGAGTTTACTGGAGCAGTTACAGAAGAAACTTTATTGGCTTTAGTTAAATTAGATAGAGCAACCTTTATAAGCCAGATTAATACAATGGGTGAAAAAGTAGTGGATGAAACTATTAAAGGAGTCGTAGGGAATAAAACTACAGCCCAGATAACAGAATCAATCCTAAGTGGATCTGGTGGAGTGCTAAGAAAAGATCAAGCTAAGACATTAGCGAATACTGCTTTAAATACATTTGAAAGAACTGTCACGAGTGAGATGGCTAGATTTGATACAGAAGATGCGACCTATGTATATCAAGGAATTATAGATGATAAGACCAGAGATATATGCCTAGAGATGATGTCTGCTGGAGCATTAACTAGATCAGAAATAGATAGTAGATATACTGGAGCATTTATTGATGGCGGTGGCTTTAATTGTAGGCATAGATGGGCTAGAGAAACGTCAGTATCTAGGAAGCTAACAGATCCAAAAGATGCAATTAAGCAGATTGAAAAGAAAGGTGGATTTAAAAAGACACCATTAACACCTCAACAACAATTAGAACAGAATGGCTAATCTCGGCAAGATACCAGAATTTAAAAGATCTTTTTGGAAAGCAATAGGAGATGAGGTTGCTGATAGGATTAGAGCGCATACTACTAAAGGCGGTAAGGATGTATTCAATAAGCCTTTTAAACAATACTCAAAAGGCTATGCTGAAAGAAAGCCTAAACTAGCCAGAGGCGGTACAAACTTTGGATCTAAGGTTAATCTACAACTATCTGGAGATATGATGAGAAACCTACAAACTAGAGGCTTTACAAATGAGTCTGTAGTTATTGGCTGGTCTGGTGTAGAAGCACAGAAGATAGGCTGGAACTCTGAAATGGGAAGATCGGTCACTACTAGATCAAAGCCAGTAAGTAGTGGAGTATTAAGATTTGTTTTAAAAGAAATTGATAGGCAGATAGAGAAGAACATTAAAAAACAAACTTCTAAGCCTATTAATTATAAAATAGGTAAATAAAGAAAGGACTCTGATATGAGCGAAGAAACAGTACAAGATAGCGTACAAGATAAGACGATAAGTCAAGAAGGTTCACTTAATGATCGTGAAAGTGAATTACTGCGAGAAATCATGCAAAAGAAAGAACGATTACAGAAAGCTGAATCAAGAGCAGCAGAACTAGAAAAGAAGTTTGAAGAAGATAAACAGGCACAACTAGCAAAAAATCAAGAATGGCAAAAGCTATATGAAGATAGTAAAACTAAACTTGATGCTGTGATGCCAGAGTTAGAATCTTATAAATCTAGGGATGCAGCAGAAAAAGATAAAATGCTTTCAGACTTTCCAGAAGAAGATAGGGAAGTTTTTAAGGAAATGAACTACAGTCAATTAAAGGTGGTTCATAATAAATTAATTTCAAAACCAAATAATGTACCGAATGTGGATTCCACTCCAGCCTCGGCTTATCAAGGATATGCTTCACTTAAAGAAGCTGCTCAAGATAAGGCTGCTGGAAAGATAAATGGTTCGACCTATGAGAAAATCAAAGAAGCCTTTACATCTAAGTTCAATTAATCATAATCCTACTACTGGATTTGATACTGGGAGCGTAGCTAGTGCTGTTACTAAAGATGGTGAGCATATCTATGTTTCTAATGGTGAAAAGATCCCTTATGAGGATGGATTTAGAATTTCTGTAGGTCAAGAGAAAGTTCCACTATGTAAGGAATTAGTATCAACCTTTAACCATATATCTCAAGAAAAATGGGATGCAATATTCGGCAAAAAGGAGTAAAAAATGGCAGCTGGTGATAGCGGATTATTTGCTGGTGGTTTATTAGAAGTAATAGAATCAGAAGCAATAATCAAATTTTCAGAAGCAAATGTGACTATGCCTTTGGTAACTGTAAAAGGACATCCAAAAGCAGACCAAGTAACATTTATAGCTTATAACACAGGATCAAACACCTTAACAAGTGCAGATGTAGCAGCAACAGCAGAAAATACTGTTACGCCTTCTACAAGTCTGAATACAGACAAGAAAACTGCAACGCTAGATATGTATTCAGTAATGATACCTATGTATGATGAGGCTCAATTATCTAATGCAGATGATATAGCTACTAATGTAGGTGCATTAGTTGGTAATGCTATGGCAGCAAAAGCTGATGCTTTATTAAATGCAACATTTGATGGATTTAGTAATGCAGTTGGTGCAGCCGATGCAGCCCTTACTGTTGATAATCTATTTGCAGCCTTATCAAACTTAAAGCAAAATTCTTCGATCGGTCAGCCACAAGCTGTATTAGATCCAAGACAGATCTGGGGAACTTATGGAGTTCATAATGACCTAGTAACTGCTGCACAGTTTGCTGGTTCTGGCGTACAGGATGAAGGTGCAAGAACTGGATTTGTAAGTCAAATTGCTGGTATTAATATCCATTCCTCACCAGAGTTTACAGTTGCATCAAGTGCTGTGAAAGGCGGTGTATTTGTACAAGGTGCATTAGGCATGGGTTATGCTGGTGAAATGATTAGAACAGAAGTCTATCGTGAGGGTTCATATCTTCGTGATAACATCATTGGCTCTGGTTTCTGGGGAGTTACAGAAATCGTAGATGGCTGGGGTGTTGAAGTTCTAAGTCAAGTAGCTTAATCTAAGATAAAAAGAATGGGGCGGTTAATTCCGCCCTGTTCAAATAGGAAAATATTATGGCAGTAGGCACAAAGAAAAGTTTTAATGGGTTATTAAGGGAATATTTTAGCGATGTAGCTGGGATCACATCTGGATCTAAGAGTCTTAACGATTCTGTTAGGTTAGGATTACAGGCATTAGGTTATTCTGGATCTATCAATAATATGTTAAAACAATGGGCTAACAGTCAAGGCGGTGCTGGTACAAGTATTAATACAGCACTAAGAAAAGCCTTTGCAGATATGCAAGGTGAAACAGGAGTTTCAATCGGTGGAATGGCTGATGAATATCTAGGCAATATAAACTGGAACTCTATACTAACAAAATTTGAAGATGAAGATCGTAAATGGAACTTCATTGATTAAACCATACAGAAATGCTGTATAAATAATCTCATGGAAAGGAGAATACAATGGCAAGTTTAACAGGTGCAAGTATAGCGAGTAGTTACACCTCGCTTTTAAAATTAAATGGCAATACAGACACATTAGTAGCTGGGAATAACAGTAATGCAATTCAAGTAGTAGATGGAGATGGAACTGCCTCTCCACTATACCTAAATACAGATAGGCTTGGAATTGGTGGTCAGCCATCAGTTAAATTGCAAATTGAAGAGTCTACTAATGGAGCAGATATTCAATTTAATATGAGGGCATTAAATGATGGTGGTGCTGGAAGGACTACTGCTATAAAATATGATCCAGATGCAAGAAAAATGCACTTTGGTGAAGATTTCACTAATTTAGTTTTAGATACAAGTAATGTTAGAGTTGGAATTGGAACTGATTCTCCAGATGGGAAAATGCACATATTTAGTAATAGTGCTGGTAGTATGACTCCTAATAGTGAAGCAGATAATCTTATAATAGAAGATTCAGCAACCCCCGGTATGTCAATCTTATTTCCAAATAATAGTAAGGGAACTATTGCATTTGGACATCCTAGCGATGACGATGCTTACACTATTATAGCAGATGCAAATAATGGTCGCATGACTTTTTCGGCTAAACACGCCTCTGATGTTATGAGATTTTCTGTTGCTGGTGCAAACAGAGCAATTCTAGATGCCAACTCTCGCATTTCATTAAGTAATAATGATAGTGGTACTTCTAATACAGTCTTTGGAAGTATTGCTGGAGATGACTTAGCAAGTGGTGGAAATTTTAATTCTTTTTTTGGACATAATACTGGTCACGCAGTAACAACTGGAGATTATAATACTGCAATCGGTTTAAATGCTTTAGATGGTGCAACAGTTCCAGATAGAGTAACTGCAATAGGAACTGCATCTATGAGAGGAGCAGTAACAGCAGATGCAATAGGTTCTGTTGGCGTTGGTTATGCAAGCTTAAATAACCTTACATCTGGCTCTGGGAATGTAGCCATTGGTTATCAATCTGGATTGTATCTTACAACTGGTGGTAGCAATACTTTGATGGGTTATGAAGCTGGTTTAGGAGCAAGTGGTCAAAATAATTCTGAAACAACAGCTATTGGATATAGAGCTGGTTATAGTCTTACAACTGGAGCAAGCAATACTTTTGTCGGTAGGCAATCTGGTTTAACTTTAACTACTGGACACAATAATGTGGGTGTAGGAAATAATGCTTTAGCAGTATCTACTGATGTTGGCTATGCTGTAGCCGTAGGTAATAATGCTATGAGTGGTGCAAATGTAACTGCTGCTGCTGATGGAAGCGTTGCAGTTGGGGGAGACGCACTAAAGGCTCTTACAACTGGAGAAAGAAATACAGCTATTGGATATGGGTCATTAGATGCAGAGGATGCTGGAAGCAATAATACAGCAGTGGGATATGAAGCTTTAACTGCACAAAATAATGATAATGGAGCTAATACAGCAGTAGGCATGAGAGCTGGTTTAGCAGTTTCAACTGGATATTCTAATACTTTACTTGGCTCTGGCTCTGGAGCGTCTTTGCAAGGTGGTTATCAAAATACTTATGTGGGTAGAGATGCTGATGGTGCAAATGATAGAATCAATAGTACAGCAGTAGGATTTGGAACAACAGCACAAGCAAATAATTCAGTAACATTAGGAAATGCTAGTGTAGATGCAGTTTATATGGCTCAAGATAAAGGAGCAAAAATTTATGCTGGTAATGCTCAATTCGCGGCTCCAGATAATTCAGGGCATTTAATTGTTGACTTATGGGCTGATAGAGGAGATGAAAATGCTGATAAATGGAGAATTGAAATTGAAGATAGTGCAGACTTCACTATTGAAAGTTTTACAAGTGGAAGTTGGGTTGAAAAATTAGCTATTGCAAATGATGGTACATTTACTGGAAGTAGTTCAAATGATATATCTGATGAAAGGTTAAAAGAAAATATTAAAAATATTACTGGTGGTTTAGATGCTATAAATAAATTGCAAGGTAGAACTTTTAACTGGAAAAAATCTGCTGATATGAACACTCGCACAAATTATGGTTTAATTGCTCAAGAAGTAGAAAAAGTAATACCAGAATTAATATATGAAAAAGGTGGTATTAGAGAATTAACACCAGAGGTATTATATAGCGAAAAAGATACTATCCCAAGTAATAAAAAAATAGGCGATGTAAAAGAAAAAGCGACATATTATAAATCACTTAACACTAGTGGACTAGTTCCAGTTTTAATTGAAGCAGTTAAAGAGCTATCAGCAAAAGTAACAGAATTAGAAAACAAACTTAAATAGGAGAATAAGAATGAACTGGTCAGAATACAAAGCAAAAAAAGGTAAAACAGCCGACTTTGCAAATAAAGAAGTAGTAACTAAAAAAGCTGTTAAAGAGGTTAAAGACTCTGATGGTGTAGTAGTAAGAAAAGCAGAAGCAGAAGAAAAGAGAGCATACATAGCTATGGTTCAAAAGGCTTGGAATCCATCAACTGGAGAACAGCTAGATGACCAAGAGCGTGAATACTCATTATCTGATTTAGAGCGTGAAAAGAAAAGATATGATGATGAGATGAAAAGAGCCAAAGCACAGAGTGATGGATTAGCAGAGGCTATAGCAGACTTTAAAAAACTTTAAATAACAACAGGAGTTAATAATGGCAAAAAAAGAAAAAGAAATGCCTAAAGAAGCGATTGTGAATTTATTTGGTAAAGATTACAAAGAATCTGAATTGAATGATGAACAAAAAGTAATGATTAATCATGTAGCTGATTTAGATAGAAAGATTAATTCAAGTGAGTTCAATCTTACCCAGTTAAGATTCGGAAAACAAGCCTTCCTAGATGCTTTAAAAGTAAGCCTAGACAAAGATGAAGAAGAAAAAGAAAAGTAATCAATCAACATCTTATAATATCCCTATAAAGTTTGTCTTTGTGGGGATGTTATTAACTAGCTGCGAAGGCTGGTCGGTTATGGGTTATGCTTTGGATGAATCACAAGAAGAACAAAAAAGTGAATGAAGGGGCTAGAAGCTATAAGGGAGAAATTATCGGTGACTCTATGTCAGTTACGATCAATTTTAAATGGCTTATTCAGCTTTGTATTCTGGTTGGCGGTCTAGTCTATGGATATTGGCAAATTGAAACTAGGATTAAAACACTTGAAAATGAAATGGTATCAGCTAGTAG